>Ga0310696_10000694_pt1 | contig 50977 bp, 34 predicted proteins | sample AusTroGonzalo_MG_4_FD_203885 | JGI IMG/M metagenome (GOLD analysis project Ga0310696, IMG submission 203885) | Bovine rumen microbial communities from tropical cattle in Woodstock, Queensland, Australia - Gonzalo_02 (v2) (version 2) | ecosystem: Host-associated > Mammals > Digestive system >...
GATCCCCCAGACTCCCCTGACCATTCCCTTCACGCACAACGTGATCTTCGGACGCGAGTCCTACTCGACCCTCATCCAGAACGATTACCGCCGGCTGAAAGGATTCCGGGAAGTGCAGCGCGGCGATTGCGTGGTGTTCGGATTCCCCAACGGAGATACCGTCCTGCGCAAGTACCCGGTCGAAGACTACCACATGCTGGTACGCAACCTCGGCCAGGAAGCCGTCGACAAGCTGGGAGAGAAGGTTGTCCGCCCGATGGACAAAAAAGACCACTACGTGAAGCGTTGCGTCGCGATCCCCGGGGACACCCTGGTGGTCAAGGACGGCCTGGTGTGGGTCAACGGCGAGCAGCAGACGGTTTATCCCGGCATCCAGCTCGGCTACTGCGTCCGCACCAACGGCCAGAAGATCAACGCCAAGACGCTGGAGAAGCTCGGGATCGTCCCGGCGGAGGCCTGGTTCGACGCCAGCCTGCCCGGCTACCCGGACCTCATCCTCACCTTCGGGATGCTGGAGGAGGTGCAGAAGCTGCCCAACGTCGAAAGCGTGACGCCCAACCTGGACACGGATCCGTCCGCCCATGCGCGCGAGATCTTCCCCTTCACGCCGGACTCCGGCTGGACGCGGGATTATTTCGGACCGCTGTGGATTCCCCGCAAGGGGGCGACCGTCGCGCTCACCGCTGAGAATGTCGCGCTCTACGAACGCATCATTTCCGCCTACGAAGGCGGTGATGTGCAGCAGGCCCTCCGCGAAGGCTCCTACACGTTCAAGCAGGATTATTACTTTATGATGGGAGACAACCGGCACAATTCCCTCGACTCCAGATACTGGGGCTTCGTCCCCGAGGATCACATCGTCGGAAGGCCCGCCGTGATCTGGCTCTCGACCGACAACGGGAAACGGTTCCCGAACAATATCAGGTGGCGCAGATTCCTGAAGTTTCTCTAGGTTTCGATTTGGAAATCAGAAAATTAAAAGCGATATTTGCACCCCGCTACTGAAAAAAGATAAAAAAGAGATACAACTATGGCAAAAGTTTGTCAAATCACCGGAAGGAAGAGAATGAAAGGCAACAACGTTGCCCATTCCAAGCTGCGCACCAAGCGCGACTTCTCCCTCAACCTCAAGAACAAGCGCTTCTGGAGCGAGGAGGAGCAGAGGTATGTGACCCTCAAGGTCTCTTGCAAGGGTATGCGGATCATCGAGAAGAACGGCCTCGAGGCCACGCTTCGCGATGCCAAGAAGAAAGGATTGATTAACCTTGTTTAATTCACAGTACTATGGCAAAGAAAACGAAAGGAAACAGGGTGCAGGTCATCCTCGAGTGCACGGAGCAGAAAGCCAGCGGCGTGCCGGGTATGTCCCGTTACATCACCACCAAGAACAAGAAGAACACCCCTGACCGCCTCGAGCGCAGAAAGTACAACCCTTATCTGGGCAAGGTCACGGTTCATCGTGAAATCAAATAATTAAAGGAGAATAGATTATGGCAAAGAAAGCCGTTGCAACCTTCGCAGCCAAGGCCGGTGCCAAGAGCATGGTCAAGTGCATCCGTATGGAGAAATCCCCGAAGACCGGCGCTTACGTCTTCACCGAGCAGCTTGTCGAGGCCGAAAAGGCCAAGGATTATTTCGCCAGCAAGAAATAATTTCTCCCTTACACCTGTAAAGAAGGGTCCCGCCACCGCGGAACCCTTCTTTTTGTTTTCCGACCAGTATCTGTTGTCCTCCGGACTCCTGATCGCTTCGCGACCCTACCCGGGAAAAAGTCGTCCGGAGGACAACAGATACCGGGCCGGATTTGCTAATATTTTATTATCTTTGTGGACTATGGCAATGAGTTTTTTCCAGCGGATTTCGCGGGCCGTGGTCGGCAAGTCGAGGGTGGATGATGACACGCTCGACGCGATCGAGGAGGCCCTGGTGGAATCGGATATGGGCGTGGAGACGACCCTGAAGGTAATCGATGCGCTCGAAGAGCGGGTCGAACGCGACAAGTATATGTCGTTCGACGAGCTGGTGGGGCTGCTCCGCGAGGAGATCGGGGCCCTGGTGGGGGAGAGCGTGGAGCCGTTCGATTTCAGCAAGAAACCCTATGTCATCCTGGTCGTGGGCGTGAACGGCGTCGGCAAGACGACGACCATCGGCAAGTTGGCCGCCCTGCTGACCCGCCAGGGCAAGAAGGTCCTGCTCGGGGCGGCGGACACCTTCCGCGCCGCGGCGGTGGACCAGCTGACCATATGGGCGGAGCGCGCCGGGGTGGACATCGTCAAGCAGACGATGGGCTCCGACCCTGCGTCGGTGGCCTTCGACACCGTCAAGGCCGCCGTGGCGCGCGGTGCCGACGTGGTCCTCATCGATACCGCCGGCCGCCTGCACAACCGGGTGGACCTGATGAACGAGCTGACCAAGATCCGCAACGTGATCCGCAAGGTGGTGCCCGACGGGCCGCACGACGTGATGCTGATCCTGGATGCCTCCACGGGCCAGAACGCTTTCGCGCAGGCGAAGGAGTTCGCCCGGGCGACCGACATCACCTCGCTGACCGTCACCAAGCTGGACGGGACCGCCAAGGGCGGTGTGGTGGTGGGCGTGTCGGACCAGTTCCACATCCCGGTGAAGTTCATCGGCGTGGGCGAGGGGATCAACGACCTCAAAGTATTTGACAAACAGACATTCGTGGAGCAGCTGTTCTCCCCTGAAGATTTGAAATAATATACAACGTCATTCCCGACCTGATCGGGAAGCTATAGCGAAGCGTATGAAACTAAGTTACAATTGGCTCAAGGAGTATTTGAAGTGTGACCTCACGCCGCAGGAAGTGGCGGACGCGATGACCGCGATCGGGATCGAGGTGGACGGCGTCGAGGAGCAGGAGCAGATTCCCGGCGGACTCGCCGGGGTCGTGGTGGCGAAGGTGCTGACCTGCGAGGCGCATCCGGATTCGGACCACCTGCACGTCACCACCGTGGACGCCGGCAGCGGCGAACCCCTGACGGTGGTGTGCGGTGCGCCCAACGTGGCGGCCGGCCAGAAGGTCCTCTTCGCCCAGCTCGGTACGGTGCTGCCCGGCGATTTCAAGATCAAGAAGTCCAAGATCCGCGGCATCGAGTCGTTCGGCATGATCTGCGCCGAGGACGAGCTCGGCATCGGCGACAGCCACGAGGGCATCATGGTCCTGCCTGACGAGGCCGTGGTCGGTACTCCGGCCAAGGATTACCTCCAGCTGGGTACGGAGGCCGTGATCGAGTATGAGATCACCGCCAACCGCATCGACGCCGCCTCCCACTGGGGCGTGGCGCGCGACCTCTACGCCTGGCTCCGCCTGAACGGCCGCCCCTGCGAGCTGGTGAAACCCTCCGTGGACGCATTCCGCGAGGGGACGGGCGAGGGCGTGAAGATCGAGGTGCGCGACAGCGACGGCGCTCCGCGCTACACCGGCATCACCGTCAAGGGGGTGAAGGTCGGAGCGTCGCCGGAATGGCTCCAGAAGAAGCTGACGAGCATCGGACTGCGTCCGATCAACAATATCGTGGACATCTCCAATTTCGTGCTCTTCGAGCTCGGGCAGCCGCTCCACACCTTCGACGCCGGCAAGATCGGTGGCCACGTGGTGGTGCGCCGTGCGGCGGAAGGGGAGCTGATCAAGACCCTCGATGGCGTGGAGCGCAAGCTCTCCGCCCGGGACATGGTAATCGCTGACGAGCGCGTGCCGATGTGTATCGCGGGCGTGTTCGGCGGGGAGGACAGCGGCGTGACGGAAAGCACCGTGGACGTGTTCGTGGAGAGCGCGTACTTCGATCCCGCCTCCATCCGCCGGACCTCCAAGAGCCAGATCCTGCAGACCGACGCGTCGTTCCGCTACGAGCGCGGCGCGGACCCGGAGATCCCCATTTTCGCGCTGAAGCGCGCCGTCCTGCTCATCCAGGAATGCGCCGGGGGCACCGTGACCGGCAAGATCCAGGAGTCCTGCCCGAACCCTATCGAGCGCAAGCGCATCGAGCTGGACTACGCGCGCATCGAGCGTTTCGCGGGCGTGCAGATGGGCCAGGAGACGATGGAGAACCTCCTCACCTGGCTCGGCTACGAGTTCGTGGAGAAGCGCCCGGGCGGGGCTGTGGTGGCCGCGCCTTCCTATATGGTCGACGTGTACCGCGAGTGCGACGTGGTCGAGGAGCTCCTCCGTGTCTACGGCTACGACAACGTCCCCCTGCCGCAGCACATGAAGATGTCGGTGTGCGCCACGCCGAAGCCGGATCCGGAAGCGGTCCGCAACGGCTTGTCCAATTTCCTGGCGGCCAACGGTTTCGTGGAGATCATGAACAACTCCCTGACGAAGGGAGACTACTATAGCGCGCTGAAGACCTTCCCGGCGGAGCGCTGCGTGCGTATCGTCAATCCGCTCAGCCAGGACCTGAACGTGATGCGCCAGACGCTGATCCTCGGCGGCCTGGAGGTGATCGCCTACAACCTGAACCGCCAGCTCAGCTCGCTGCGCACCTTCGAATACGGCAGCGTCTACAGCCGCAATCCGGAAGGCCCCGGCGAGACGCTCGCGGACTACGAGGAGCACACCTGCTTCACGCTGATGCTGACCGGCACGCCGGAGAAATCCTGGCGCGCGGAGCCCGGCAAGAGCGACTATTTCCAGCTCAAGGGCTACCTGGAGCTGATCTTGCGCCGCTACGGGGCCGACCTTTCGCAGATGTGGACGGCCGAAGCCCCGGCGGACCTCTTCTCCGAGGGCATGGCCTACCAGCTGCCGGGCAGCGAGCGGCAACTGGCCGTGATGGGGACGGTGAACCCTGCGCTCACGCGCAGATTCGGCATCAAGCAGCCGGTGTTCGCCGCCGAGATCAACTGGCCGGCGCTCTTCACGCTGATCAAGCGTGACAAGGTGAGCTTCAGCGAGCTGCCGAAGTTCCCCGCCGTGCGCCGGGACCTCGCGCTGCTGCTCGACGAGAGCGTGAGCTACGGCGACCTGCGCGCCGCCGCCTTCAAGCAGGCGAAGAAGCTTCTGCGCCAGGTGGGTCTGTTCGACGTGTACCGCGGCGACAAGATTCCCGCCGGCAAGAAGCAGTACGCCCTGAGCTTCCTGATCCAGGATCTCGAGAAGACGCTCACCGACCAGGATACCGAGCGGGTGATGGAGCGTCTGCTGACGACCTTCCAGAAGGATTTCGGGGCCCAGTTGCGCTAGGAAGGGATGCGTCGCCCTGCGCTCCATACGCTGCTTCTGCTCCTCGTGCTGCTGTCCGTCGCGACGGCCTGCGGCCGCAAGCCCCGGGTGATCCCGGAGAAGAAGCTGGTGCGCATCTACTCCGACATGTTCCTGATGGATCAGTGGATCCGGGACAACGCCGAAGCCCGTCCGGTGGCGGACACGACCTTGTTCTTCGATCCGATCTTCCGCCGCTACGGCTACACCTTCGAGGACTACAACCGGAGCGTCGAGTACTATGTCGACCATCCGGACAAATATTCCGAGATCCTGACCACCACGTCGGAACGCCTGCGGGCGGAGGCGCAGCGGCAGGAAGCCGTCCTGGCTGCCATCGCGAAGCGGGAGGCAGAGCTGGACGAGTACCGGAAAGCGTTCCGGCCGAGTGATTATTCGACGGACTCGCTGCGCTGGTCGCGGCCCGGCACCCTGTGGCCACCGAAAGAACTTGCGCCGGGAGCACTTGTGACAAAGGAAAACGAAACAATTGATATGCTATGAGTTATCTGCAGAAATACGGCTATACCCCCGTCGCGGAGGAGATAGCGTCCCGGATCCAGGCCGTCTCGGCGGGCCTGGACAAGCTGGTGAGCGCGGAAGTGTACAAGCGCTGCTTTTCGCTGATGGACCTGACCACGCTGAAGACCAACGACACGGCGGAGTCCGTCTCGAAGCTGGTGAACAAGGCGAACCGCCTCACCGTCGAGTTCCCGGATTATCCGCTGCCGGCATCGATTTGTGTCTATCCCAATTTCGCGTCGGTGGTGCGTGAGCTGCGCTGCTCGCCGGAGCTGCACGTGACCACGGTCTCGAGCTGCTTCCCCTCCGCCCAGAGTTTTCTGGAGGTGAAGGTGCAGGAGTGCGTGCTGGCCGTGCGCGGCGGTGCCGACGAGATCGATATCGTGCTGGCGCTCAACGCTTTCCTGGCGGGAGACAACGCCCGCGCCACGCAGGAGATCGAGGAGATGAAGCGGGCGATCGACGAGGAGGCTGCGCTGCAGGGCCGCAAGGTGGTCCTGAAGGTGATCCTGGAGTCCGGCCTGCTCGGCAGCCTGGAGAACATCGCCGAGGCTTCCTTCCTCGCGATGGAGGCGGGCGCCGACTTCATCAAGACCTCGACCGGCAAGGTGGAGGTCAACGCCACCCCGGAAGCTGCCGTGGTGATGTGTTCCTGCATCCGGGCGTTCTACGAGAAGACCGGCCGGAAGGTAGGCTTCAAGGCTGCGGGCGGCATTTCCAACGCCCAGGACGCCCTGCTCTACTACGGGATCGGCGCCGACGTGCTCGGCGAAAGCTGGATCGAGAAGGGGCATTTCCGCTTCGGCGTGAGCCGTCTGGGCAACAGCCTGATGAGTGCAATTGAGCAAAAACAGGTTAATTTCTTCTGATTTCAGGATGATTTTTATCATCGCTGTATCTTGAATTTTCGGCCCCGTACATAGCTGTACGGGGTTTTTCATAAAGTTAAACGTTTAATCGTACAAGAAAACGGATCATCCTTTCGAACTTTGCTCCCGAGATAAATGCAAGGTTATGAAAAGCTTGATCCTTTTTTTGCTTCCTGTCCTGCTCGCCGTCTCCTGCGTGGGGCGGGAGCTGCTGGACGAACGCGGGGAGGTGGACGTGGAGGGGACGCCCATCGGCCACGAAATGATCGTGTTGGGGGACCGCCTCGAGGACCCGTACTCCGTGGACAATATGACGCAGGCGCTCGTCTCGCTCTACCCGACCAAGGCGGAGCGGGTGGTGCTGCCGGCCACGCACTGGTACGTGCGCTTCCTGCCCGAGAATGAAGAACAATACGGCACGCTCGAGCGGCTGGGGCTCCAGCTGCTCGACCACCCCGTGGATTACCAGATCCTGCGCGAGGGCGACTATTACCACGACCCGGACATCGCGGAGGGTCATATCACCTGGCAGTACGCCGTGGTGCCGGCGGACTTCTCCTTCCCGCCGGGCATCCGCCACGAGCTGCTGGAGAAATGCTACATTCCCGGTGTCGCCGAGACCAAGGCCGACGGCACGGACTGGGCGGCCGTGGAGGCGGAGGCCTTCCGCCTGACCGGCAACGAGGCGCTGCTCGATCCGGGCACCAAGGCCGGCGAGAGCGCTAAGCCGGCGGGCCGCATCACGATTGTGGACAAGGGGTTGGGCGTCACGGAAGGGGTGCGCGGCGTGATGGTGTCATGCAACACCTTCGTGAAGTTCGCCTCCGCCTATACCGACGACGAGGGCCGCTACGCGATGTCGAAGAGCTTCTCGTCGCGGCCGCGTTTCCGCCTGGTGTTCAAGAATTCCGCCGGGTTCAACATCGGGCTGAACCTGCTGCTGATACCGGCTTCCGTGTCCACCCTGGGGACGCACGAGGCGAGCGGAGCCAACGTGGAGATCACGGACGAGTCCGACCGCTGGCTGTACCTGCGGAGCGTGGTGAACAATGCCGGTTACGATTATATCCGGCGCTGCGCAACCGAGAGCCCCGGCATCAAGAATCCCCCCGGCAACCTGCGCTTCTGGCTTTTCCGCGCGCTGAACAGCAGCTGCGCGCCGATGCTGCAGCAAGGGGTGCTGGTGGACGGACTCGGGCTGAACAAATACCTGGGAGAGTATGCCTCGTTGATCAATATGTTCTTCCCGGACATCCTGCTGGGGCTGAAGGGGAAGGAAAGCTACGGCGAGGTCTACGCCGAGGCCCTGCACGCGCTGGCCCATGCGAGCCACTTCATGCTGGCGGGCAAGGACTACTGGAACACCTATGCGAACTACATCATCAAATCTTTCATCACCTCCGGTTTCGTGGCCTACGGCGTGGGGACGGGGGAGGGTGCCGGTCACTGCGAGGTGGGCGAAATGTGGGCCTATGCGCTGCAGGCGCAGCGGTATCGCGAACGCTACGGGGAGACGGAGCGGACCTTCGGGCTGAACTACTGGTTCCATCCCCAGATCTTCCTGCAGCTGATGGACCGGGGCCTGTCGACAGGCCAGCTGTTCCAGGTCCTGAACGGGGAAGTGACGGACCGGACGCTCCTGCAGAAGAAGCTGACAAGCTGGTATCCCGAGTACAAAAGCGAGATCAACCAGGCCTTTGCGAGATACAACTGAGAACTATGAATAACCTGAACCTCTCCCGAAGTACGGGTCGGATGTCCTGCGTGCAGATTTTTTTGTCGTTTTTCAGAAAAGTTGTATATTTGCAGTCCATTCGAGCGCGGGTGGCGAAATGGTAGACGCGCTAGTTTCAGGAGCTAGTGTCAATTGCGACGTGTGAGTTCGACTCTCATCCCGCGCACAAGAAAAAGAGACGGTCATTTTGGCCGTCTCTTTTCGTCATTCGCCGGCTTGACCGGCGAATCTCAATGGTCGGCCATCGCAGCTTTAAACGTGTCGTCTGTCTGCAGGAAGAGGTGGTAGTAGGCCTTGTCGCCGAGCCTGGAGTAGCGGCCGACGAGGGCCTGCACCTGCGTCATCATATACTGCCGGTCCGACTTCCACTCCACAGGGTCGGGCGTGAGGCCGTCCTGCCGCTTGGCGAAGGCGAGGAAGCCCGCCTCGAGGCCGGCACGGTCCAGATAGCTGAGCAGCCGGTCGTAATCGTCGATTTCCGAAAGTTCTTTCCTGTGGGCGTCGAAGAAGGCGGAGGCGAAGCGCATCGCCGTGGCCTTGCGGTTGCAGGCGACGTAGAACTGCCCGGCCCGGGTGGTGTCCACGGGTACGAAGACATCCGGCAGGATGCCGCCTTTCTCGATGCGCATGCTGTCTGCGTGGACCATCTCGCCGGAATCGTAGCGGCGCAGCACCTCGTAGTCGTAGTCGTCGGAGTAGGGTTTCTGGATGCAGCGGCCGGAGGGCGTGTAGTAGCGCGCCACGGTGATGCGCATCCCGGAGTTGTCGCTGAAGAAAAACGGCTCCTGGACCAGCCCCTTGCCGAAGGTCCGCCGTCCGTAGAGGCGCGCGCGGCCGTTGTCCTGCAGGGCGCCCGCCAGGATCTCGCTGGCGGAGGCGGAACCCTCGTCCACGAGCACCTTCACGCCAAGGTCCTGGAAGGGACCGCGGCCGTCGGCGCGGAAATCTTCCCGCTTGCGGTGGCGGCCTTCGAGGTAGACGATCATCGCCCGCCGGGGCAGGAAGAGGTTGGAGAGCTTGCAGGCCTGGTCAAGGTAGCCGCCGGTGTTGTCGCGCAGGTCGAGGATGAGCTCCGTCATCCCGCTCTTGGTCAGATCCGCGAGCCCCTGGATGAATTCCGCTTCGGTGGTGCGGGAGAACTTGGCGAGACGCAGGTAGCCGGTGGTGTCGTTCACCATGAAGGCCGCGTCCACAGAATGGGTGGGGATCTTGCCGCGCGTGATCTCGAAGGGGATGACCTCCTTGCCGCGCTTCACGGTCATCACCACCTTGCTGCCCGCGGGACCCTTGATCCGCCGGACCATGCTGTCCTGCGGGAAATGCACCCCGGCAATGTTGGTGGTGTCCACCTTGAGCAGGCGGTCACCGGGCTGGAGCCCGATCTTCTCGGAGGGTCCGCCGGGGATGACCTCGATCACGACGGCCGTATCGTTGGGCACGTTGAACTGGATGCCGATGCCGTCGAAGTTGCCGGTCAGGTCGGCCTCCGTCTCCTCGAGGATCTGCGGGGGCATATAGTTGGAATGGGGATCCAGCGCGCGCAGGGCCGCCTGGGCCACGGCGTCGGTGACTTTCCCGTAGTCGACGGAATCGACGTAGTTGTCGCTGATGCTCTGGAGGATCAGCTCCACTTTGCGCCAGGGCGCGCCGCTCACGTCGAGCCGCTGCCGGCGCTGGCCGATGACCTGGATGAGCCACATCAGCAGGACGCCGATGACCACGCCCAGGATGGCCACCAGAATGGAGGATTTCTTCATATCAGTCTATCTTTTCGACTTCGATGCCGGCACGGCGGAGCAGGTCAATGCCGTCCGTCAGGCGGTACTCGTCGCGGTAGACGACGCGCCGGATGCCGGACTGGATGATGAGCTTGGCGCACTCCATGCAGGGGGAGGCGGTCACGTAGAGGGTGGCGCCTTCGGCGCTGTTGCCGGACTTGGCGATCTTGGAGATGGCGTTGGCCTCGGCGTGGAGGACATAGGGCTTGGTGACGCCGTTCTCGTCCTCGCAGATGTTCTCGAAGCCCGAGGGGGTGCCGTTGTAGCCGTCGGAGATGATCATCCGGTCCTTGACGAGCAGGGCGCCGACCTGGCGGCGTTTGCAATAGGAGTTGCTCGCCCAGATGGAGGCCATCTGCATGTATTTGTCGTCGAATTTGGTCATATTATTTCTGGCGCTGGTAGAGGTAACGCTTGATGTTGCGCTTCGGCGTACGCTCGAAATCCTCCGGCATGAACTCGATCTGGCGGATCTGGGCGTAGGTCGGAAGCAGTTTGTTGATCTCGGGGAGGTTGTCGTTGATGCGGGCCTCGAGCTCTTCGCGGGTCATCCCGTCCAGCTCGCCCTGGTGGTAGTCGGGATAGATGAGGGCGGTCAGGCCGACCTTGTCCTCCACCACGAGCGAATCCACCACGTAGGTGACGTTGTTGATCACGGCCTCCAGCTCCTCCGGATAGATGTTCTGGCCGCTGGGGCCGAGGATCATGCACTTGGAGCGGCCGCGCAGGTAGAGGTAACCGTCGTAGTCGATCACGCCGATGTCGCCGGTCTTGAACCAGTTGTCGTTGGTGAAGCTCTCCTTGGTGGCCTGGCGGTTCTTGTAGTAGCCCAGGAAGACGTTCTGGCCCTTGACCTGGATCTCACCGGGCTCCTTGTAGGGGTTCTTGGAGTCGATGCGGATCTCGCAGCCCGGCACCGGCACGCCGCAGGAGCCCATGCGGGTCTTCCACCACTTGGCATAGGTGATGATGGGGGCGCACTCGGTCATGCCGTAGCCCACCGTGAAGGGAAAGTGGATCTGGCGCATGAACTTCTCCACCTCCGGGTTGAAGGCGGCGCCGCCGAGGATGACTTCCTCGAAGCGGCCGCCGAAGGCGTCGATGAGGTTGTCGCGGATCTTCTTGCGGATGACCTGGTCCACGATGGGGATGCGCATCAGCGACTTGTGGCGGTCCACCTGGGGCTTGATCTGCGATTTGTACACCTTCTCGAAGATCAGCGGCACGGCGATGATGACGTCCGGATGGATCTCGGAGAAGGCCTTCATGATGATCTTGGGACTCGGGGTGCGCGTCAGGAAGTGGACGTGGGCGCCGATGCTCATTTCGAAAAGGAACTCGAACATCATACCGTACATGTGGGCGGAAGGGAGCATCGCGACCATCTGCGACTCGCAGGTCATCTGCGGCTCGGCCACCTGGCGCGCGAAGCTGATGTTGCACCAGAGCGCCCGGTACGGCAGCATCACGCCCTTGGAGAAACCGGAGGTGCCGGAGGTGTAGTTGATGAGCGCCAGCTCCTCGGCCTGGTCTTCGTGGTAGTTGATGTGCTCGGGCTTGAAGCCGCCCGGATACAGGGCGTTGAAAGTCGTGATGAGGTTCTTGCGTACGGCGACCAGGTCCTGGTTCTCGGCGTAGATGTAGTTGAGGGTATTCATCTGGACGATCACCTTGAGATCGGGCATCTCGGCCTCGGACAGGCTCTGCCAGATGATCTCGTCCACGAAGAAGACCTTGGCGTCGGAGTGGTTGACCAGATAGTGGATATTTTCGGGCTTGAATTCGTGCAGGATGGGCACCGGGACGGCCCCGTAGGTCAGTGCCGCCAGGAAGCAGACACCCCAGTGGGCCTGGTTGCGCGAGCAGAGGGCCACCTTGTCGCCCTTCTGCAGGCCGCACTTCTCGAACGCGATGTGCAGCAGCTCGATGCGTTCGGCCACGTCCTTGTATTTCAGGGTGACACCCTGGTAGTTGGAGAGTGCGTCGCGGTCCCAGTTTTCCTTGAAACTCTTCTCGAAGAGCTTGTTTACAGATTGGAATTCCATATCAGTTGAATGCCTTTTTTGCCCCAGGCCAGGGTTTTAGTATTGTCACGAAGGATGAAGCGGCAGCTCTTGCCCGGCCAGATGACGGGAGCGTCTTCTGCGGGCCGGGGCGCATCCAGGAAGGCCTGGACGGCAGCCTCGCTGCCATAGATATACCAGCCGCCGGTGGAGGCGGAGAAACTGTCGTCGGGGAGGGAGAAGGCGCCCCCGTAGAGGACGGGCAGGAATCCCGCCCAGGGATTGGCTTCCGGTCCGCGGTCCGGCACCGCCTTGCCCGGCCGGACCAGGGTGACGGCGCCGCCGTCAAAGTGCACGAGGGCAACTTCGCGGACGTCGAGCTCCTTCTCCCATTTGAGCGGATCCTTGCCGCTCTCCCGCTTGAGCGCGTCGAGCTGGCGGCGGTACTGCGTGAGCTTGACGGAAGCGTCCTGCCAGCGCTCCAGGGCATCCCGCGTCTGCTGTCCGCTGACGGGAAGGGCCAGGGCCAGGCCGGTCTGCTCCGGCAGGAGGGCGCCCAGGCGGCTCTCGGCGGGCGGCATGGCGGCAAGGATGTTGGCGTAGAACGAGTCGGACTCGCTGCAGACGGGGGTCACGGCGAAGCCATCGGCTTCCGGCGTCAGGACGGTCCACTCGGCCACGGCACCCAGGAACGGGGAGAGCTCGCGGCGCGGGAAGCAGTCCTGCAGCCAGCCTTTCGGCATCAGCCGCTCAGCCCCGCCGTTGCGGAAAATGACAAAGTTTCCGCCGGGGGCGGCCGCCAGCGCCCGGGTGAAGCCGGGGGCGTCCAGGATGGAGGTGTATTCGGTGAGGTGCCGCCGGACGGCGGTCAGCTGGGCATTGGAAGGGGTGATCACCAGGAAGCCGCGGCGTTTGGCCTCGGGGTCCGGGTGAACGTACTCGGCCTGCAGGCGCAACGAAGCCGCCTCGGCGAGCAGGCCGCTGACCGCCGATGCGGAATCCACCGCTTCCGTGCGGCCGGCGTCCAGGGCCAGCACAGGCACCAGGGAGCCGTTGTAGCAGAGGGAAAGGGCCATCGCGGCGTGACTGAACGCCGAGAGGTCGAGCTTGTGCAGGACGCTGGTGGAATCATAGAGCGCCAGCCCGTCCTCGCACCGGTCGAAGCAGACGACCGCGAGGGCGTCGGAGGGGACGGCGGAGATCAGCTCCGGAATGCGCCGCTCCGACAGGAGGTTCCCGTTCTTGTGCCCGCTCCCTCCGCACGCGGACAGCAGCGGAAGCAGGAGCAGGAAGGCGAGCAATGCTTTTTTGCACATAGCTTGCAAATATACGAATAATTTGGATTATGATTTTTCACGGAAATCAGTAACTTTGCACGTTTTTACGAAGAATATGCAAGAAATCAGAAATATAGCCATCATCGCCCACGTGGACCACGGCAAGACGACGCTCGTGGACCGGATGATCTACCAGGCCAACCTGGTCCGTCAGCCGGAGAATCTGGGTGAACTGATCCTCGACAACAACGACCTCGAGCGCGAGCGCGGCATCACCATCCTCGCCAAGAACGTCTCCGTGATCTACAAGGGGGTCAAAATCAACATCATCGACACCCCGGGCCACAGCGATTTCGGCGGTGAGGTGGAGCGCGTGCTCAACATGGCCGACGGCGTGCTGCTGCTCGTCGACGCCTTCGAGGGCTGCATGCCCCAGACGCGCTTCGTCCTGCAGAAAGCCATCCAGATGGGCAAGAAACCCATCGTGGTCATCAACAAGGTGGACAAGCCCAACTGCCGCCCGGACGAGGTGCAGGAGGAGGTCTTCGACCTGATGTTCAACCTCAATGCCACCGAGGAGCAGCTGGACTTCGTGACCGTGTACGGCTCCGCAAAGCAGGGCTGGATGTCGCTCGACTGGAAGAAGCCGACCAGCGACATCACCCCGCTGCTCGATACGATCCTCGAGGTGATCCCGGCCCCGCCGGTGGTCGAGGGCACGCCGCAGATGCTCATCTCCTCGCTGGAGTATTCCCCCTACGTGGGGCGGATCGCCGTCGGGCGCATCACCCGCGGCTGCCTCAAGGCCGGCCAGAACATCAGCCTGTGCAAGCGCTACGACATCGTCCAGAAGCAGAAGATCAAGCAGCTGATGGTCTTCGAAGGCCTGGGCAAGGCCAACGTCGAGGAGGCCCGCTGCGGCGACATCTGCGCCGTGGTCGGCATCGACGGGTTCGAGATCGGCGACACGATTGCGGATTACGAGAACCCGGAAGCCCTGGAGCCCATCGCCATCGATGAACCGACGATGAGCATGCTCTTCACGATCAACAATTCCCCCTTCTTCGGCAAGGACGGCAAGTTCGTGACCTCGCGTCACCTCAAGGAGCGCCTGGACAAGGAGCTGGAGAAGAACCTCGCCCTGCGCGTCAAGCCCGGCCTGACGGCCGACTCCTTCGTGGTCTACGGCCGCGGCGTACTGCACCTGTCGGTGCTCATCGAGACGATGCGCCGCGAGGGCTTTGAGCTGCAGGTGGGCCAGCCCAAGGTGCTGGACAAGACCATCGGCGGCCAGCGCTGCGAGCCGATCGAGGACCTCTCCATCGAGGTGCCGGAGGAGTTTGTGGGTGCGGCCATCGAGATTTCCACGCGCCGCAAGGGTGCGCTCGTGCGGATGGAACCGCGCGGCGACCGGACCCTGCTGGAATTCGAGATCCCGACGCGCGGCCTCATCGGGCTGCGGAGCAACCTGCTGACCGCCAGCCAGGGCGAGGCCATCGTGGCCCACCGCTTCAAGGAATACCAGCCCTACAAAGGCGAGATCGAGCACCGCAACAACGGCTCCCTGGTCTCCATCGAGACCGGTCAGTCCATCGCCTATTCGATGAACAAACTGCTGGACCGCGGCCGCTTCTTCGTGGAGCCCGGCGAGGAGATCTATGCCGGCCAGGTGGTCGGTGAGCACACCCGCGAGCGCGACCTCAACATCAACATCTGCAAGACCAAGAAGCTGACCAACGTGCGTGCCGCCGGCTCCGACGAGAAGATCGTTCTCCCGCCCGCCATCAAGTTCTCCCTCGAGGAGGCGCTGGAGTACATCCAGGAGGATGAGCTGGTGGAGGTGACGCCGCATTTCATGCGCATCCGCAAGATCCTGCTTGACCCGCTGGCGCGCAAACGGAACAGCGACAACGAGGACTAGTATTTTTACTTGCTAATCGCAAAAAAATTGCTAACTTTGCAACCCTTTGTAGTTCAACTGTCAAGTCTGGCCCCCGGAACCAACCGCCTGGAGTGGCACGCGGGAGCCGAGTTCTTTGAAACATTCGGGAACGTGGACATCCTCGACGCCGACGTGAAAGTGACGGCGGAGGTGAACAGCCGCGGACTGACCGTCTATGCCGCCTGCACGATGTCAGGCAGCGTGACCGTCGCCTGCGACCGCTGCCTTGAGGACCTCGTTCTTCCGGTGGAAACCTCCTTTGAGGAGACGTACACCCCCGAAGGTGACGAACTGGACCTGGGGCAGGATGTATACGATTTCGTATGCACCTCGCTGCCGCTCCAGCGCGTGCATCCCGAGGGAGAATGCAACCAGGAGACTACGAAGTATTTGAGTAAATAATATTTAAAAGATAAAGCAATGGCACATCCGAAACACAAACTCTCCAAGCAGCGCCGGGACAAGCGCCGCACGCACGACTTTGCGCCGGTCCCGACCCTCGCCACCTGCCCGAACTGCGGCGCGACCGTGATGTATCACCGTGTCTGCCCTGAGTGCGGTTACTACAGAGGCCGTCAGATCGTTGTCAAAAACGCTGAGTAATCTGTGAAGAGGCCGCCGTGAGCGGCTTTTTTTGGTCCCTTAGTTCAACGGATAGAACGAAGGTTTCCTAAACCTTAAATACAGGTTCGATTCCTGTAGGGACTACGAAGAAGGCTTGCCGACTGGCAAGCCTTCTTCGTAGCTGGACACGCCAGGGGCCGATTCGCTGCCCGGCGGGCGTTTTTGGGGCGTCCCGGGCACGAAAGGGCGGTTCTCCGTGCCCGAGTCCCGCTAGCGGAGCTGGCTGTCCAGGAAATCGAGGATGGTCTGCTGTTCGGCGAGGCCGCAGTGGTGGGTGCCGTCGAAGAATTCGGTGCGCAGGCGACCGGCGGCACCTTGCTCGGCGTAGATCTCCTGCATCCTCGCGAAGGCGCGCTCCACGGCCTCTTCCGGGAAAAGGTGGTCCTGCCGTCCATTGAGGAAAAGGAAGGGTTTGGGTGCGAGCCAGCGGGCGATGTCCGGGAAGTCGTAGTGCTCGCGCATCTTCGGGATCAGCATGGAGTAGTCCGAAGCCTTGTAGGGCTGCTTCTGCGTCTCCATCAGGGTCATCCAGCAGAGGGCCACGCCGGTGCGGACCTGGCGGCAGAAGGCCGCGAGCAGCCAGGCGCGGTGTGCGCCCATCGACCAGCCGAAGCAGCCGATGCGGCGACGCTTCACGCAGGGCAGGCGGCTCAGCAGGCGGGCCGCGGCGGCGTCTTCGTGCAAGGTCTGCTCCGCCCAGACCACGCCCTTGTGCGCGAGGCTGTCATAGACGGTGCGCTGGCCCTCGTAGACGGCTGTCTTCAGCTCGTCCGGATCGCCCGGGGCGTCGCCGTATTTCCGGCGGGACCACTCCTGGCAGAGGGGCGTGCTGCGCCCTCCCCAGTACAGGGCGTCCGGCACGATCACGACGTAGCCCGCCGCGGCCAGCCGGTCCGCGAAATACACTCCGTCGAAGCCGTCGGCCACCCATTGCTCCGCAGAGGCCTTGAGGTAGTCCGGGGCGGAGGAGAGCGGACGCACCAGCTTCTCCTTGCCGATGTCGAAACGGGCGCCGTGGTCGTGGAGCAGCACCAGGCCGGGACGGCGGTCGCGCCGGCCCGCCCCGTCCGGAATCAGCAGATACGAGCGCACCCGCTCGTCGCGGGACACGTTGTACTCCACCAGCTGGCAGACATAACCTTCCCGCTGCTCGCTCTCGAGCACGGTCATCGCCGGACGCACGCTGCGTCCCACCTGCAGCGGCGCTGCCGCCAGCAGGATCATCAGGAATCGGATCATCAGGGTAAAGGTTTAAGGTTTTCCCAACGCACATCCCAGGTCCCGTCCTTGGGGAAGCCGGGATTCTCCACCGGGCAGCCGTCCCAGCCCGCGCACATCATCCCGACGGCGAGCAGGAGGCCGCCGTTGCCGGGGAGGTACATCCTCAGGCGCTCGGTGCGGTAGTTGTTGCCGCCGGGCAGCAGCAGGTCGCTGCGGTCGTTCATCGTGATGGCGCGCAGGGCCACGTCGGGCCGCAGCAGGCGGGTGGCGTTCATCGCCAGCGAGGGGTAGTTCCAGCTCCAGCTGCCGCGGGTCCAGTCGTAGTACTGGGCGGCGCGGTCCAGGGTTTTCTGCATCCCTTCCTCGGTGAAGAGGCGGTTGGCGGGCAGCACGCCGTAGGCCAGCAGGTTCTCGCTGGAGGTGGCGTGGACGTACTCGCGGCCGGGCTCCATCGGGGTGAAGACGAGCTCGCGGGTGCCGCGCTGGGCGTTGATGTAGCCGCCCGGAGGCGCGGGGGCGGCCAGGGAACGGGGGATGACGCCCTGCTCGAAGTCCGGCACGCCGGGCCCTTTCTCCGCCGGGAGGTAGATGCCGTCGGGGCTGGCGGCCAGCGGGGCGAGCTTCGCCAGGACGTCGTCCCACTCCGCCACGCGCTCCTGCCCCAGGCGCTCGCGCCATTGCTGGGCGACGCTGAGCGCGAAATGCAGGTAGGACAGCTCGAAGGCCGGGTTGACGGTGTAGTCCTCGTTGTAGCTCTCGTTGGCGCCGCAGGCCCCTTCGATGTTGTAGCGCCCGTGCTCCTCGTCCCAGGTCACGAAGGCGGCGAGCATGGCGGCCGACTCCTGCACCAGGTCGTTGTACTCCTCGAGGAAGGCGCGGGAAGGCTCGGCGCGCCAGAGCAGCTCGGCCATGTAGATGGGGTGCGGCTGCTGCCAGATCAGGAAGGAACCCACATCCGAGGGGGCCTCCAGGCCCGAAGGGTCGGTCATCTTCATCCAGCGCACGCCGGGGAAACCCTGGCGGGCGGCGATCTCCCGGGCGGCGGGCTGCACACCCTTGTACCAGGCCAGCTGGCGGCGCAGCAGCTCCGGCTGGTTCCAGGTGGCCCAGTGGAAGCTGTGCCACATCACCATCTCCAGGTGGAACTTGCCGAACCAGGAGTTGTAAGTGAGGCCGGTCTCGGCCGGCGGGAAATGCTGGGCTTCCTGCACGCGCATCAGGTATTGCGACTGCACGACGCGCCGCTCCAGCAGGGGCGCGCGGGGGTCGGTGCAGCGGGAGAAGTCGATCACGCCCGTGCTGCGCCAGTAGCCGTTCCAGAGCTGTCGGGCGTGGGCGGCGGCGGTCTTGAATGACGGGGCGTCCGCGGCTTCGGGAGCGAAGCGGACGCAGAAGTCCCAGTCGCTGTCTTCGGGGGTGAGGGTCAGGCGGTTGGGGCCGGCCTGCTCCAGCACGGCACGGCCGCTCCAGCACAGGGAGACGTAGTACACGGTGCTGTCGACGGTCCGTCGGAGCAGGGCGCCGCCGTCCTGCTGCGAGAGCAGTTCGGTGCTGTGGCGCTCGTCGGCACACCAGTCGGAGGCGTCGTCGGAGTGTTCCCCGGTCGGATAGGGGAAACGCAGCACCACGGGCAGGGGGGCTTCCGTGCGGATGCGGGCGGCCAGCAGGTCCTCGCCTTCGCCGCCGCACACGGTCTCCACGGTCACGGGCGTCCCCTTCCAGCGGAAGGAGGAATGCAGCACGCCGTCCCACATATCCAGGGTCTGGTCCACGCCCTCGATTTCTTCGGGCTGCATCCCGTCGAAGCCGATGCTGCCCAGGTGCAGGCGGTGGGGATTCTCCCGGACCCAGGTCGCCGCGGCGCGGCCCCGTTCGGACAGACCGTACCCTTTCTGCACGGCGTAGATGCCGTGCGGATGGCCGGGCAGGGGATGGTCTTCGAGGGATTCAGCCTGGGTGTAGCCTTCCGGGTTGGGGAAGCTGTGCCAGCCCCATTCACTGAAGGTGCCCAGCGACAGGCCGTCCTTGCAGAACTCCGGGAAGGTCTGCAGGCCGGTGGCGTCGAGGGTGAGGGTGAAGGCGCCGTTGCCCAGGTTGAGGGAATTGAGCGGCGCGAGTGCGTCCACGTGGGGGTTGTTGCGCGCCACGAGCGCGCGGCGGTCGATCCTGCCGTTGCAGGCGACACACAGGGCCAGCAGCAACAGGGCGGCCGGAAGTCGTAGGAATTGGTTTTTCTGCATGGTCTGTACGGGGTTACTGTTCCTGGAGGCGGGGGCAGTAGCGGATGGCGGACTCTGCCTTCTTGCGGGGCAGGCGGTAGACGTGTTCGAGGGCGCGGCAGTCGAAGATGGCTTCTTTCTCGATGGATTTGACCTTCTTGGGCAGGTAGAGGGTGCGCAGGTTGCTGCAGCCGTCGAACATATGGGAGGTGACGGTGTCGTCTTTGGCCAGGAATGCGACGTAGAGCTGGCCGCCGTCGGACTTGCCGAGCCACATCGAATCGTTCCGGTCGATGCCGAGTTCCTGGATCCGCTTCCAGTCGGCGTCGCTGAGGTTTGACAGGTCGTAGCGGTAGTCGATGCGCCGGTGGCCCTGGTAGGCCGTGCCGGAGATGACCATCCCGTCGGCCTTGCGGTAAGTGTGGGGCTGGCCGCCCTCGATGATGGCGCGGGAGAGATCCAGCTCCATCAGGGAGCCGTGGCCCCGCTCATAGTCGCCCAGGCGGTACACGGCCCCGGCCATCGTGCGGAGGAGTTCGATGTCCTCGCCGTTGATGGGACCCGAGAGGGTGAGTTTCGTGACCTTGCGCTGCTGCTCGGGCGTGAGCAGGGAGGCGAGCGTGCCGGGCTGGCGGGTACGGATGCTCAGGGCGAGCGCCTCGCTTTCGGGGAGGGGCCGGATGCCGGTGAGGAGCTGCTTGAACGGTAGCTGGTGGTCCGTGACGGAGGGGATGACGATGGCGCGGTAGTACCCGTTGCAATAGCCTTCCCAGCCGAGGTTGAGGTGGAAGAAGTCCTGCTCGTAGCCGTCGATGACGAAGAGGTGGTTGTCGTCGGCCGCGATGACGGGGCGACCCTCGTCCAGCTCCTGGTAGAGCATCGCCAGCATGTTGAAGTCGAAGTAGTTGTCGACCAGGGTACAGAGCGGGCTGTAGCCCCAGTTGTCGATGAGCGCCGGCTTGAAGTCAACCAGGGAGCTGGAGGTGGCCGACGGGCCCATCACCGCACCGACGCTGGCGGCGCAGTCGAGCATCATCTCGCCGAGGTCCTGGTCCGAGCCGCCCCAGCGGAAGGGATGATCCTCCAGCCTGAGGCGGAGGGTCTTGCCGCCCTTGGTGCTGAACAGGCAACTGCCCCGGGGCGCCGCGCTGTGGCGGTGGTAGGCAAGGATCTGCGCGAGGGCCACGGGCCCGCAGCCCGCCAGGCAGCTGCTGTCGCGCCCGGCGACCTTTTCCGTCGGGAAGAGGGCGTTGTAGGGGTGCGTCTGGGCGAAGGCGATGTCGCCGAGCAGGGGCTTCACACCCGCCGGGTCCGGCGTGTAGGAAGAAGGCCGCAGGGTGCGGTAGGTCTCCCGCCGCTGGCGAAGCGTCTGCAACTGGGACTCGTAGCGGCTGAGGATGTAGTAGACGGAGTTGTCGCCGCCCTCGTCTTCGCCGCTCCACATCGGGTTGCCGATGCCGTAGGCGAGCACGGGGTTGGCCATATACGGCTGGTAGTCGCGGCGCACGACCACGGCGAAGGTCTTGTTGAGGGGGTCGGAGAAGGCGCAGAGCGTGCGGGTGCCGTATTTGTATTCGAGGGTCATGCCTTCCGCCGGAACCTCGTGGGAGCACAGGAAGTCCCGCGCGATCTCCCACTCCTGGCCGTACTGGGGGTGGGGCTCCACGGCCACGCAGACGGAATCCGAACGGACGCGTTCGTCACCGATCATCGCGCTCATCGGCCGCACCAGCAGCTCCCCGCAGGAGGCGATGCGGAAAATGGCGCTGACGACGACGCGGTGCAGCTGCGGGTCGCCGCTCTCCTCCTTCTGCACATCCAGGTCTTCCAGGATGGCACCCTCCATCCCGCCGTCGAAGCCTCGGATGGAGTAGTGGGTGGCATCCAGGACGTATTTGACCTGAATGCGGTCGCCCTGGGTGAGGGGGCTCTCCGGGACGAACACCCGAAAAGCGGCCAGCCCGTCGGGGGCGGATGCTTCCGACGGGCTGCCTCCAAACGCCAGGAATGCGAGAAGGAGGAGAAGCGCCCGCATATCAGACGACTTTGACCTTGAAGATGGCCTTGTGGATCGTGCCCTCGCCGATGAGCGGCGCGTGGGCGGTGTCCGGGTCGAAGGTGATGGCCTCGCCGGGCTTCACCGTCACGGTCGTCCAGTCTTTGTCCTTGTAGAAGAGGATGTCCTTGTCGGGGTTGTACTCGCCGTCCGGCTCCGCGCATTCGCGGCGGGGCTTGACGCCGAAGCTCTCGGCCTTGGAGAGCGGTACCTGGATGTCGATGTACTTGTCGTGCACCTCGAGGCGGGCCTGCTCCGGGGTCTTCATCTGCGAATCCACGATGTTGACGAAGAGGTTCTCGCCGTCCAGGAAGTGTTTGCCGGGCTCCAGCTCCGACAGATCATTGTCTGCAATATACTGCAGTGCCTGCAGATAGTATTGGTTGTTGTCTAAATCCATTTTTTATTTCGTTAAAAAGATTTTTCTGCCGCGCAAGCGACCATTTTCCCGGGTAGGGTCGCGAAGCGACAGGGAGCGGTGCGGCAGAAAAATCTTTTCAATAATTAAAAGTTGAAATAGTTCTTGGCGTTGTTGTAGGAGATGTCTTCGACCATCTGGCCGATGCGCTCCATCTCGGAGGCGGGGAGCTTGCCCAGCTCCACGTCCTTGCCGATCACGTCGCAGAGGATCCTGCGGAAATACTCGTGGCGCGGGTAGCTGATGAAACTGCGGGAGTCGGTGAGCATGCCCACGAAGCGGCTGAACAGACCCAGCACGGACAGGGCGTCCATCTGGCGGCGCATGCCGACCTCCTGATCGAGGAACCACCAGCCGGAGCCGAACTGCATCTTGCCCGGGAAAGTGCCGTCGTTGAAGGTGTAGGCCATCGTCATCATGACTTCGTTGTCCTTCGGGTTGAGGCAGTAGAGGATGGTCTTGGCGAGCTTGCCGGCCGCGGTGAGGCGGTCGAAGAAGCGGTGGCCGGCCGCAGCGATCTCCTGGTCGTGGATGGCGTCGAAGCCTGTGTCGGGACCGACGAGGCCGAACATCTTGGAGTTGTTGTTGCGGATGGCGCCGATGTGGAACTGCTGGGCCCAGCCGGCCTCGGCGTCCATGACGGCCTGGTCGAAGAGGAAGGCGCTGCGGAACTTCTCCAGCTCCTTCGCATTCGGGGCGATGCCCATGAGGACCTTCTTGAAAATCAGTTCGATCTCGATCTCCTTGTAGTCGCAGGCATAGAAGTTCTCCAGGCCGTGGTCGGAGAGCTTGCAGCCCATCGAGGCGAAGAAATCGTGGCGCTTCTTCAGGGCTTCGCACAGGTCGGCGTAGGAGTCGATCTCCATGTCGGCGGCCTCACCGAGTTTCTTCAGGTATTCCTTGTAGGCTTTGGGGTCCTCGATGGCCATCGCCTTGTCGGGACGCCAGGCGGGGATCACCTTGGTGCCGAAGGGATGCTCGGCGATCATCTTGTGCCAGCGCAGGTCGTCGGCCGGGTCGTCGGTGGTGCAGACGACCTCCACATTGAATTTGCGGATGAGGGCCTGGCCGCGGAATTCCGGGGTGGCGAGCTTGGCGTTGCACTCCTCGAAGATTTCGCGCGCGGTCTTGGGGGAGAGGAGCTTGTCGATGCCGAAGACGCGGCTCAGCTCGAGGTGCGTCCAGTGATAGAGGGGGTTGCGCATCGTGTAGGGCACGGTCTCGGCCCATTTCTCGAAGGTCTCCCAGGCGCTGTGCTTGCCGCCGGTGAGGTAGTCTTCGGACACGCCGTTCGCACGCATCGCGCGCCATTTGTAGTGGTCGCCGTAGTGGCCGTCGACCAGCCAGAGCTGGGTGATGTCGCGGAACTGGATGTTTTCGGCGATCTGCTGGGGGACGAGGTGGCAGTGGTAGTCGATGATGGGCATCTTCTCCGCATGCTCGTGGTAGAGCTTCCGGGCCGTTTCGGTCGAAAGCATAAAGTCTTCGTTGATAAATGACATATGGCTGATGGTTTATTAGTTTTCTATCCTTCAAATTTAGGAATTTATTTGCAAATATAAAAGGCATAGCCGGACCCCTTACTTGTCAGCGCGATCGCTTCGCGACCCTACCCGGGAAAATGCGCTGACAGGCAAGGGTCCGGCTGCGCCTTTCAACATTTAACTTGCTGAAGCCGGCGCGAGAGCCGTGCGAAGGCCTGGCGTTATAGATAGACTTAATTCCTGGCGATGAAGTCCAGGATGGTGCGGTAGTAGCGGAGCTGGTTGTCGATGCCCTTGTAGCCGTGGCCCTGGCCCTCCATGATGAGGAACTCGACCGGCTTGCCTTCGGCCTTGAGCTTGTCGTAGAGCATCTGCGAGCCGCCGATATCGACGCGGTCGTCGTGGTCGCCGTGGATGAGCAGCAGCGGGCCGGAGATCTTGTCGGTGTGGTTGATCGGCGAGCGGTCCATCAGCCGCTCCTTATCCGTGACGGGATCCCCGGCTTCGAGGTAGTCCCAGTCGGGGATGTTAGTGTGGTAGTGCTCCCAGATAATGTCCGCGAAGCCGGCCACCGCCACGCCGAAGCCGAAGGGGAAGGAGGCCTGGGTGCCGTTCACTTCGCCCGGGAAGGTCATCAGGCGCATCGTCTCGTAGCCGCCGTGGCTCATGCCGAAGCAGCCCACGCGCTCGGCGGGGATGCCCAGCATATCGGACACATACTGCGCGCAGTAGATCATGTCGATGGTCTCGTTGCCGCCGAGGTCGTGGTCGTTGAGCGCCGCGAAGTCCCGGCCGAAGCCGCTGGAGCCGCGCGGGGAGGCGCTCAGCACGTACATGCCGGCCGCGGTGAAGATCTGGTGCTCGACGTCATAGGCGTTCTCGCCGCCGTAGAAGGACATCACCATCAGGCGGGCCTGGTCGGCGGGGAGCGGGTGCTCCGGCACCATCAGGTAGGCATGCAGCATGCGCGTCTTGCCCGTGGCGGGGTCGATGTCGAAGGTGGGGATGGAGAGCTTCTGCGCGTGGGAGGCGACCATCGCCTGCTTGGTCTCTTCCGGGAGGTCGACCAGCACTTCCTGCGTCAGGGCGCCGTTGCTGAAGGTGACGGCCCAGATCTGGAAGAGGATGTCGGTCGCACCGGCCTGGAAGTAGGCCTTGTTGCCGACGGCGGCCTTCAGGGTGAGGGTAGCGTCGTAGTGGGCCTGGGCGACTTCCTTGCCGTCCGGGTTCAGGATGGCGACGTCGGAGCCCTCCGGGCTGGTGCGCACGGTAGCGAGGTACTTCTTGCCGTCCTGCTCGATCCACTTGGCTTCGAGGTCCTGCTTGTAGGCCGTGATCTGGGTGGTCTTGCCTTTCTTGCGGTCATAGGCATAGAGATTGGCGTAGCCGTCCTGGTCGGACAGGAAATACGCCACGTCCTTGGAATACCAGGGGGAGATGACGGCGCAGCCGCTCAGGCTGGCCTCCTTCGACGGGTCCGTGACCACTATGTACTGCCCGCTGGCGAAGTCCAGGTAGGCCAGGTTGGTGTAGGTGCGGTTGACGTTCTTGAGGACGGTGACCATCGCGCCGCTGTCGTCCGGGCTGAAGGAGACCTCGCTCCAGGTCATGCGGAAGTCCTTGCGGTCCTCGCAGACGAGCTTGTCTTCGAAGGTCGTGAGGTCCAGGATGTGGACTTCGTCGGTGTGGTCGTCGCCGTCCTGCGCGACGCGGGCGATGTAGCCGAGCTTGTCCTTGGCGTCGTTGAAGCTCCAGCCGTAGATGTAGGGCACGTCGGTGAAGCAGCGGATCTCGCCCGTGGCCGGATGGATGCGGTAGAGGTCGATCTTCTCGTCGTTGGCCTGGTCGCCCATCCAGTACAGGCAGCTGTCCTTGACGTTGTAGCACGGGTTCCAAAGGTTCTTCTGCGACCAGTCGTCGTCGGAGATGACCTTGCCCCGGGAGATGTCGGTGCTCTCGGCGAGATCCAGCATCAGCAGGGGATTGCCGTCGGCCTGGCGCACGTAGAAGAGGCGCGAGGCGTCCGGGGTGAGGTAGAAACCATAGGTGGAATAGGGGAAGCCTTCGAGGAAGGACTTCACATCCACTTCGCGGTCGATGAAGGCCACTTTGCCGTCATCCTTCTTCTCCTGCTTGCAGGAAAAGAAAAGGAATGCTGCCATAAGCAGCAGCATTCCTGTCATAATAACTTTCCTCATGTTTATTTTCTCCAGAATTCGTTCTGGTCAGCAGAAGTAAGTGCGGTGTTGTAGAGCATCTCCACTTCCGGGATCGGGAGCATGAAGCGCGGGCTGTCGGCCGGGAGCTCCTTGACGGTGGCCCAGTGCTCGGGATCCTTGGTGCGGTCGAGGGGCTGGTGCAGACGCTTGATGTCGTGCAGGCGGAAACCTTCGCCGTAGAGCTCCTTGCGGCGCTCATACCAGATCTTCTCGAGGGAACCGTCGGTCGGGGTGGCGCCACGGGCGACCTGCAGGGCGTTCAGCACGCTCTTGGCACCGGCGGCGTTGTTCGTCCGGGCTTCAGCCTCGGCCTTGATGAGGTAGGCCTCAGCGATGCGGGCCAGCGGGAATTCGGCGTCACCGACGTTGGCGCGGTGGCTGAACTTGCTGGTGAGCCAGCCGTCCTCCTTGAAGAAGTAGAACGGGAAGAGCTTGCGGCAGTCGCTGTCCTCGAAGGACTCGCGGAAACGGCGGGTCCAGCGCACGGAGCTGTAGCCGTAGAGCGGGTTCTGGAAGTACTTGCCCTCGTCCGGACCGTCGAGATAGTCGATGTCGTTGGGGTCGGCCTTGCCGTCGGCATCCACGTTGAAGGCCGCTTCGGCCAGGTAGTAGAAGGACGGGATGGAGGCGTAGTAGTTGCACTTGGAGGGGTTGTAGTTGAAATACTGCAGCCACTCGCTGTTGTGGTCCTTGAAACCGCTCCGCCACTCGGCCTTGCTCATCAGGTTGCTGCCGTCAAAGACATTGGCGGCCGCCTCTTCGGCGTACTTCTTGGCGTTGGCCCAGTCTTCCATATCCTGGTAGGCGCGGGCCATGTAGAGGGCGCAGCTGCGCGGGGTAAAGTAGTCCGTAGCGCTGGCGGAGCAGTGCTGGCGACCGTAGTCCAGATCCTTGAGGATCTGCTCGTACACTTCCTTGACACTCGCGCGGCCGAGGTGCTCGGAGGCGGCGTCCGCGGGCGTGAGGCGCAGGATCACGCCGGGAGCGAGCGGGTTGAAGCTGTAGGCGGAGGTGAACAGGCGGATGAGGCGCAGGTAGACGAAGCCGCGGATGGCGTAGGCCTGGCCCAGCAGGTTCTCCTTGCCGGCCTCCTCGGGAGCGTCGGTCAGGTTGGCGATGATGTTGTTGGCCACATCGATGGCCTTGTAGTCAGCCGGCCAGATGTAGTTGGCGTAGCCGAACCACCAGGGATCGGACTCCGGAACCTGGGAATAGGTGTAGGAGTAGAGGTTCCAGTTGTAGGTAGGCATACCGTAGGCGCCCGAAGTCATCGCGGCATCCTCACCCATCACTTCGGCCATGATGGTGCTGAGGGTGATGGACTGGTAGTGGCCGATGTAGGCCATGCCGGAGTTGAGGGCGGTGGTGGCGGACTCCACGGACGAGAAGATCTGGGAATCCGAAACAGCATTGGAAGGGACGGGACTCAGGATATCCTTCTTGCAGGAGGTGAAAGCCACAAGGACCGTCAAAGCTATGCAAATATACTTTTTCATAACGCTTGCGATTTAGAAAGTGAAGTTCACACCCATCGTGTAGGTCCGGCTGAGCGGAATGTAGTTGGCGTATGCATCGTAACCGCCGATGCCGAAGATGTCGATGTCGTCGTAGCCCTTGTAGTTCTTGTCCTTGAAGACGGTGAACAGGTTGTCGACGTTGACGTAGACGCGAATGCCGGAGATCGGGCCCAGCTTCTTGACGACGTTCGCGGGCAGCGTGTAGGAGAGGCTCACGTTCTTGAGCTTCAGGTACGTCGCGTCATAGAGGAAGCGCGTCGAAGGGGAGTTGGACTGGTTGTCGTTGTTGTTGCTGTAGCGGGGCACGTTGGTGTTCGTGTTGGTCGGGGTCCAGGCGTTGAGCGCATCCTGATGGAGGTTCTTGCCCGGGTCGTTACCGTCGTGCATGATCGTCGCATAGAGGCTGTCGTACACCTTGCCGCCCAGGTTGTAGTAGAACATGAACGAGAAGTTCAGGCCCTTCCAGCTGAGGCTGTTGGTGAGGGCGCCGAAGCCCCAGGGGGTTGCACGGCCCTGCAGGTCGTAGTCGGCGAGGGAGTAGTCGTTGGTCGTACCGTTGCCCGACTTCCAGAGGGGATCGCCGTTGGCGGGATCGACACCCATCCAGGTCGGCAGGTAGAACTCGTACTGGCTGTGGCCGAGCTTCCAGATCTTCTTGGTGTCGGACATCGTGATGTCGTCGTCACCGGCAAGGTCGAGGATCTTGTCAGCGTTGTAGGAGAAGTTGAAGTTGATGTCCCAGGAGAAGTCGCGGGTCTGGACCGGCGTGGCGTTCAAGACCACTTCCACACCCTGGTTCTTCACCTTGGCGAGGTTCATCATCACGGAGCTGACCTGGTCGTAGTAACCGGCCACACCGTGCGAAGCGGGCAGCGGGAACTCATAGAGGAGGTCGTCGGAGGTCTTGTTGAAGAACTCGATGGATCCGGTGATGCGGTTGCGCAGGAAGCCGAAGTCGAGGCCGATGTTGAGCATCTTCTGCTTCTCCCAGCCGAGCTCGGCGTTGGAGAGGGACTCATGGCCCAGACCGGCGTTGTTGCCGTACTGGTAGTCGTTGGCGGCCACCCAGAGGCCGAGGGACTGGTAGCGGCCCAGACCGGCGTTGTTGCCGGAGGTACCGTAGCTGGCGCGCAGCTTGAGGTCGCTGATCCAGTCGGCGCTCTGGATGAAGTCTTCCTTGATCAGACGCCAGGAAGCACCCACGCTGAAGAAGTTACCCCACTTGCGGTCGGCGCCGAACACGGAGGAACCGTCGCGGCGGAACGAGGCGGAGAGGAAGTACTTCTCGTCGAAGCTGTATTCGGCGTGGCCGAGGAAGGACATCAGGACGGCGTCGTTGTAGTAGGACGTCAGGCTCTGGATGGAACCGGCGCCGGCGAGCTCCGTCATGAAATCGAAGGCGAAGTTGGTGGCGGCACCGTTGAAGTAGTTGCGGTGGCTCTTCCAGAACTCGTAACCGGCCATCGCGGAGACGTTGTGCTTCTCGGCGAAAGTGCGGTTGAAGTTGAGGGTGGTCGTGCTGGTGAACATCAGGTCCGAAGTCTGGGTCTTGGTGCCGCGGCCGGCGTAGGCCGGACCGTCACCGTGGTACTTGTTCCAGTAGCTGGTGTCGTAGACGGACACGTAGTCCGGGGAGAACACGGTGCGGGCGGTAAGGCCTTCCATGAACTTGACCTCCGCGTAGAAGGACGCGAAGAGACGGGCCGTATTGGCCTTGTTGATGTTGAGGTTCGGGATGGCGAGCGGGTTGAAGTCGCGGGCGACCGGGTTGCTCCAGTTGTACTGCTTTTCACCATTGCCGTCCAGCACGTAGTTGCCGTTGGTGTCCACTTTGTAGACCGGGACGGCATTCGGGAAGGTGAGGGCGTTGTAGAGCGGGGAAGCACCGGCGGACTGGCCGACTTCGGAGTTCTGCGTCGCGTAAGAGAAGATGATGTTGGCGCCGCCCTTGAACCAGCTGCTTACCTGGGCGTCCACGCTGGCCTTGCCGGAGTAGCGGGTGTAGCGGGCCGTCGGGGCGGTACCCTTCTGGTCGAAGTAACCGCCGGACACGAAGTAGTTGACCTTGTCGGTGCCGCCGGAGAAGCTCAGGTTGTAGTCCTGGGTGATGCCCGGGGTGAGGACCTCCTTCTGCCAGTCGGTGTCGATGATGATGCGGGCGCCGTTGGTCACGTTGCCGGAGGCATCGAGCGGGGTGGCCACGTTGTACGGGTTCCAGGTCGTGAGACCCTGGGCCTTCTGGTTGGCGGTCACGTAGTCGTCGCCGTCGGCGAGGTAGGCGTTGAACGCTTTCTTATAATAGTCAGCGGAGCTGAGCATCTTGTAGTTCCGGGGGACGGAGGCCACACCCACCTGGGCGGTGAAATTGACGTGGCCGGAGCCGGCCTTGCCGCTCTTGGTGGTGATGATCACCACACCGTTGGCGGCGCGGGAGCCGTAGAGGGAAGCCGCAGCGGCGTCCTTCAGCACGGTGATGGACTCGATGTCCTGCGGGTTGATGGTGGACAGGATGCCGGCAGTGGTGTTGGCGTTGGCGGCATTCTGGGAATAGCTTGCGTTGGTGGTGGCCACACCGTCGATCACGTAGAGCGGCTCGGCGGACGCGTTGAGCGTGCCGGTACCGCGGATGCGGAAGGAGGTGGAGGCGCCCGGCTGGCCGGAAGCGGTCGAGACCTGGAGGCCGGCGACCTTACCCTGGAGGGCCTGCTCGACGGAAGCCACGGGCTTCTGGGCGAGATCTTCGGCACGGACCATGGAGGCAGATCCGGAGTAGGAGGACTTCTTGGCGGTGCCGTAGGCGACCACCATCACGTCGTCCAGGAACTCGGAGCTGGCCTGCAGCGCGACGTCAATCGCCGTGCGGCCATTGACGGGAACCAGCTGCGTGTCATAACCGATGGAGGAAATAGCCAGGACGCTGCCGGAGGGGGCGCTGATGGAGTAGTTGCCGTTCAGGTCGGCCATGACTCCGGTGGTGGTCCCGTCAATCACGACGGAGGCGGCAGGGATGGGCTCTCCGTTGGAGACGTCCGTCACGCGGCCTTTCACCGTGATGTTCTGCGCAAAGCTTACAGATTGTAAGAAGAGTAGCAGAAAAGGTAATACAAATTTAATCGTTTTCATTAATAGGAATGAATTAATTAAACATATGTGAGTGAAAATAAGCTACTAACCAACCGCAAAGATAATAATAAATTTCTTAAATAATTCACTTGTGCCCAGAAAACCGACAATAATGAATGTTGTGCGACGTTGTGGAAGTGCGTGACTTGTAAGTAGTTTATTTACATCATATTATGAAAATTACGGGTACCCTGAATGGGTACCCGTAATTTTCGTTTCATATTGATATTCAATCTTTTACAAGTCACGCACTTTAGTAGATTTCTACCGTTCCGCCGTCGTTCTTCTGGATGTCGGAGATGGCGAAGAAGCCGATCTTGGCGCCGATCCAGTGGCCTTCACGGCCGGTGAAAGCGGGGCCGAAGGATTGGAAGCGGCGGCCGTCGAGACTGTAGGAGAAGGTGCAGACGACGGCGTCCCGGACGTCCACGCGGATCCAGACGGTGTTGTAGGCTTCGGTGGCGAGGGGAATGCTGGCCAGCTCGCGCTCGGGGGAGCCCTGCGTGGCGTCGATGCACTCTTTGCGGACGAGCGAGAGTTTCTCCCCGTCGAAGTCGAGCTCCAGCGTGGCGTAGTTGTGGCCGTCGACGAGTACGCCCACCCGCTCTCCGGCATAGGAGGGCCGGTAGACGAGCTTCGCGGTAAAGCTCATCGCGGGCCCGACGACCTTCTGGGCGAGGATGTTGGGCGTGTCGCGCAGGTTCCGCCAGCCGTCCTCCTTCTTGATGCAGTGCAGCCGCAGGCAGCCTTCGGCCGGGTTGGTCATGTACCAGCGGAACTGCGGATTGGCTTCCCACTGCCAGTTGAGCGGGATGGAGGCGCCGGTGAAGCCGGTCGTGGTGGCGAGGGCGGAGAGCCCCGTGAGGGGCTTGTCGGAACCGGCGGGGCGGCGGTACTGCGTCACCGGTTCGCCGATGCCGTCGCCGTCGAGGTCCTGCCCGATGATGCACCAGCCGTCGGGGAGCCAGGTCATGGGCTGCAGGTGGCAGACGCGGCCCCAGGCGTAGCGGTCCTCGAAATGCAGGAACCAGCTGTCGCCGGCGGTGTCGGTCACCCAGCCGCCCTGGTGGGGGCCGTGAATGTCGGTCGCGCCCTGGTGCAGGACGTTGCGCCACTCATAGGGGCCGAGGACGTTGCGGGAGCGCAGGACCAGCTGCCAGCCGGTCTTGACGCCCCCCGAGGGGGCGAAGATATAGTACCAGCCGTCCTTCTTGTAGAACTTCGGGCCCTCGACGGTGTCGTTGCCGTTCTTCTTGCCGTCGAAGACGAGCACCTGGTCGCTGATCACGCGGGTGCAGTCCGGGTCCAGCTCGCAGACGCTCAGGATGCTCTTGAAGCCGGCGCGGGAACCCGCCCAGGCGTGGACGAGCCAGACGCGCCCGTCGTCATCCCAGAGCGGACTGGTGTCGATCAGGCCTTTGCCGGCGAGCACCAGGTGCGGACGGCTCCACTCCCCGCGGGGGTCGGTGGCGTGGATCTGGTAGATGCCGTAGTCGGGATCGCCCCAGAAGATCCAGTAGGTGCCGTCGTGGTAGCGGATGCAGGGCGCCCAGACGCCGTTGCCGTGGGACGGACGGTCGAAGTCCTCCGCCGGGTCGAGGCGCGGCAGGGCGGCGTTCACGAGCTCCCAGTCCACGAGGTTCGTGGAGTGCAGGATCTGCAGTCCGGGGAAGCAGGTGAAGGACGAGGCGGTCATCCAGTAGTCCTCGCCGACGCGGATGAGGTCGGGGTCGGAGTAGTCCGAGAAGAGGACGGGGTTGGTGTAGGTCCTGGCTGGCGCGATGGCAAGCAGCAGGGCGGCGAAGAGGGCGGTGAGGGTCATTTTCTTCTTCTGATTCTGAGGGTGCGGAGGTCTTGGGGATTGGCGCTGTGGCCGTAGTGGAGCGTGAAGTGCCCCGGGGTGGCGCGCAGTTCGCCGGAGGCTTCGTCATAGGTGGCGAAGACGGACTCGTCGAGCGGGATGCGGACGAGGACGGAGCGGCGGGCGGGGATGTGGACGCGCTGGAAGGCACGCAGGGCCATCCGGGGCCCGTCGGCATCTTCGCGCTTGGCCATGTAGACCTGGACGACCTCGTCGCCGTCCATCCGGCCGCAGTTGCGCACGCGGACGAGCAGTTCTTTCCCGCGCACGCGGGCACAGCCGTAGCGGAAACGGGTGTAGCTCAGGCCGTCGCCGAAATGGAAGAGCGGCGTGCCGCCGAAATAGCGGTAGGTCCGCCCGACCATCTCGTAGTTGTCGAAGGCGGGCAGATCGGCGTCGCTGCGGTAGAAGGTGACGGGCAGGCGGCCGGAGGGGTTGTAGTCGCCGAAGAGCACGTCTGCGACGGCGGTGCCGCCGGCTTCGCCCGGATACCAGGCCTGCAGGATGGCCTGGCAGGACTGTGTCTCGGGGAGCAGGCCCATCGCGGAGCCGGAGAAGTTGACCAGGATGATGCGCTTGCCCAGGCGCGCGAGCGAGTCGAGTTCGGCCCGCTGGGCGCGGGGCAGCTCGATGGTGGTGCGGTCGCCGCGGTCGAAGCCCTCGGGGCTGTTGCGCATCTGCTCGCCCTCCATCCGCGGTGTGATGCCGCCGACGTAGACGATGATGTCGGCCTGGTCGGCCGGGAGGATGCGCCCGGCGCCCAGCTTCGCGGCAATGCCGTCACAGACGGTCACGGTGCGGCGGGGGGTGCCGTTGTAGTTGCCCCACATCGCCACGGAATCGGCGGCGTTGGGCCCGATCACGGCCAGCCGCACATCCTTGCCGAGCGGCAGGATATGGTCGCGGTTCTGCAGCAGGACGAGGCTCTCGCGCGCCATCTGCAGGGCCTTGGCGCGGTGGGCGTCGCAGGCGAGCAGGTCCGGGTCGAGCCAGTTCCAGCTGACGGAGTCGTCGGGATCCATCTCGCCGAGGCGGAAGCGGGCGACGAGCAGGCGGCGCAGGGAGACGTCGATGTCGGCTTCGCTGAGCTTGCCCTGCCTGACGGCGTCGAGCAGGTGCTGGTAGGAGTTGCCGCACTCGAGATCGGTGCCGGTGCGCACGGCGCGGGCAACGGCGGTCTCGGACTCGCCGAGGTAGGTGCCGTGGCGGCCTTCGCGCCAGAAATCGTCGATGGCGCCGCAGTCGCTCACCACCAGGCCCTTGTAGCCCCATTTCTCGCGGAGGAAGTGGATGAGCAGCTGGTCGGAGCCGCAGCAGGGATCGCCTTCGAAGCGGTTGTAGGCGCACATGACCTCCTGCACGTCGATCTTGGAAATGATGTCGCCGAAGGCGTAGAGGTAGGTCTCGGCGAGGTCGCGCCAGGAGATGTTCCGGGCGTCGAACTGGTGGCGCGTGCCTTCGGGCCCGCTGTGGACGGCGTAGTGCTTGAGGCAGGCGTGCAGCTTGTCATACTTCGTCGAATCCGGCCCCTGGAGGCCCTTGACCACGGCATAGCCCATCCGGGCGGTGAGGTAGGGATCCTCGCCGTAGGTCTCCTGGCCACGTCCCCAGCGCGGGTCGCGGAAGATGTTGATGTTGGGCGTCCAGACCGTCAGTCCGTGGTAGCGGGGGTTGCCCTGGGGGTCCCGGCGGTACTGGATGAACTTGATGCGCTGCTCGGTGGAGGCGATGTCGAACACCTCTTCGAGCAGGGCGTCGTCCCAGCTGGAGGCCATGCCGATGGCCTGCGGGAACACGGTGGCGAGTCCGGCACGGGCGGCGCCGTGCAGGGCTTCGTTCCACCAGTCATAGGCGTGGATGCCCAGCTCCGGGATGGCCGGGCTGGAATTCATCATCAGGGATACTTTCTGCTCCAGGGTCAGTCGCCCGAGCAGGTCCTCCGCCCGCACCTCGGCGGGCAGGGAAGCGTCCTGAAAAGGAAAACTCTGCGCGGCTACGCTGCCGCACAGAGCCATCCCCATCAGGAACGCGAGCGGGAATCTTCGCATTCCGGTGTGTTATTGCAGTTTCTTGACTTCGTCGAACCAGGCATTCGGAGTCTTGAGGTCGCCCTTGGACCAGCAGGATCCGAAGTAATAGGTGAAGACTTCGCCGGGACCGATGGTGCGGGTGACGATGCCGTGGTCGAGCTCCTCGTCCATCCGGACGTTCTTGCCTCCCGGGACGAACACGGCCACGCCGATCATGCCGTCTTCCGGCTCGATGCTCTGGTCGGAAGCGTTCTCCCAGATGGCGTGGACGCCGAGGCCGCGCATGTCGTTGGTCAGGGTCTCCAGTTCGCCGTGGAGGAAGACGCCGGCGGCGACGGTGAGGGAATCAACCCCGCTGAAGCTCCAGGTATCGTCCACGCGGCAGAAGTAGCTGTCGGCTTCGACGGTGACCTGCTTGTCCAGGCTGAGCTTGATCCCTTCGGCGGTCTCCCACTCGGGATAGTGGAGGGTGAAGACCACCTTGTCGGGGGCCTGCTCGTTGATCTCCCAGGAGCGGTAGTTGGTCGCCGGGAAGACGAGACGGCCGTCGATGAGCGGGGCGGAAGCGCCGCCGCCGAGGCTCACGGAGACTTTGTAGCAGTCCTTTCCGCCATGGTCATGGTGGTAGTACTCCGGGTCTTCCTGGGCCTTGGCGTACCACTCGTCGGCGACGAGCTTGCCGGGAAGTTTGACCCAGACATCGATGCCGGGCGAGGTGGGGTTGCCTTCGAGGGCCTCTCCGTAGAAGCGGCCGGCGATGAGGTTGTTCTCGAAGACGAAGTCATCGGAGCGCTCCGGCACATAGCGGGCCATCACCTTCTGCTCCGCAGGCTGCTGCTTGCAGCCCGCAAGAAGCAAAATGGCTAATGCTAGATAGAGGTATTTTTTCATCATTGCTTGGTTTGACTTTGAGCTTCGCGAAGTCGCTTCAGCGACGTGCCGAAGGCACCGACCGGAACGAAGTGCAGGTCGCATGCCCCTGGGGGCAGATGCGAAGCATCGGGGGTTAAGTGCGCGCAACTACCGCAGCGCGGGAGTTGCGCACCAGTCCATGTCGTTGTAGTCGTCGTTCTCGCCGCACATACCCCAGATGAAGGTGTAGTTGCGGGTGGCGCAGGCGGAGTGGATGCTCCACTGCGGGGAGATGACGGCCTGCTCGTTGTGCATCCAGATGTGGCGCGTCTCCTGCGGCTCGCCCATGAAGTGGCAGACCGCGGCGTCGTCCGGAAGCTCGAAGTAGAAGTAGACCTCCATGCGGCGGTCGTGGGTGTGGGCGGGCATCGTGTTCCAGGTGCTGCCCGGCGCGAGCTCGGTCATACCCATCTGCAGCTGGCAGCAGGGCACGACCTCCTTGACGAGGAGGCGGTTGATGGTGCGCTCGTTGGACTCTTCGAGCGAGCCCAGGTGCATCACCACGGCGTCCTTCTTGCTCACCTTCTTGACCCCGGTCTCGCGGTGGGCGGTGGCGGAGCAGAAGTAGAAATGGGCAGGCTTGGCGGCGTCGTCGCTCTTGAAGGTGACGTGGCGGTCGCCGCGGCCGACGTAGAGGGCCTCCTTGTAGTCGAGGTGGTAGGACTCCTCGCCCACGACCACGGTACCCGCACCGCCGACGTTGATGATGCCCAGCTCACGGCGCTGGGTGAAATAGTCGGCGCGGAGGACTTCCGGCGGAGTAAGCTGCAGCGCCTCCTTCACGGGGACGGCGCCGCCGGCGATGATGCGGTCGAACATGGAGTAGACCATGTTGATCTCGTCGTCGACCATCACGTTCTGTACGAGGTACTCCTGGCGGAGGCGCTCGGTGTCATAGTGCTTCGCGTCGAGGTTGCTCGACGCCTGGCGGACTTGGCAGTTGATCTTCATAGGGCGTGGGGACTACTGGGGCTGTTTGCCGATGTAGGCGAGGATACCGCCGTCCACATAGAGGATATGGCCGTTGACGGCGTCGGAGGCGTGGGAGGCCAGGAACACGGCGGGTCCGCCGAGCTCCTCGGGCTCGAGCCAGCGGCCGGCCGGGGTCTTGGCGCAGATGAAGCTGTCGAAGGGATGGCGGCTGCCGTCCGGCTGCTTCTCGCGGAGCGGAGCGGTCTGCGGAGTGGCGATGTAGCCGGGGCCGATGCCGTTGCACTGGATGTTGTACTCGCCGTACTCGGAGCAGATGTTGCGGGTGAGCATCTTGAGGCCGCCCTTGGCAGCGGCGTAGGCGGACACGGTCTCACGGCCGAGCTCGGACATCATCGAGCAGATGTTGATGATCTTGCCTTCGCGGCGCGCCATCATCTCGGGCAGCACGGCGGAAGAGACGATGAACGGGGCGACGAGGTCCACGTCGATGACCTGCTGGAACTCCTTGCGCTGCATCTCGTGCATCGGGATGCGCTTGATGATGCCGGCGTTGTTGACGAGGATGTCGATCTGGCCGACCTCGGCGTGGATCTTCTCCACGAGGGCCTTGACGTCGTCTTCCTTGGTCACGTCGCAGACGTAGCCCTTGACGTTGGCGATGCCTGCTTCCTTGTAGTTGTTCAGGCCGCGCTCCAGGGCAGCTTCGTTGATGTCGTTGAAGATGATGGTCTTGATGCCGGCGCCGACGAACGCCTTGGCGATGTTGAAACCGATACCGTAGGAAGCGCCGGTGATCCAGGCGTTCTTACCTTCGAGGGAAAAAGGATTTTGTGCCATAAGGGTGTAGATATTTGTTTTGGTTGATTACTGCATTTGGTTTATCAGTCTGCTAATATAGCAAAAATTTTAACAAATACCCGGGGTATCGGCTTATGGAAGGTCTTCCAAGCTCCAATTTGATGGATACCCGCTGTTGCCTTTGCTCCACGAGGCTCCTTCGGCCCTGTAGAAGGTTCCTGTTGTATTGATGTTCTTCACCCAGTCCGTCGTACTATTATTCGCGCCAATACCGCCAGTCGCCCGACACCTGATTTCCGTCAGGGCACTACAGGTATGAAACATCTGATAATAGCAATAACTTACCAGGGTAGTGGCACGAAGTTCAGGTGCATCGGTCAGCTGGGAACAAGCGCTGAACATCGTATCATAACAGTGATCAGCAAGCGTGGTGGCAGGAAGGTCCGGGGAGTTTGTCAACTTGCTGCAACCATTGAACATCTGCTGATAGCAAGCAACAGCCAGGGAAGTAGCGGGCAGCATATCACTGTCGACACTGGTAAGAGATGTACATTGACGGAACATTTCACGGTAGCAGTCTTCAGCAAGCGTCATGGCGGGCAATTCAATCTCCCCGATATCTTTCAGACCGCTGCACAGGCGGAACATGTTGTAGCAACAGCGGTAGGCGGCACCTTCTACGCGGAATTGCGGAGCCCTGGTCAGACTCGTGCAATTACGGAACATATTCATATAGCATTGGGAGGCCAGTGTAGTAGCAGGAAGAATCAGCGGAGCATCCGGGTCGATATCAATAGTGTTAACCGCCGTACCACCTCTTGAAAAAGCTCCCTGGAAAGCACTCTCGGAAAGCTCCTGGGCGTCATTAACCAAACTCATGATATTTCCGGAAATATAACACTTGAGGGAGGCCTTGAAAATGGGTTTATCTTTCGGCCCATCATAGTCCGCTCCACCGTTTTTATAATTGGTACGCTTCCCCCTGATGCAGGCTACATCCCCTTTATTCAAGGTGAAAGCTCCGGTGTAAGGAATCCAAGTCTCCCCAAAATCCAGACTATACTCAATGCCGTCATTTTCGTAATTATAGTTGAAGGTAATCGTGGTACTATTCGAAATGGCCCTGATACGGAAGCCGTCAAAAGCCAGCGTCGAGCGGGAAATCGAATAATAATGGTTGGCAGCGAGCGTCTTGTTTGTTACATCAAAATCTTTCCTTTGGGCTCCAAGCCCGGGCTCTTCCCAGTCCAGACGCAATTTTGCATTTTCCAAGGACACCGCGTCACCCAGAAAAGCAAAAACAAAGGGGACAGAGCCGGCCGTGCTGACCTTTATCGTGGCTTCGCGGAGAAGAACATCATTATTGAGCAGTTGGACTGAAATATCGCGATTGACGGGGGCCTGTTCCACCTTGTTCATCCTGACGAAGCATTTCAAAAAACTGGACTGTTGCTGCAGGGTGAAACGCATATCATTCAAGTTCCCGGTTCCCGTAAAATGGCTATAGTGGCTGACCGCCTCCTCCAGGGTTGTCGCCCACTTGGTTGAGAGGTAGCTCCCGCTCTCAACAGCCATAACTTTACCGTCAGTTATTGTGTGCAACTCATCATTCTGGCTCACAAGAACCAGGGAGACGCTCGGATTGTTGTTCTGGAAGGGTTCCTCGCCCACATAGCTGAGATCCCCTTCGAAAAGGGCCGTGTTCTTGCCGATTCCGCCATCGGAAGACAAGGAAAGGAAACCATACAGTTTACCGTCCTCACTTTCCATATAAATCCTGTCTCCTGTTTCGAACACATACTCCAGGCCGTCCCCCAGGGTGGCCCGGGTGTCGACTCCCGCCTGGACGGTAGCCTTGTAATGCACGATCTGCACTTCGGGAGCGGAAGACGGGATATCCATCTCTTTCCTGCAGCCCATCGTAAGAGCCAGCAACGACAAGAGCAGAACCTTTATGTAGCTCGACTTCATCATAGGTTACCTCCATTATTAAGATTACCGCCAAGGCCCATATCGCCACCACTGGTAGTGCTGGAATTGTACAGGATGCCGTGGAAGCCGCGCAGCACGATGCGGGTGATCACGATATCCCGGTTCGACGGCGCCTTCATGACCAGTTTGCCGTCCGTCTCGCCAAACGGCAAGTTCCAGCAGTACTCAAAGTTGTTCCCCAGATAGGCATAATACATACTGCCGTCCGGTTCCGGTTCAACATCATAAAGGTTCGGCTTCAGCGTCGTAGTGCCGTCGACGTAATAGAAAATCTGCGCGTAACAGAAATAAACGTCACTGTTGTCGGAACCGATGCTCGCTTCCAATTCATAACGCCCCCCGGCCGGCAGGACAATCCGGTCCGGTGAGTCGAGTTTCTGGATGGTTTTCCCTTCTGTCTTGGAATTGAGCTGGACAGTGAACGTGGCGGAAGGGAAGTTGCTGATATTCACCTTCTTGGCCGGTAATTGATTGTTCGCCAGGTTCCCCAGGTCCGTAGCGTTATACAAGGTAACGGAATAGATGTCTCCCTTGAAGCGGGGAGCCGTCACCGTCTCTTCCTTGTATCCGGCTGCGGACAAAGTAACCGACACCGGATCGGTTCCGGCCAGGACGTTAAACCACTTCTCCCTGTAGTAATCCTGGGCGGTAGCGGAGACATTCCCGTTGTCATCCCATGGGTTGACGCTGCCAAGGCCTGAACTGGCCGCCACGGAGACCTTCAATTTCTGGTTTCCGGTCAGGAAGCTGTAACTCTCCGGATCCGTAAAGTAACCCACCAGCAGACCGGAGTTCTTTGCGAGAGGCGTTACGTTCCCGTAAGCCACATTGTTAAACGAGCTGCTTGTATGGGTGCTGCCGCCGGGCGTTGCCATATCCATGATCTTCATGTCGCGGAAACGCCAGGGCTGGATGGTCACGTCTTCATAACCCAACTCCGTCGCGTGCAGCGTGACGGAGACTTCCCCGTCATCGGTGGTGGTGACCAGGTTGAATGACATCGTCAGCGCGGAAGGGAGGTAGTAATACTTCCCGGTCTCCGGATCTGTTTCTATTCCGGAGCCATCTGCAGGAGCCAAACCCACCAGGTCCAGATAGACCCGGGAGGACAAGTGGCCGGAAGACATCAACTGAGAAGAGGCTGTCACGCTGCGTCCCGTCTCGCAGGGAATAGACGAGGTAAAGCGGGAGCCCCGGAAAGATGCAAAGTTGGTAAAGGAAGCGGATCCCGTATAGAAGAACTCATTGGACACACGAACTTCCGTGGCACTGTCCTCACAGTTGGTAAGGAAGTGGCTGGAGAACGTGCGCCAGCGCGTCTCGTCCTCATAATCCAATTTGGAAGGCAGGGCGCTGTACTCTTCCCAGGTGAGCGTGCGCTGGAAATGGTAGGAAGGATAATTGCCGAAGATCGAAGTCTCGGAAATGACCGGGAGATTCTCCTGCGACGGATCCGGAGTCAGCGTGAGATTCCTGGCCTCGATCAGGAAATAGAGCGGGAACATGGATTCCACCAGACCGTCCGGGATGGCCACATCCACCCGCTGCGCCTCTCCGTTTGCCAGCAGTACCCGGGGGTTGCTGCAACTCACCCGCATGGTCTGTGTCGGAAGCAGGGAAATCACCACGTCACGATACAAAGGACTCTCTTCTACGTCGTTCGGGTTGGTTTTGCACTTGATGCGAAGGGTTTGGGAACGTGCGATTGCTTCCTCCGGGCTGGCGATGGCAAAGGAAATGGGCCTCCAGCCATAATCTTCCCGGGAAGGATCGTTTACAGGCTCCCCGATCTCCACATCCTTCACAATGCCGGCATTGGCGGGGATCAGTTCCCAGGTGACGCATCCCGCGTCCGCTGCGCTCAGGTTGGGAACAGGATTGTCACCGTTGATGTCATCATAGAACACCACATACAGCTGCGGCTTTTTCTCTTCTGCGCGGATAAAGGTTTTGGACATCCAGTACTGGATGGCCATGCGGCGGGTTCCGTCAGAAATATCGGGCAGGGAGGAGGCATTGACATCGGCCGACACGTCCGCGCTGCCGGCGGCCGCTGCCGCCGCTGCCGGCGTATCGTGCCCGCGGGCCGAAATCTTGTCGATCTGTATCTCGTATTTGAAATTGCGCAGGATCGGATAATACTCGCTTCCGGCCATCAAATCCACCTTGTAGTAACAGTCTACCCCGCCGTTAGCCAGCTCTTCTGCTGTAAGCGTACTGGTGTCGTCCGGATTATAATAGCGGCCGTAGACAATGACGTACGTGGGCTCCATGTTGGCATCCGGAACCGGGCGCTCATACAGGTATACCGAATGTGCTTCGGCTTCGGCTTCGGCTTTGTCCTCCCCAGCATAATACGACTTTACGCCGTTGGTGCAATTCACAAAATCGTCTGCCGACGGAAGGGTATGGTCAAACTCCACACTGGTGGGGAGGTTGCCGCCATAGTTGTACTCCGGGCTGCGCAGTTGATCAAAACTCAGATCTTTGTAGTTGGTGATGAACCCTTTCTCCCCGCCGTAGGGCACCAGCGTTCCGTGCTTGGGGACATGGACCACGGCGAAACTATGGGGCGTGAAGTGGGAGCCCGAATGCGCCGTCAGAATAATCTTGGCCCAGTTGCGGATCAGGGGGATGTTGGTGAATGCGGCCTTCAGTTCGTTGCTGGGATCATAAGGGTCACCGGGCTGGCGTTTGTTGCCCTGGTAGGTATAGTCTCCGTCGCCGTCCTCCTTGGCGGTCACATTGGGCAGCGTAATCATCTGCCAGAAGCCGGTTTCCTTTTCACCCAAAAGGGAAGGAAGCACTTCGTTGTCCCGCCCGAAGGGGATGCTGGCGGGGCCGTTTCCGATAAAATGGACCCGGCGGCTGGAATTGGACAGGGCGATGGATACACGGTAGGTATATGACGGGACTTGCTTCGTAACATCATGCCCCTCGTTGTCCTTGAATGTATATTCGTACGTGCCCGATCCCACCAACTCCGCCTCCCGGTAATCTTTCAGGTAGCCGGAACCGCCAAAGACGGCCACATATAGATTCTCCAGCTGCGGGGCCTCCCCCAGGGCCTTGGTCCCCGGTTGGCCGCTGGTGACGTTGAACGTGACTTCCACCATACCCTCGGCGTCTGCAGGAAGGAGCTCCTGTTCCCATAGACCGGAACAGGAGATGGCGCAGAGAACGGCCCAAAGTATGAACAATCCCTTCCTCATCGTTCTTTGTCCCCCCAGGTAAAAACGGAAGGCAGGCCGTTTCCGTCCAGCACCCGGTCGTCCCCCCAGTACCAACTGTCGTATACACAGCGGAGCATGGCTACGGTCGCAGTGGATCTCGTCACTTTCTTGGTTTCTTTATTCACATTCACCGCCCCGTTGGCCGACCAGTAATTGCCGCTGAACTGCCATTCGAATACGCCCTGGGCCGACAGGTTGGAGATAAAACGGATTTCCGCCTCCGTGGGAACACGCCAGCGCCCGGCCGGGAAGCCGTTTTCCTGCAGGGAGGCGCAGCGCATCCGGGCCTGCTCCAGCGGCGTGCCATTGTACTCGCTGCCGCTGAGCTTGGTGGACACCCTGTAGGCGGGCGCCAGCATGTGCACCGTGCGGTCCGACGCCTCCGTGGGGTAATAATGCTCCAAGCTGCGTTGCCCTCCTTCAATGGCCGGAGCCTCTGCAAAGGGTTCATTATACGGTGCTTCCAGTCCAGCCCGAAGGTCAACCGGCGTACTTTGGCGGGGATCTCCCAGAACGAAGGTGAAGTTGTCGACGGGCTCGGAGGGCAGGACGGAAACGTCGATGCGGAACATATCCGTACCGCCGCTGGAGTAGTGCACCACCCGCCAGATATGATCCAACCTCCAGTCGTTGTCATTATGTTTCGGGTCCGCATCGAACCGGGCGCGGGTGAATTGGTCGTTGTTGACATAGACATATCCCCAATGGTCTGGCGTGGTCTCGCCGGTAACGCCGGTCCAGGTGTCCGGGTTGGGGGTGGCCTGGATGTAGATGCCCGGATGCTGGATAATGGTCACATGCTTGTCATACTCGGCCATCCACGACTGGGTGTTGTCGGCATGGCCCAGGGTGAAGGTGACGGTGTAGGGAGAGTAGTCGATGTCGCTGGACGTGTAGTTGTTGTTGAGGACGTGGGTAAAACGGATGGTGCCGCCCACATCCTGCAGCCAGTCCTCGCCGCCGTTCAAGGCTATCCGCTGCTCCTCCGAGTAGTCCAGATACCAGCTGCCATCGTCGGCCTGCTTGACGGTGGCGCCATACTTGATCAGCGTCTCACCCGCTGCGGGGTGTTCCTCCCCGTAATAGGGACGGGTGACGCGGATGTCCTTGATTGTAATGGGGTTGCTGGTAGTATACCGTACATCCACACTGTTCTGGTTGTAGAGCCTGTACTCCTCTTTCTCCACCGACAGGTAGCGGGCGTTGCCGATGTTGGCGTGTTTGACCACCACGTCCTTGTCCTGCCAGTAGACGATGAACATGCTGGCGTCCAGCGTGACCTCGGCCTCGTCGGTGTCGGATCCCAGCACGCCCACGCCGATGTCGTAGTGGTACCAGTTGTTGCGCACGAAACTGTTCAGGAATTCTCCGCCGCGGCTGTCCTGCGGGATGAGGATCTTGTAATAGAACTCCTTCTGGATGGCGGAGATGTTGTTCCCCGGATCGGCCTCACGGTCCCAGGGGAGGACCAGTTTCAGATAAGGCTCCCGGCTGCCGACCTCAATGGATCCCGGCTCCCAATGATAGGGATAGGTGTACATGGGGAAGGTCTGGTAATACGGCCCCTCCATGTCAAAGTAAAGCTCTCCCTCATTGTTGTAGAAACGCAGGGGGTTGTTCCGGTAGTTCAGGTAGTCACCCTCCTGAGGAACAACCTGCGCTCCCACGCCGGCAATGGACCCGTCCAGGGCAACCTTGCTCACGCCGTCCACCAGGTAAATCTGCATTTCCCGGGGGCGGGGCGTCCAAACTTCCATAATGGGATTGTCCTCGGCGTCTTTCCGGCCGGTATCCACCTCCATACGGCTATCCATCTTGATGCCCACGGTGATCTTGCTGGCGTAGCGGGCGAGCCCGATAATGCCCTGGGAAACCACCTTCTTGCTGCGCCCTGCGAGCGTAATCTGGGTCTGGCCGCTCATCATGAACTGGTCCTGCCGGTGGTTCGTATGGTTTACGTCCACGAATTCCGTCGAGACGGTCTGCCGTCCGATATTGTCTATCGAGGTGTCCTCCAAGCCATCCAGAAGTTCCTTCGGACCGTTGGCGATGGCAAAGACCGTGGCCGTAGTGGTTTCGGTCTGGGCCGGGAAAATCCTGGAGTTCACCTGGTTGGTGGTGAGCTCGATACGGAAAACATCGTTCTCCCGTTTGCCGGACGTCTTGCGCACATGGTAGGTGGCCGGCTCGGAGGTGGCATCTCCCGGATAGAAGAAGAAGTCGACCCAGGCGAGGTCGTTCTCGTGATAGCTGTTCTCTCCGGCTTCCACGCCGCTCACGCCGGCCTTGGTGGTGTCCCCGGCTTTCAGGCAACTGACATTGAGCTCAATCACCGGACCATCCCACTCTGGCTCCAACTCCTCCTTGGTGCAGGCGGACAGCAGGAGCAGCATTCCGAGAAAACCGTATGAAAGCCGTTTCATCATAGATAGAAATGGTAAATCTGGTCCACGCATTCCGATGTTCCGGAGATCTCCCGGTCCCCGTCGGGGGTGAATGCCTTGAACGAGAGCGTGATGGTTTTCCCCGTAGGATCGCCTGTATAGTCCGGGTTCCTGTCGATGGTGATATCGATACGGCCGCCGTTGAGGGAAGGGTTGATGGTGGCTTCCTGGGGGGTGACCAGGAATGCGTCCAGGTCGGCCGCAGCGCCTTCTTTGATGATCTCCAGTTTGCCGCCCTGGGGCGTGGTGACATAGATATAACCCTTGGCTGCCTTGTTGGCATCCAGGAATACGTTGTAGTGGTCTTTGACGCCCGTGGAGACGATCCGGGCCGAATTCTCGTCAACCGTGAACTTCTGGGTCACCTGCAGGGAAGAAGTGCTGAACTCGATGGTATAGTTGTTCTTGTCCCAGGGCAGCGCATTCACGGCCAGCTGCAACGAGCGGTTGCTGATGAAATAACCGTACAGCGTCCAGGTGTGGTTGCGGGCGAAATCGCCGGGCGACGCCATCGAGAAGGTCTGCGTCTTCTCTTCCACCACGTCCGGATCACCGTTTTGCCCCTTTTTGGTGATGGTGTAATACACCGTTCCGGTGAGGGGCTTGTCGCTTTCGCGCAGATAGAAAGTCCCCAGGTTGGTGAGCAATCCGCGGGAGATGCCGTCGGTGATCAGGTTCTCGTAGGACGGACCGTCCTGACCGGCGTAGGAATAGATTTCCGGGGCGTCACAGGACGCCAGGGCCAGGGTCGACGGCCAGACCGTCTCCATCGCCGACGAGACGTAGTTGCCCGGGACGATCTTGTACGGCTCCGTCGAGAAGACATACTCTTCCACCGGAATCTGATTGCTGTTCAGGACGACTTTCTGTACGGAATACTCCTCTTCCGTATTGCCTTCCGTGTACATCTGGCTGAAGATATAGCGCAGCTTGGACACGGCACGGCCCAGGGAGATCTTGGAGACGGACAGGGACGGTTCTTCGCCGGAGACGGCAAGATCCAGGCCCACGCCGCTCATGGGAAGCCCTCTTCCGACAGGGACTGTCTTGATGGGATGGACCGGGCTGAAGTAATCGTCCCCGCCAAAAATGGCACTGAGGAGCTCGTCCCGGGTGGACGTCGCGCCCACCGTCGTGTTGATGGAAGACTTGTTCACCAGCACGAATACATCCACGCTGGGGCGGGTCAGCAGGAAGGTCCGGTCCACGGGGAAGGCATACTTGCGCACGCCTCCGGCACTGGGCAGATCGGTGGAACTATCGGTGATGAGCGGCTCCGTAACCGCCGCCCCGGTGTCATGATTGAAAATCCAGATGGCCAGTTCGTGGATGGCATTCTCTTCCAGGGAGGCGGGGACCTCTCCGGCGTCGGCCTTGGAGGCGAAGCTGTTTTTCGGGAAGTCGATGGAGATGCTGAGCACCGGACCATCCCCGTCGGGACCGGTGATGCCCTCACAGGCCGTCAGCAGCGCAAGCGGCAGGAAAAGAAGCGTTATGAGGATTCTCTCTTTCATCGCTATTCCATAATAACCGTTGTCGGGGTGGCCAGTATCCAGTTCACCTGCGTCTGCACGCCGACGACCAGCTGCGGGAATCCCAGGTCCGGGACGGCATTATATGCGCCTTCCAGCGAGTGGATGGTGCACGTTACCTGCGTATAATGGTCCTTCACGACGGCGCTGTCAAAAGCCCGGGGTTGGGCGGGCAGTTCCAGTTTCCCCACCAGGTAGAACTTTCGCCCCGGAAGGATGCGGCCGTCGGCCCCATAGAACGTTTTCCCCGTATCGTTCCGGAATTCCAGCGTAAAATAGACGTCCTTGTCCGGAGGGGTCTCCAGGGAGAGGGTGAGGATGGGAGCCGAGGTCTCCGTCGTTAGGAAGACGCCCGGAATCTGGTTGTCATAGAGATAATACTCTTCGTCGTCATCGTTCCCGGAATAAATGGGCGTAAAGCTGAAGTCCTGCTCAAACTGCCCTCCCAGGATAATGCCGGTCAGGGGCAGGTTTTCGCCCACGGCATCGACCGTGGTTTCGGGAAGGCCGTCATTGTCCTGCAGCCAGGAACGGGAAGATTTTACGGTGGCCGACAGCAGGCCTACGCAGAACTGGGCGGGCTCGACCAGGGCGATAGACCGGGTGTGGCTGGAGACGGCAGTGCCCAGCGTATAATCGGCCAGCACCTGAGCCCAGGTCGTGTATCCCTTATCGGTGTAAGACGAGCCGATATCGTCGTCCATGGACGTGCGGATCGTCGTATTGGCATAATAATACAGGGCCGGAGGATAGCAGTAACGGTTGATGGGGGCAATCCCTTCCACGCCGTTCACCTGGGGCACCACAAAGCCGGCAGGCGTCCAGCGAAGGATGGCGCAACCGGAAGGAAGGCCCAGGTAGTCGGGATACTCCCGCACGGATTCATCCTTGAACTGAACGGTCAGGGCATTGCCGTCGACAACGGCATGGTCCGTCACCGCAGGCAGGGTGAAACGATAAAGGATAAGATCCCGGAGACCGTTGTACAGATCCCGATACAGAAGCGGGTCGCCATTCTCCTTGCGGGCCTCATAGGGGACACCGTCCACCACCACCTCATACACATTGGTGTTGTGGCTTTCATAGGTTTTGAGCATCCCGTACAGAGCCGACAGCAGGGTCTCGACCAGGGGACCGGAGCCGGGGATGAATGCACCTTCGTTGGTAATCTGCTTGTAGGCTTCCCGAAGGTTGCTTTCCTGCAGGTTCTCGTTCCAGTTCAGACTCAGCAGTTTGGACTGTCCCTCCCCATAATATGCCGTAAGCTGATATGAGTCTCCCAGCAGGATGCCGTTCAACACACCGGCAATCGTCTGGGCCTGAATGGGAATGGTATGGGACGATACGATGGCCTCCGGAGAGAACTTCAGGGAAGCTGCCAAAGGCGGTGCCGCGCCGCCGGTAAATCCCTTTTCAACCAGGGAGCCGAAACGGTGCTTGGATTCGGAATCGGTCCCGTCCCCGGGAGCATATCCATACAGCAGCATGGAAGCCGTTCCCACCGGGAACCAGGCATCGACTCCGGATGCAAAATAATGGGCCGAAATGTCCTCGGAGAGCGTATAGAAACCCGGGATAGCCAGCGGGAACGCATTGGCCTGATCCGAGGCGCCAATGGTGCCGTCCTTGGAGAAAGGGACCAGCTTGATGTCGGTCATTCCGCGGAAAACCGGACTCGCCGGATCTACTTCCGTGAAAGAAGTAACATCGACTTTGGTGGCAAAGGCATGGCCCACGGACACGGCCAGATTGACGGAGCGTTTTTCGGTATTCCCCCCGGCGGGCTCCTCCTGGATACGCTGGCACGCCAAAGCTCCTGCCAGCGTCGCGGCCGCCAGCAGAAGCCTGTAGCAATATGAAACCAGCCTTCGGGTCATCAGAGTATTACTTCGTGTTCCATTCCGGGTGTCCAGTCCAGGGTGACCGATACGCCGACCGTCTTGTCATCCGTTTCCAGGGCCCCGCTCGGATCCACCTTCGCTTTGAGAATCTCCAGATGCGCCGCCAGCAGGGGCTCGCTGACAGAGAGGATGCTCTCCGTCACGCTGCCGCCCGGAAGGGTGGCATAGATCCGCATTTCCCAGAGGGCGGGCTCGTCTTCTTCGGCCTTGGTGGTTTCGGGCATCCGGGAGGGGAAATTCACCGTGGTGAAGCACAGCGGGGAGCCGGGCTCCTTCACCTCCACTTTGTCGGCCCGGAAAATCTGGGGATACTGGAAGCGGAACAGGCTGTCAGCCACGTCGAAAGCCGTAGCAAATCCGCTGGCGAACACGCGGATGTCCTTCACGTGGCTTCCCAGCGTGTCCAGCAACAGGACGGCCGAGCAGTTGGCCATGAACAGGTTCACCTTGAATTCCTGGTCTATGCCTTCCTTCACGTCCATGGAAAGCCGGGCGCTGAAAACGCCCTGCCGATGGGGGGAGAGGGTGTCGGCCTGGAGCTGCTGGAGACGGCTGCCATGGCAGGTCCCGTCGTTCTCGAGCGACAGGATGCCGCTGTTTTCCTCCAGATTGGCAAGCCCCAGATGCATGTAGCGATGGACCGGAATGTTCAGCGTATAACTGGTCTGGTTGGCGTCCATGATGTGCTGCTCGTGATGCAGGCGGGTGGAATCTCCCACCACATCGTAAAAAGACAGGTTCACGTCATGGGCCCGGTCGGTAAAAACATCGTTCAGATAGGATTTGAGGGATGTGGCCACGGAAACCTCTGTCTCCAGACTGAGCTCCGTTTCCAGCTGGGTGGTGATATTGGTCGCCAGCCGGAGCTCGTAGTCCATAGACAGATCCTTGTCACAGTCCGCCAAATCCTCGTCTATGAGCCGGCAAGCCGGCAAGGCAAGGATAAGAAGAAGGACAGGTATGGATTTAATTACCCACATTTCCCATTTCTGCCGTAAACTCCAGACCCGGCTGCCAGGTAAGGTCTACCGACAAGCCCAGGGAGACCTGGCCGGCACGCAAATCCGGCATGGTTACATAGGCATGCTTGAGGGATTCCTTGCCGAAGATGAATTTGGCCGAAGTCACGTAATCCTGCATGAATACGCGGGGGGCGTTTTTGGTGGCCCCGTTGGCATCGAAGGGCGGATAGTAAAAGTCGGAACGGGTAAGATTCACCACGTCATTCTTTTTCAGATTGGTGAGGGCGGCATCCTTCGTCGGATCCAGCTCGGCCACCAGATAGAACGTGCCTCCGTTACGGATGAGGTTCAACTCGCCCCAGATATCCTGGCCGGTGTTGTTTACCAGCTCCAGGCCGATATAGACTTTAGACTGCTGGTTGTCGGCCAGGGTTTTATCGTAATTGTCCCAGGTGCAGGTGTACACCGGATCGCTGTATTCGAGCGTCGTGCTCACATATTTGGGAATCGCGAAGGCCTCTTCTCCGCCCAGATTGTCATATACAAAGTATTTGAATCCGTCGCCGTTGGGCAGGAAATCCCAGCCGACGGATTTGTCCACCCCGCCGATAATGATTCCGCTCACAAGGAAGGGGCGATTGCTCCCGTTCACTGCAATTTTGTTGTTGGCTTCCCCGGTGTGGACACCGCCATTATTGTCTTCAATCTCAGCTACACCAAAGGCAAATTGGGATTTCAGCAGGGCCGTACCATAATTGATGGGCTTGGAGACCGCCACACTGCGCGTTGTGGAAACAACCTTGTTCCCGGTCCACATGGATCCCCAGTTGGCGCTGTCACTCCACAAAGTGGGGATGGCCGGGTAATAGTTCCGCTCGGCAGCGACATCCGCCGTGCGGATGGAAGAATTGCTATAGTAGACCAGCTCGGCCGGGTACAGGTAATTCGCGATGTCAAAAGCCGTGGCACCGGAACCCATTCCGTACGTGGGAATGTGGTCTTCGTATTCGACCACCCTGTACTTTTGTCCTTCTTCACCCGCCTCCGAGAATTTCATGATGGCCGCTCCCAAGGGAAGGTGCAGGTTGATCGGGAATCCGGCATAGGCTGCCCGGGTATCGGTGTCGCCGGTTTTCTTGTAGTAGAAGGCATCTTCGAGCACCTTGGTGTAACTGTCGGGTGTCCTTCCCGGAATATGATTCGTCACGCCCTGCATGATTTCGGCCCGTGTCCTGAAATTCATGGTATTGGTAGATGCGTCGAAGCTAAAGAAGGATCTCGCACGCCAATAAGCCACATCGGCGACCAACTTGGCCACATATTCCCGCGGCGTCGTCGGGGTGGAATTGCGAACCCTCGTGATCACATTGAACATGTCCCCCACCAGACGCACGATCGAGACTGCCGCCCCGGCGCGAAGTTCTGTCTTGGGATCCGTACCCTTCAAATACATCACGGCCTCGTAGGCATCTCCCAGCGCCGATTCCAGCGCATTCAATTGCGTGGGATCTGTCCCGTACTGATCTCCATACTGCTTCCAGGTCTGGGAGCCCGTATACAGGGTGTAACCGGCATGGGCGTCCGGCGCATCTGTGACCGGGAAAGTTTCGCTTGTAGCATCAATGGGCCACCAAAACGCGTAGGTGCTGTCCTGCTGGGTCTCGTTCGCGCCCATCTTATGCCCGTTGGCTGCTGTCTGCACCCTACGCCCGGCATTCATGATATAGGTGAGGATGTTGCCGAAGAGGTCTCCCGTCTGCTGGAAGGCTTCAGGCTCCGTAAGGCGGGTATGGATCTGGAACTTGACATTGTCCATCGTGGAATTGAGGGCCGTGCCGGAGTAATCCACATAACCCTGCCGTTCATTGGCGTTGGCTCCCGTTTTCGGGGCTTTGCCATAGATCATGATGGCGTTGGTCTCCAGCGGAAGGGACAGTTCTATGATACGGCGGGTATCGGAAGAAGAAATATCCGAAGTGGTTACCAGATTCCCCAGGTCGAAATCACGGGTGGCTTTGCTGGTGGCATCCGAAGCCTTATACAGGTAGGTTTCACCATTCACCCCCGTATAATTCAGGGTATAAGCCAGAATGTGCGCCGCCTCAATCCCGCGGAAGTCTTCGAAACTCTGCTGGGTATCGGATGCGCTTT
>Ga0310696_10000696_pt1 | contig 50909 bp, 53 predicted proteins | sample AusTroGonzalo_MG_4_FD_203885 | JGI IMG/M metagenome (GOLD analysis project Ga0310696, IMG submission 203885) | Bovine rumen microbial communities from tropical cattle in Woodstock, Queensland, Australia - Gonzalo_02 (v2) (version 2) | ecosystem: Host-associated > Mammals > Digestive system >...
TGTCCGTCCTGCTCTTCCACACATAGCCGCACTTGCGGCAGGTGAACTGCGGCACCTTGGGGTCCGACCAGTTACGCGACTTGCATTTCGGGCATTTCAAAGGCTTCTCTTTCTGCCGGGATATCCACATATGCCCGCACTGATTGCAATGATATCTCTTGGCATCATCCGGATCCAGAAGGGAGCGCCCACATTCGGGACATCTGTCGTCGGAATGCCTCGGGGCCCATTCCGCGCCGCATCTGAAGCACTTGTGCTCCTTGGACGGCACATCGAAGCGCCTGGAACGGCACGACGGGCACGAGACCGGGCGCTCATCCGAGCGCGATATCCATTGATGGCCGCATCTGAAGCAGCATACCTTCCTGCCCTTCCAGGAATCGGTCTCCCCCGCGAATTCGTTCGACATCGTTTACCGTAATGATGAAGTTGGATATAACATCCATATGTTATCGTTCACAGCGACCCTTCTATGTATCTCTTCGGCAGGACGTAGATCTCCCCGTCGGCATCGAGGCCGACCCTGGCCTCCACCTCATAAACGTCCTTGATGAGCTGCTCTGTTATGATCTCCTTGGGGTCCCCCACGGCCACGATCTCCCCCTGCTTCATTATCACGCACATGTCGCAGTACCTCGCCATCAGGGAGATGTCGTGCTCGGCGACCATGACCGTCATCTCCGAGCGGGCCATCTTCTGGAGGTACTCCATGACCTGCAGCTTGTACTTCATGTCCAGATGCGAGGTGGGCTCGTCGACGAGCATGAGCTTGGGCTCCTGGACGTACGCCTTGGCGATGAGCGCGCGCTGCCTCTCTCCCGACGAGCACAGCGCCACCTGCTTCCTCCTGAGATGGTCTATGCCGAAGGTCCTCAGGGCCTCCCTGGTGATCCTCTCGTCCTCGGGATTCTCCCACCATATCTTATCGACGAACGGATACCTTCCGAGCATGACCATGTCCATGACGCTGATCCCGAACGTCTGCCCGGCTTCCGCGGGGACGTTGGCCACCAGTTTGGCGACCTCCGCGGCCTTCATCCTGGAGACGTCCTTCCCCGCTACCTCGATGGTGCCCTCGGTCTGCGGGTGGATCCTCGAGATGCACTTCATCATCGTGGACTTGCCGCACCCGTTGGGGCCTATGAGGCCGATCAGCAGGCCCTTACCGAACTCCAGGTCTATCCCCTTGAGGGCCTTGAATCCGTCGAAGTCCTTGACGAGGCCCTTGATCCTGAGCACCGGGGGGTCATCCGTCATAGTTGCGCCCCCTCTTCATGAGCATGTAGGCGAACACGGGCGTACCGATCATCGCCGTTATCGCGCCCACCGGCAGCTCCGCCGGGGACATGACCGTCCTGGCTACCAGGTCGGCGAACAGCATCAGCATCGCGCCTATGACTATCGAGGCGGGCATTATCAGACGATGGTCGCTTCCGAGTGCCATACGGCATGCGTGCGGCACGACCAGACCTACGAACCCTATGATCCCGACGAACGCCACGCACAGCGACGTCAGCACGGACGCCACGATCATGGTCAGCCTCTTGAACCTCTTGACGTTCAATCCCAGCTGGGCGGCCTGGTCCTCTCCCATGGAGTAGAGGTTGAACTCCCTCGCCCACACCATCGCTATCACGGATATGCCGATGACGGGGATGAACACTATCCAAGCGTTCTCCCATGTGATGTTCGCGAAGCTGCCGTAGAGCCACCACATGACGTCGGTCAGGTTGTCCTTGCCCATGGACATGAAAATCGTCTGCACTGACGAGAATGCGAATCCCACTATGGTTCCGGCGAGGATGTAGTTGACGGACGATCCTCCGCTGCCTTCGGCTACTGTCATGGTGATGGCGAATGCTATGATCCCTCCGATGATGGCGACCACCGGGATGATGTACAGGGTGTTGTCCGCCAGGAAGGGGATGCTGAACCCCAAGGCTGTTGCGGCCATTGCGAGACACCCCGCTCCCGATGAGACTCCCGTGATGTACGGATCGACCAGCGGGTTCCTGATGATGGCCTGGTACATGCAACCCGCTATCGCCAGACCAGCTCCGACGGCGATGGACGCTATCGTCCTGGGAAGCCTTGCGTTGAATATGTACAGCTCGATCATATCGAGGTTCCTGTCGCCTTCGACCGCCTTCCCGATGGAGGAGAACAGCGCCGCGATGGCGTCGCTCAGCGGTATGATGCCACCCGACGAGATCGATATGGATATCAGGAACGCCACCACCGACATGAACAGGCCGAACAGGACTATCAGCCTGAAACGCCTCTTCTTAAGTCCTATCTCCGATTCATCCGGATTCTCCAGATCAGATTTCATTCCCTTGTATCCCTTCTTAAGCTGAGAGAACAGCCCATCCTTAGACATTCATCGTCCTCCTGTAGAGTATCGCGAACGATACCGTAGATAATGCGACCACTATCGCGGCCAGATACCATGACCAATGCGCGAAGCCGACAGTCTCGAGGGCCTGCACCCTCTCCTCGTCGGTGCCCTCCCCCTCGATATCGGAGAGGCAGTATACGGCGCCGAAGTCGTTCCCCGTGTAGATCTTGCCGTCGACCACCGTTGGCTGGACCATGGAATATGAATCCTCCGAATAAGGCGAGAGCAGCACCCTCCAGATCTCGCTGCCGTCCCCGGAGTCCCACGCGGTCAGGGCGCCTCCGGTGGGCCAGAACGCGCCTGCGGAGTAGTCCGTACCATATAGGATCCCATCGGCGTCCAATGTCAGGGCGCCTTTGATCATCTGATAGTCCTGGGATTTCCAGACGACCTTCCCGTCCCAGTCGAACTTGTAGACCGCCGTGGTGGCCTCGACCTCTCCGCCGTCGGCGGTGGCGAAGCTTTGCGAGCCTGCCGACAGGGGCGACACGTAGGTGAAGAACCCGCTGTCTGTCACCACGGGCGACGTGAACAGCGCATCCAGCTTCCAATCCTTTCCGTCCGCCTGAAGCCTCTCACCGGTCCCCGGGTCCAACGCCAGAAGGTATCCCTCCAGGGAGAACAGCGCCCCGTCGGTGCATCCGATCAGAAGATGCGACCCGTCCGGGGATACGGAGACGGATGCCGCCGAACCCGGAGTCCCGGGAGCGGCCCTGTTGTCGTCCCTCATGTCGATGACCCTCTCCACCCAGATCTCCCTGCCGGTGTCGGCGTCCAGCGCGTACACGTATCCCTCGTAGCTTCCTGTGAACAGCATCCTCTTCCCATCGACCTTGGCGATGGTCGGGGCATGGAAGTAGAAGCAGCCCCTCGTCCCGATATAGTCGCCGGACTGGTCCCTCTCGCACGGAGGGGAATACTCCCAGTCGACGGACATCTTGCCCTCGGGGGACAGCTTCAGGGACATCACCGTTCCCGAGGATGTCCCGAAGTATATCCTTCCGGAATCGTACACGGGGGTCGTGCCCCCGGTCTGGAAGACCCTTCCCTCCCAGATGACGTCGCCGTCATCGTCGGTGGGCGGGTTGATATCCACCGTCAGTTTGTCCCTGATCTCCCCTGTGTACCTGTCGAAGCAGATCACATCCCCGCATGTGAAGGTCACCACTAGATAATCTCCCACTATCACAGGGGTGGTGACCTCGTATCCGGCGCCTTTGATGCCGTGATACTTCCACACGATCCCTCCTGTGAACCTGTCGAGGGCGTACACCCAGGCATCCTCGTCCCCTCCTGTTGCGCCGTATGCCCCTCCCGTCGTGTGGTAGAGCATGTCCCCTGCGACCACGAGTCCTGAGTCGACGTATCCCGTGGTGTACGTGTTGTACCATTCCACGGGCATCTTCGGTTCCTTCTGTCCGTGGGACACGGAGACGTTGGATGCCGATGAGGATCCGCTCAGCGTCGTCCATGAAGTCGGGTGTTCCGGGGTGGACACCGGTGCGAAGCCGTCCGGGTAGTATCCGAAAGCTACCGTACCCGAACACGGTGCGTTCAGGTCCGTGCCCCTGTCCGTCCATCCGTCCTCCCATTGGAAGAGATGCCATCCACAACCCGGTGCGGATCCCGTCCTGATCTCGCTTATGACCCCGGTATCCTCCACGGAGCTTTCCAGGACGCTCCCGAAGGTCGCGCCTCCGCCGTTCGCGTACCATTGGTAGCTGCCGTTCCCGAAATCCACGAGGACCTGGTCCTGCTGATCGGCATCGAGCGACACCGCCGAGAACACCGACAGGACCAATACGGTGATCGCCAGCAAAGGTGCGTAGCGTCTCATGCCATCCCCCTCTGATATGTGAGGTAATCCCTGTAATCGTCCCCCAGGTACTTCGGTATCGTATCCAGCGGGTCCCTGAACTCGAACTGGTCCGGATGCAGCGCCTTGCCCAGGAGCTCGGCCGCTTGGCAGAGCCTCGGCCCCGGTCTGGACAGCAGGTCCGCCGCCTGCCCTGTGAACAGGTATATGTTCCCGTTCCTGTAGGCCGGGGTCTCCCTCCATACGGGATCTATCCTCTCCAGGAACTCCTCGTACTCCTCCTCGGAGGTTATCTCGCTGCCGTGGAGGATTATCATGACCTGGGGCTGCTTGGCGTGGATCTGCTCCTTGGAGACCATGAACCATGAAGATGACTGCGAATCGAACACGTTGCTGCCCGAGACCTTCGCGATCGTGTCGGAAGCGAACGTGTTGCTGCCTGATGTCCACGGGGACGGGTCCGCCGACAGGGCGATGAAAGTCCTGACGGCCGCCTGATAGCCTATGACCCCCGAGACCGCATCGATGGTCCCCCTGAATGTCTGGATGACGTTGTTGGCGTTCTCGCTCAATCCCATCGCGGACGCCACCAGCCAGATGTTGTCGTACAGCACCTCTATGTTGGTGACGTCGTACGTCACCACGCAGTCTATCCCCGATTTCCTCAGCTTGTCAGCCATCGCCACGTGCTCGCCCGTGCCGCCTTCGCAGAATACCACGTCGGGACCGAGCTTCACGATCCATTCGTAATTCGGATCGGAATACCCGCCGACATTCCTGATCTTCCCTTCGGCCTTGTTCTCGACGACCCCCTCCGGATAGTTGCTGTAGAGGTCGGTTCCCACGATGTAGTCCAATCCCCCCACGGAGCATATGGTCTCCGTGACCGAGGGCGCCAGCGATACGACCTTGAGCTTCTCGCCGGTCTTCAGGGAGTATCCGGAGTCAGCGTAGCTGTAGTATGTGAACCCGGACTGGTCGGTGCCGGGTATGACGTCGTCCGGACCGGACGCCCTCGCCCATGCCGCTATGTCCCCCGGACCGAGGATGACGGCCGAAGGGTCGTCGCACTGGATCCACTGGCCTTCGGACAGTGTGTACATCCCCCATTTCTTCCCCTGGAGGTTGGACTGCTCGTTTATCGAATGCACTATGGTGTGCCTGTCGTCCTGGTAGACCAGCGGATAGCCCTTCAGACCGCACGCCGTCTCCAGCGCCTCGTATCCGTCCATGCCGTCCCCGAAATCCAGGTTCACCCAGACCGTATCCCAGTACCCGAAGTCGATGACCACGCCGCTCCTGCCCTCGGTCTCCGCATGGGTGAGGCCCATGGCCGGGGTCAGGACGATCACCGCGACAGCGACGACAGCGGTTATGGCCAGCTTCTTACCGGTGGAGTTCATCTCATAGACCTTCGGGTATGGTCGACGGCGTGGGCATGACCATCTCGACTCCGTCGTCCGCCTGCTTCTCAGATGTGGTCTGCAGGACCAGGGCGAAGTAATGGTACCTGCCCATGTCGTACTTGCCCAATGTGAGGTTGTTGTACGTCCACTGCCTGGTGTCGTCCAAGGACTTGGCGTTGGGGTTGTAGGAGAACTGCGACCAGTACGTCCAGTCCCCGTTCTTGAGCTGCGTGTCCGCCCATCCGAAGAATCCGGTGAACCATCCGAACATGTCCTTGCTCATGAGATGGCTGTGGACCGACTGCCCGTCCAACCTGTAATCGAGCACTCCCTTGTCCTCCACCACCTCGACCTCCGCGTCGGGGAACAGCGTGTCCCTCACCGCGTTGACCAGGGCCTCGTTCACGTTGGTCCCGGAGCCTTTGATCCAGAACCCTTCCTCTATGTCCGCCGTGCTGAGACCGGCCTTCTCGAACCATCCCATCATGATGTCGAACCTCTCCGATGTCGTCAGCCTCTTACCTTCCGACTTGTCGTCGGGCTTGGAGTTGGGGTCCTTGGCTACCTTCTCGATCTCCGAGAGGTCGGGGACCTGTATGAAGAAGTACGCCTCGCTGCTTATGCTGAACGCGGGCTGGACGTATCCGGTCCTTCCGTTCTCGATCACCTTCTCTGCATACTCCAGGACCAGCGTGGAACCGTCCCTCAGGTCTGCATCCTTCGCAGGCACCCAGCCCTTCAGGCTCTGCCATCTGAACACGATCCAGGACCTGTCGTCCGAGTTCTCCTTGCCCTTGTAGCTCTGGACGTTGCCGTTGCTCTTCAGCACGATGCTGTCACCCAGGGTGCTCTGCAGCACCTCCTTGACGCTGGACCCCTCTGCGGAGTACTCCTTGTACGTCCCATCTCCCTGGGAGACCTCCAGGCTTATGCTGTACGTCCCATCGTCGACATCACTGCTGCCGCCCGACATCATGACGAAAACGGCTCCCGCCCCTGCGGCCGCGATGACCGCTATCATTATGATAACCAATGTGTTCTTGTTCATCCTATCACCAAGACCCTTCGCTCATAACGCCCTTCTGGACGCCGAAGGTTATCTGCACTCCGCCGGAGAATGTGTTGCCGTAGGCCTCGAACGTCAGATATCCGTCCTTGACCTTGCCGGTGGTCTCGATCACCTTGTCAAGGTAGTAGAACACCTTGACCTCCTTCCCGTCGTAGCCCTGGTTCGCCTTCACCTTCACTGTGAGCGGCAGCTCCTTGCTAACCCCGTCGCCCTTCAGGGTGACCAGGATGCAGTTGGAGTCGCTACCCGTCCTGTCCTTGCACTCGGAATTGATCGCCTTGTAGGTGCTGCCGTTGGTATTCGAGGCGTTGGCGGACAATGTTGAAGATGCGGGGAACTTGCCAGTCACCGACAGCCCCTTGCCGTTGTCCACCGTGGCCGAGGCGTTCTCGGACCACTTCGCCTTCAGTGTTATCCCCTGCTCGAACTTGTACACGGTCGCCGAGGTGTATTCCTTCCCGTCGTAGAACCATCCCATGAAGGTATGGCCGGCCTTCACAGATACCGGCAGGTCGCCGAGAGGCCTGTCGTACACCCCGTAGTAGACCTCCGACACGAAGGACCCTCCGTCCGGATCGAAGTCCAGATAGCTCACCTTGAGCCATTTGGCCGTTAGTGAGACGTCCTTCGAGACCTTGGTCTTGTTGGGAATGTATTGGGTTGAACCGTCGAACCATCCTCCGAACTGGTAACCCTCTTTGGAGGGATCGTGGATGTACGGCATCAGATCCCCTTTGGCCAGGGTCACGATGCTGGATCCGCTCCCGTTCTGGGGATCCATGGTGATCCTCACTGCGTCAGCGTACACCGGCGTCAGGACCGTGTCCTTCGCGACAGGCGTGCTGAACGACGTCCAGTCAGCGGAACCTTCCTTCCATCCCGTGAGGACCTTGCCCGCGGGCACGGCCACATCGGGGAGGTCGACGATGGCTCCCTTCGGGACCTTCATCACCAGATCGCCCGAGACGGTTCTCAGCGTCAGGGTGACGCACACCCTGTCCAGGTCCTGGTAGTTGGAGACCTTGGACCTGTCCTGTTCGCTGAGAGCGGAGTATCTGGACAATATCCTCTGGTAATCCCTGTAGTTGACGTTGCCGTCATCGTACATGTCCAGGAACCTATCTATCGATGAGGATACGTCATCCGGTCCGTACCTGTTCTCCTTGCCGAAGCAGAACAGCGTGGTGTCGTTCCTCAGGAGCACGTATCCGTCCTCGGATATCACGAAGCTCTGGTAGCAGAACTGGGCCGGATCCGGCCTGAGCTTGAACTCTATCGACGTGCCCCTGTCCCTGCTGTCCTTGATGACGAAGATGTCCGCATAGCCGTTGACACTGTCCGCGGCCTCCCCCTCGTTGACATGGCCGTACTCCATCACGTAGATGTACACGGCATAGCCGTTGTCCTTAGTGGAATAGGCGGTGGAGATCGCCATGGTGCCCTTGGTGCAGACGTCCTTTAGATAGCTGCGGGCCTTCATGTCCCCGTCCTTTCCGATGTCGATGATCCAAAGGGGCTCGTTGCTTCCCAGGGTCTTCCCTCCGCCTCCGATGTAGATGGTGTCGTTCCAGATCACAGGGATGGACTGGGTGCCTCCCCATACCGCCCCCTTGTAATTCTTCTGCCAGAAGCTGTCCTCGGACTCCCAGTACCTCTCGGAGGACCTGTCGAACCCTTCGGGGGTGACCTTGTACGAGCGGATCGCCAGCTTCTCGGATGTGAACTCGTTGGGCTCCCAGTCGTTGCGGTCGGCGACCCTGTTGAGCGGGATGTAGACCCTTCCCTCGTATGCGGTGGCGCCTGACGAGGAGTACTCCCTGTCGAAGTGGATGGAGTCGATCACCCTTCCGGTGTCCGCATCCATGAAGAACGCCGTGGCGCCCATGTCGCTGAATCCTCTCTTGACTAGCACTATGTAGTCGTCGAAGAAGGCGGGGGTGGCGTTGTACCATCCGTCGCACTCCATCAGCCACAGTGGCTCGACCTCTTCATCAGTCCTCGTGCTGTCCTTGTCTTCGGTGGAGAAGCACGCGTAATCCCCGTCGTATGTTCCGAAGAACACCTTGCCGTCGTAGTAGGTGACCGTTCCCTGCGTCTCCCCTCCATCCACCGGGACGGATACGAAGAGCTGCTTCATCGTCTCAGCATCGAACGCGTAGAGGATGGAGCAGTAGCCTGTAGACGTGACCGCGAACACCTTCCCGTCGCCGTAGGTTATGGCCATGTTGTACACGGTCTTCGAGGGACAGCTCGCTTTGGCGATGGTCTTCCCCGTGGCGATGTCCACGCAATAGAACGCGGACTCCTGCCCCTTATAGTAGTAGGCCTTGTCTCCCACGCACAGCGGCGAGCTGGGCGTCTTCCAATTGGATGCGGAGGCGTCTATCTCCGAGGATACCTTCCAAAGCATCTTCATGTCGCTCTGATTCAAAGGTGTCTTGGAATCGGTGATGCCGAAGCTCCCGACATCCCCTCCGACGTAGGACCACTGAGACGGGACCGTAGGCCTAATCTCCCTGGGTTCGGTGATCTCTCCGCTGTACGGCTCTTCCGGATCTGTCGGCAGAGGCTTCGGATCCTCATCATCGATTACCTCGTTCCCGCTTCCGCCGCTCATCATGAAGTAAACTCCGGCACCTGCGACGGCGATCGCGGCTATCAGCACCGCTACTATGACTGAAGCCTTCATAGCGGTTCCCTCTCTGTACACATAAGGATTGTATTGTTATCCATAGGATTTATTGAGGAGTGCAGATTATCACACATATAGCATCCAATGCACACTTTTGTACGTATTTCCCTTTCAGCCGTATGGATGAGAGTGGGGGCGTTCCAACTCCATGTGACACCCGCTTACGTAGCCGATTGCACGTCATCTACGATCCATAAATCAACAAACATCAACGGTTCGTAAAACCTCATGTATGCCGACAGAACTGCTGTCCTGACGAATCGTTTTTGTCAAGTAAATGAAGATTCTCTATCGGTTATTGTACGCTCTTTTAAGCGGTAATAAATCATGAGCGCTGATCCCAATGCAATCATGAATAGTAGCGCAATCAAATACCATGTCCTAACGGATGATAGATCTAAATTGAATAGAGAATCCAATGCAATGTCGGAATAATTGTCAAAGAGCAGAACCCTCAAGAACATCAATATGTAAAGTGGCATCAAAGAAGATGTTATCAATATCAACTTCAAACCTAATCCCATTACCAACCCCTCCCATTGATTCAAATTATTTTAATGAGATAATTTTCATCAATTAGAGTGGGGGTGCGCCTTCTTGTAGGCTTCTACACGCTGGCGAGTCTCTTCCGGGAGAGGGTGCTTCTCTGCACATTCTGCCGCATTGTCGAGGACCTCTTCTACAGACATGTCGTCGTAGATCTGCCTTCTCCAGAGAGTGTAATCTGAACTCTCCCTGATGACGTAGGAGATGAAGCGTTCCATATCGACAGTGCCGACTGCGTCCTTCAGTATATCCATGCATCTGGCTGCGTTCTCGGAATCGGTATACATTCTTCTCACCTCTCTATAGTCATGAACTGAGCGGGGTTCACTATCTTGATTCTGTCAGTCCTGTATTTAAGAATACGGTCATCCGTAGTTATAAAGTAGTCGCACCTGCACCTGATCGCTGCTGCGACATGGGTGGCATCGATCGGTTTGACGCCAGTGCTGGCAATCTCGTCCACTAGAGGCTGCATAGCTTCTTTCTCAGACTCGTCCACATAATCAATGACATTATCATGGATGAACTCAGCGATGTGCTTCTTCGCATTCTCATCCTTCCTGCCCTCGTTCTCATAGACATTGAGGAAGGATGCTGCAAGTTTCAAATGGCCTTCTGCCACCAGCTGCTGGATAGCTAGCTTGGACTGAGCCTCGAGACTTATACGGACTTGGGTCTGGTCATCGTATGGGCGACCGTAGCAGCAGTTGTCAAGATAGATCTTCATTTCCACTCCGTTTGGATGTAAGTCGTGGATGGTAATATGGTTTTTCGGTTTGGGTCCAAATACTTCAAAACCTCTTATCATACTATTCTTTCAAAAAACAGAAGAGTAAATAAGAACATTATAATAGGTAGAGTTGAAGTTTTAGCCATGGGAAAAACAAGCATGTCTACAGTGGAATATGTCAAAGCTTTTTTGATCCTAGTGTTCGTCATTCCTGCTCTAGTTGGAATAATAAGAATTGTTGGCTCAGACATAGATGGTGTTGAAGGAAATCTCATCAATGTGATTGCAGACCTATTGTCCCCAGAGGTATCCATTATATTGTTAGCGTTCAGTGCTTTTTCTTATTTCACAGTGAAAATGCTGAAAAGTCGCGAGTGATGTCTCTACAGATGATTTCTATCATCTTTCTTATGTACCGTTTTTGCACGGTACATATATGGCAGGATACATAAATCCCGTTTCATACGAGAATACTTTATAAAGCAAAGGAATAATTGAACCTGGGTAATAAAATGAGCACTCTACTCAGTTACAACATGGATAAAGACGAAGTATTGATTATCATTGATGGAAAAGGTTACAGATACAAATCGGTAACTGCATTCCGTACAGATGAGGAGAACAAATACTTCACGTTCACTGGAATAGAAACCGTTGAAAACACGAAATGTGATATTTCAGTATACGCTGACGTTTACGAGTTAAAACCAAGCATCAGTGGTAATTGAACGCGGCCAGCGGCGGGCACTGGGCCGAGGCCCTACGTGCCTCGCCGCACGGCTACGGGTCTCCCGCACACTTCGCTTCGCTGACTGCTCGCTCGTGTGCGCGTCGTCCGCTCACGCGTCCGCCGGGCGACTCTGTTGGGATGGGTACTACCCTTGCCGTCCGTGATCTCAAGCCACCTGATGCGGTTCCGCCGGGTCCTGGAGCGCATGGCTGCTCATCTTGGGCTTGGATGCGGCGATGTTGTCCATGACCTCCTGCATGGAAACCACCAGCGCCACCTTCGGGGTGATATCGCCCAGCTTCAGGCCCGTGCCCCTGATCTGCCTCCTGAGCTCGGCAATAGCCGGCTTCACCCTCGGATAGTCCGCGCTGAACGTGTGAATGGTGTTGTTGAAGATGTGCGTTGCAGGCTCTCCGCACTGGTCGCACATCCCCGTGTACACGTTGAGAGGACCTCCGCAGCAGGCGCATGTCCTCGTGACCCTGTAGCTCTCTGTGGCTACGATCTTGATGCTCCTGTTGGACAGCTGACCGAAGTAGTTGTTGCCTATCATCGAGTACAACGGATCCATCGTGAACTTCAGCCAGTCGATCCATGAGATGTCCCCTACCATCCTTCCCTTGCCTAAGATCTCGTTCGCATAATCCTCGTCGGTGTATCTGAAAGCCCTGCCGGTTGCCGCACCGTAAGGTCCTGTCTCGCCGTTGTCCTTCCTGTAGTTCCCGTCCTGTATTCCGGGATATATCTTGGCCAGAAGCCTCTCGTAATAGTTCACGTCCTCAACATCCTTGGTGACGATGCCGATGCCCTCGTGGGTGCTGATGTAGGCTGCAGTGTTGCGTATGGATTCCAGGGATTGTCCCGAATGGATCTTCTTGATGATCCAACCCGGATTCATCACCCTGAACCTGTCAGTGTCGATGAAGCCGTAGAGCAATCCGTGGAAGTGCGGCTCGAAATCCCAGTATTCGTCCCCCTGCCTCCAGGGATGGAACATCAGTATCCCTCCCAGACATCCTGTGCTCATCAGATCGTCCTGGATCCCCTTGCGCATACTGGTGAATCCCTTATGGGTCTGCATCTGCCTCTTGGCATGCTCCTGATCGGGGGAAATCACCCAATGCCCCAGTGGTCCTGGATCCAGACCCTGCTTCTCCTTCAGGAGACGGTACACGGTGAAGCGCTCCTCGATGCGCGTACCTATCCTCAAGCAAGTGTCATTCAGACATCTTGAGCACTGGCGCGACCAGCAGTGGTTGAATTTGCCTTTGACGTAGTGCTCCCTGTCGTTGGAGCATCCCGTGTAGTACAGGCCGTTGTCGCCGCCGATGCCCTTCATCCTAATAGGACCGCAGTTGTTCCTGATCGGACGCTCGTAGTCATGTCCGGGAGGGACCCATGTAATCGGGTTCTTGAACGAGGAGTACGGCCTGTTGTCAGGGTTGTAGAACGTGTCCTCGAACGGATACTCCAGCACGCATCTTATGACTGGATGCTCCGCCCTTTCACTAATCCTGTAGGCCAGCTCCCCCGGATCCATATCGTCATCGTAGACCAGGAGGGTCTGCTCCGGATCCAAGGTCATCTCCCTCTGCTCCCTTTAGACCTCTTGGTTCTGCTGTCCTCCTAGCTTCTAGGCTTGCTCTTGCGCTTGTATCTCCCCATCGGTTCCGGCTAGAGATCGAGCAATCCGCTCTCTCTGAGCATCTCCTGAATCTCTTCCCTGGTGACTACTTTGAATTCATCCCTGGGCCCCATCATGATCTCATGAGGATTGCCATCCAAGAGGAACGTTGTGAAGAAGACAGGTTCCTTGTTATCGACGATGTCCGGATGGTTGCAGACCCTTCTGACCCATCCCTCGTTGACACACTCCCCATTGCCATAGCCGTCGGACTTCCCACCATGGGGGATCGACCCCACCCAGTATGTGGCTTCGAGATCCTATTTCAAAGGGCGGTTGTGAGATTCGAACCTGCTGCAACCCTTCAGGATCACGAACCCGTTTCCTTTCCAGTGTTTGCACATGTAGCATTCACTCACCCTTATCCCTCCTGTTGATGTAGTCCAGGATCCTTCTCCTGACCTCCTCGATATCCACATCCTCCTGAGGGATCTCGATATCTTCCACCAGCGTACCGAGGTTTATGAGGAACTCGCCCCATTTCCTGAAAAGATAGGGATCCACCGGTACCCACTGGTAATCTCCGTTGATCGACAGAACGATCCTGGGTTCCGCCTGCTTGTACTGCTGCTTGTCCTTGTCGTAGTCCTGCACCATCTTCAGGGCCATGTAAATCTGGTCCTGATTGAAGCTGTACACGACCTCTGTATGAGGAGGCATCGAGACGGGCTGGGCCACGCCGAGAAGCTCCTTCGCATTATCGATTATAGTAGATTCTTCCAGATTATCACCCCCTGCACTTCCGCAGGTGATGTCTATTCTGGAGCCTCTGGTCCTTTCGGACCGGATCCTATAGACGTCGGATCAACGAGCGAACTCCTTTTGATCTCGCCAGGCTCCAGATCGCTTCGTTCCCGTTGCCCTTTTTTTAGAATTGAATTGATGCCGATGCTCTTCGTCCGGGGAGACATTTCGAATCTCCGAGGCACATCGAACTATCCTGTTGTTGCGTCTTTTGTTGGGTCGGGCTTCCTATAATCTATCTTCTGTTCTAATGCTTCTGGTTGCTGCCTTTTATGATGTTTGGTTCGTGTTATGGTGTGATGGTCAGCGTTGCCTTCTCTTTCCTGTACTAGACTTGCATTATACGAAGCTGAATCTCTATTGATCGAACTCATTAATATAATTTTGCTTAATTTATGCATATTAACATATTTTATGGCGCAGTGCAACCGCTGCGCCACCAATTTCTGGGATCATCCTCTGACCTCTTCGGGATCTGCAATGACACCCCCGCAAGCTCTAATCCTGTCCCTGACGGCATCCATATCCATGCTGTCATCAGAGATCTTGACACCTTCCAGAGCAGTTCCGACCTTGGTCATGAACTGTCCGAGCTCCTTCAGGGTATCGCATTCCAAAGGCAGCCTCACATACCTGCCGTCGACCAGAAAGGTGATCCTGGGGAATGCCTCCCCGTATTCGTTCTTCTCTCTGTTGAAGGGAGTTACCATCTTCAGGGCCATATAGACATGACCTCTCTTGAAGGACAGTATCTTCTCCTTCTTCGTCTTCTTGACGACAGCAGGTGTTGCTGCCGGGAGCGCGATTGCTCCATCTCCGGTGATCTCCTCACACATAGTATTCATCCTCCTTGTAGAGTATGACGTCGAACTCCTTCGCCATCATTACCGCCATTGTTGACGGATTTCCGTTCGTGTTAGCTGCTCCGATCAAGAAGAAAAACCACACCTAGGTTCATGGGTCGAATTCGACCTACGCACTTTCAATGACTCCAAAAACCGCTTTTTATTGCCCTTGAGACAGCTTTGCTGGCTCGGGAAGGTTTAAACCCGGGTAGGCCCACTCATCCTTACATCTGTGTACAGTTCGAAGGCTTGACTTCGAACATAGACACAACTAAAGACCACTAGCCTTGACCTCGGTGCGTTCTGTCCTGTCCCTTGTAGACATACCTGGCGGCCTTGGTGTTCCCTACACGCTCCACCTTCCCCTCGGCCATCAGCCTTTTCACCACTTTCTGTATCGTATAGATGCTGACGTCCGGTAAGACCGCCCTTATCTGGGCCAGCGACATGGGCGCTATGGCCTTGGACAGAATACCTTCGACGGTCTCCGTCCGTCCGATGCCTTTGCCGTCGACCAGCACGAACCTAGTATCGAGATCGATATAGCATTCCAGCAGAGTCCTAAGAAAATATCTGATGAAGGGGAGATACGTGAAATGGTTCTCCTTCCATCCATCCGACGATTCCGCCAGAGAATCATAGTACGCCTGCTTGGTCATGGAGATGTGCTCATCCATGGACACGTATCTGCACACGTCGATCCCCTCTTTATACAGCAGAAGGACGGTCAGCAATCTCGACACTCTTCCGTTGCCGTCGATAAAAGGGTGTATGCACAAAAAGTCCAGTATCACGCAGGGTATGTACAGGAGAGGATCGTATCCCTGAGTGGACAGTTCGGCGTATGCCAGGCAGAGCTGCTCCATATGATCCTCCGTCTCCGCCGCAGGGACGGGCTCGTAGACTACGAACCTCCTTCCTTCGCTACCGATGCCGACAATTGCATTATCACAATCCTTGTAGGCCTCTGTGTCCGATCCCTTGGTATGGAGCATGATGTGGAGTCCGATTATGGTCTTACGGTTGAATCTGACGACGTCGTGTTCCCTGTGTATGCGATCAAGCGCGTCCCTGTAACCGGCGATCTCGGCCTCCGGGTGGTTCAGAGGGGCCCCTCCTCTCTGAACCATGTCGCGGATGCGTTCATCTGTAGTCACTATGCCCTCGATCTCATTGGAATATTTGATAGAGGCAAGCCTTGCGATCTCCTCCATCCTTCCGTAATCCTTGGGATACTCCCGGCGGCGGATCCCCTCCATAGAACGGATGCGGGCTATCTCGGAGAGCATCCTTACGATATCCTGCGGCAGGTCGCCTAGTATCTCGGAATAATCGAATCTGTGCATCAATTCAATATTATTTAGGTATTATTTATCAATAATTACCTAAATATTTTGAAAACAACATCATTATTTAGGTATTATTTATTGATATTTACCTAAATAACTTGAGAATTAAATTGTTTCTCTACTGTGTGCTCGATGATCCTTCTTTCTCCTTTAGAACCTCAACAATGCTGATTTTGTACTGCTATAACAGTACAAAAAAAATTTGCTAAAATAGTGTACTGTTATAACATATCAAATTGACATAATTTCGTCTACGCCCAACCTATCATAGCCTCCTTACAAGTTCAGTATCCTCACCGATGATCAAGGTCCTGGTAGACATGAGACACAGGCAAATCGATGCTGATGAGACTGTTCATGCAGTACCTTCTGTCGGCGGGTGTGAACGCGTCGTCGATGTACTACCGCAAATTCAATGACTAGCTGGAGGAGGAGGAGGGACCGGACCTGCGCGGCCTGATAGACCACATCAGATTGGAAATCGAGATCGTGGATTATGACGAATGGGTGAAGGACCCGTACTGATAGGGATGAACGGGTTGGAATCGAATGGAATGGACACCTTCAGACGCTGACCTGCCTTCCGCCCTCGATCGATGATTCGGTGACGGAGTCTAACTTCTCGATGTACTCCTTGAAGGAATCGATGTCCGATCCTACCACCTGCTTCGGGATGTTGAGGAACTCCGTCATGCCGTCCCCTCAGGTGATGATGAAATCGAATGTGACCAGAGTATAGCTGGCGGAACGGTCGAGATCCTTAACGCCTATCGTTACGGAGACTATCCTGGAGCCCACTTCCTTAGGCGCGTCGTACTTCAGTGCCATGCCCGAGATGTGCATGAACCCTCCGAACTCCTCGCCCACATGGGAGTACGAGTATTCCATGATGTTGTAGATGTTCTCGCCGGTGACGGTGAGTGTCACCAAATCGTTCTGGAAGGGCAGGACGTTGTAGAGATCCTCCAAGGTGATATCGCCCTCAGCGATTGAGGAGCGTATCCCCCCGCCGTTGACGATGTCCACATCAGTCCCGGCATAGGTGCGCATGACCCCTACAAAGCTTTTCGAATAATTGGTTCCACCACGTCGAAACAATGGGTGGACCCATCTTAGGTGTCGTTTCCCAAACCTTCCCGACGCATCATCCGTTCTCGCCTTTGGAGAATCTGTCCAGAAGGGACTTGGGCGGCTCCAGGATTATGATGGCGGTCATGACCAGGATTATGCCCACGACGTCCGTCCAGGAGAACGGGTCCCCGAACACCAGAACGCCCAGCAGCGTAGAGACAATGAGGCTGGACGTGATCACTATGGAGACGGTCGCGGGATCCATGCGGCGGACGGAATAGATGACGAGATAGTTGGGGGCCAACGTGCAGGCTACGCCCATGAGGATTATGCATATCGGCAGGATCCAATCCGAGGTTGCCACCGACCATATCTGCCCGAAGTTCGTGAGAGGGGATATGATCAGCGCGCTGAATAGGAAGAAGTAGAACATCGCGGTGTTCTCCGAGTACCCCCTGTCCCCGACGACCTTCCCTCCGATGGTGAACGCCGCCAGCGTCATCCCGGACATGAGCCCCACGGCGATCCCGAACACGTCCACCCTCTCGACCCCGTTGACCAATCCTATGATGAATATGCATCCGATGAACGCCATCATCACCGCGACCAGCTTCCTCATGGTGACCTTGTCCCCGAACAGGAAGTACGCGAAGACCAGCATGAAGTAGGGGCTGGTCATCTCCAGGACCGCCGCCACCTCCAGGGGAAGCGACTGCTGCGCCGTGAACACGCACACGTTGGAGATGACGTTGAACGCGCCGAAGAGTATGAACAGCCAGATATCGCGCAGCCTGACCTTGAAGGCCGAACGGTCTATGACCAGCAGGATCAGGAAGAACACCGCTGCGGTGACCCCTTCGCGGCAGAAGCAGATCTCTATCGAGCCCATCCCCGCATTGAGGAGGTCCTTGGAGAACATGTTCAGGACGCCTGCGAGTATGGCGGCCAGAACGACCATTGCGAAGGGCGAGGGCTTGAAGTTCACGACCCTTAATCCGCTTGCGGATATTTTGTTGTGATGTCTTATCAGGATGATCCGGCGGGGACGCCGACGTCCATATAGTAGATGTTCAGGCCCAGCGATCTGGCGCGCCTCACGCCCTCCGGGAGCCTTATCTCCTCGGTGGAATCGTCCCTGATGGTTATGTTCAGGCCCTTGTCCTTCCTCACAAGCACATCGATCTCGTGCACATCCCGGTCGGCGTATCCGCGGTCTATCGTGTCCCCGATCACCGCCTCGATGCCGTCCAGAGCCTTCCTGACGGTCTCCTCTTCGAAGGAACCGTCGGACAATCTCCCTTCGATCTCCGAGAGCATCCCGTTGAGCTCCTCCCTGCTGTTCATTATCGAGCCGTCGTAGACGGACGGCTCGTCGAACAACTTCCCGTGCAGCATCATCAGGTCGTCGAGGTTCCTCGGGAGCCTGCGGTTGTGGACCCAGGCCATCAGGAACATCAGCGCCAGCGCGCACAGGTCCGACAGGAGGAAGCATGTCCAGATGGCGGCCTCGCCCAGGATCGGCGCAAGCAGGAGGACGCACAGGACGATGAGGGCCACTCCCCTGACCAGGACCATGATGCTCGCCAGCACCTTGCGCTTGGTGGACTGGTACATGTAGATGATGATCATGCAGAGGGTGGTAGTCGGTATGCTGATGGCGAACCATCTCAGGCAGGCCAGAGCGGAATTGTAACTCTCCTCCCCGCTCACCAGCAGGCCCGTGATCCCCTCCGAGAGCGCTAGAACGATGACGGCGATGATCACCGATATTATGGTCGCGAGCTTCGACAGCTCCCTGACCGTATCCACCAGCGATTTCCTGCTCCCCTGCTGGTAGAACACTCCGGTCAGGGCGGCCGACATTATGGCGGATCCAGTGTATACGGCTATCACGAAATGGAGGACCGTGTTCTGCGAGATCAGGCATGCGGTGACACCCACGCCGGTGGTCACCATGAAGACCTTCAGGAAGTAGTAGCGCAGCACCATGGACACTCTGTTCAGAAGGCTACGGAACCCTATGCTGGATATGCGCTTCATCCCCTTCAGGAGCTCGAAGGGCTTGATCAGTTTCATGTTTTGGTCCTCTCTGCGATAGTGTATCGGAGTGAACAGCATCGCCACCGCGCTCCCTATGCCCACCGATAGCCCTACCCCGAACGGCCCGAGGCCGTTCTGGACGGTGATCCAGACCGATGTTATGTCCACGATGATGTAGACCATGAAACAAATCAGAGCAAGATCCCTGTCGCCGTCCATCCTCAGGAACATTATCTCCACCTGCAGCAATAGCAGAGGTATCGCCGATATCCCCAGAGCCGCCACGTACTGGGCGGAGACGAATTGTGACAGGGGCGTGTCGCCCTGCATCAGCAGATAATAGTAGAGCAGGCTGATCGCGAGGAAAATCGCCCCTACCACCACGGCGGTGTACGTCGCGATGCTGTAGCTGTTGACCGCCCTCTCCCTGTCCCCCTTGGCCAGATATCTGAGGAAAATGACGGAGCTCCCGGTCGCCACCATGCTTCCCGTGATTGCCAGGTACCAGTTCAGGAACGAAGGGGTGCTGATCAGCACGACATCCTCGCCGTTCAGCCATATCGCCGTCAGGAACGTGTTGATGAACGTTGCCACTGTGGATGTCAGTGACACCAGGATCATCACCGGCAGATACTTGAAGAGGACCTTTCTGATCAGGAGGTTGCGTTCCATTCGGATGGCTGATACCGATGGAAATAGAAAAACAACGGCATCGTCGCGTCCAGACGATCGTTCCGCGAGGCTTCTCCCCAGTGTAGTGCTTGTATATGCTGTCGAGCTTGTCGTATATCCACAATATCGTGTTCTCCAGATGGTTGTACCATTTCAGATACACCATGTTCTGGAACGGGGCCGAATTCACATTCTTGCCGATGCCCCATTTGTTGACATCCTTCTCGAACTCGGGCATGTGGTCTATGAAATTGTTGACGAACTCGTAGAACAGCTCGTCCCTGATGGGATAGTACTTCTCCTTCAGCGTCTCGGAGACCTTCTCCCTGAACTCGCTGTATTCCAGGAGCGGGGTGTACCACACACTGTTGGCCGCCACGAACATCTGGTCCGTGAAGATCCTGTCGAACTTGTCATTGTTCCCTGCGGAGAGGTCGAAATCCCAGACCGGGCCGCTGCACAGCTTACCGCCGGCATCCCTGTAGAAGTAGAAGCTGGAGTAATCCACATCGGCGTTGCTGAACAGCTCCTGCACGATATAGGTCTTCACGAAGGTGTCCACGTCGACGTATTCGCACACCGTATCCCAGTCGCCCGAGTGGATGGCATCCCATGTCGCCTGCATCACCGCCTTCACATGGGCGGCCTGCTCCGCGTTGCAATTGGGATCCTTGATAGAGTATAGCTTTCCACCCATCTCGAAGTAGTCAACTCCCTCCTCGCCGTCGCCGGCCGCGTAAGCATCCAGCTCCGCGAGGAACCCGAAGTCCGGGTCGGAGGTATCGTCGTTTATGTTCACGCGGTTCTTCCCCGTCTCCACCTTCTCGCAGACCTGGTACATCCCCATGTAGTCCCCGTTGATGTACAGGTTGACGAACTGCACGAGGGTTGTGTATTCGCAGCCCACTATCCTGGCCGCCGCGTATGCGAAATCGTTCCTGGCCATGCTCTTGTCCTTGTAGTTGGCCAGGAGCACCCATTTCTTCGCCTTGCCGAATTCGAACAGGTCCGTCTTCTCGTCGAACTTCAGGGAATACGGCTTCTTCGGCTCGTTCCATGTAGAGTTCCCGCGCCCCTTTATCTCGGCAGGGGCGTTCTCGAATCCGCAGTACTCGTCGACAACGGTCACCGTGCACTTGTAGTCGATGTCCTTGGAGACAACGTCCTGGCCGTCCTCGACATCGATGTACATCGTCGGGAACTCGTCCCCCGGCTCCTCGTAGGGGACGTTCGGCATGCCCAGGTACAGGATGACGGCCAGCAGGGCCGCGAGTATGGCGATTCTTATCGCTATGCCCTTCAGTCCCATACTATCACCGCCGTGACGAATCCCATGAGCAGATCCAAGGTTGCCAGCTCCATGGCCAGCAGCATCGAGTCGCGCTTGGACAGGAGGATGCGGGCCTTCAGTATCAGCAGGATCTCCAGGGCTATGAACGCCAGCACGGAGAACTGCACCACGATGTACTGGGTGTTGAACAGGGATATTCCGACCCCCGCCAGTCCGGCCCATGAGAGTATCAGCGTCACCGCTATCAGCACGGTCGTGACGATCATCCCCTGCCAGCCGACTTCCCTGTGCTCCTTCTCGGCGATATGGTTCGGTGCGAACAGCAGGATGCCGGCAGCCGCCATCACCGAGATCACGTCCATCCAGTAGTAAGGGGTGATGTTCAGGTACACCGTGGCGATCGGTATGATTATGGCCAGCGGAAGAACGATCCCGATCCAGTTCTCCCTCGGACCGTCCTTCAGCGCGATTATCAGGGCCACGCCCGCGATCCACAGGGATGCGAGATGCGCTCCGAAGATCTCCATGGCCATGCCCACCCTGTCGAAGGACGATATCGCGAACACGCAGAGCATCGCTATCAGCATAGCTATGCCGATGAACCTGATGCTGTGGATGCCGTATCTCGTTATCATCCTGAATGTGGCGATGAACGATACCACCGCCGCCAGTAGGATGAGGGCCCAGACGATCATGGGTGATTATCGTCTGCACCGTTTTTAAACTAATCTGGGAGGAAACGGGCTTGGAATCCGGTCCGCCCCCTTGTTCCTATCGGCCAATATATAAAATGGATGTGTCTGGCATCCAATTTATATAGCCCCCATAAACCCCGTTTAAGGTTATATAGATACAAACAGTGCATGGGTCATGGCGTTCTTCAGCAGTACGAAGACCCTTGGAATCATATTCGAGATAGTCGGAGCATTCATCATCCTAGAAGGAGTGCTCATGATTGCATTGGGAGTAATGGCTCAGTTAGGTAAGATCGAGACTGACCTGCCGTTGATGTTCTTCCTCATAGAGGGAGCTGGATCGTTGATCGCAGGTGTCATCTATGTCGTTTACGCGGACAAGGTCGCGCGCGGGAGATTCGACAGGAAGGTGGATGTCCTGGCCGGATACGTAAAGATGGTCGGAGTGACCACGCTGATCGTCTGGTTGGCCACAGCGGCGGCGGAGTACCTCTACGTAAACCAGTCCGAAGAGATGCTCATTGGAGCCGCGGTGGTTTCGGTGATTGCAATCCTGGTGATAATCCTGGGTACCAGGATAAACAACGGCAAGAAGGGTCTGGGCAAGAAGGTCCTGTACGTCTTCCTGATCATCGTGTTCATAGGAATGATGATAATGAGCCTGTTGGAGGCGGAGGATTGGCTGACGTATGTCGACCACATACTGCACCTCATAGTCGCGGTGTTCCTTGTGCTGCTGATGTTCGACAACGAAGTTAAGATGGATATGGGGATAATATGATCGATTGGCTGACGCAAGTAATACTGGAGATCGACATCATATTCCTGCTGCTCCTCGTCTTCTCGGAGAGGAACAGCCCGGCTAGGATCCTGGTCTGGGGAATCACGTTCCTCGTGCTGCCGATAGTGGGATTCGTGCTGTACCTGTTCATCGGTCAGACCTTCTACTCCGAGCATGTCTTCGAGGTCAAAGGGATAAAGGACGAGACCAAGGAGGATCTGCTCAAGGAATCCAAGACAGCCGATGACGAGCCGGTTCCCGAATACCGCCAGATCATGAAGACCATGGAGAACGTCGGCGGTCTCGGATACTCGGACAACAACGATGTCAAGCTCTACACCCTCGGAGAGGACAAGTTCGGGGACCTATACGCCGACCTCAGGGCGGCCAAGAAGTACATCCACCTCGAGTACTACATCATCAGGGACGACGAGCTCGGCAACGAGCTGATCGACATCCTGATCGAGAAGGTCAAGGAGGGTGTCGAGGTCAAGCTCCTGACCGACGACTTCGGAGTGGGTAAGGGCCCCAAGAAGTCCATCAAGAGATACGTAGCGGAGGGCGGTGAGTTCGCCGTCTTCCACAGGGTGCTGTGGCTCATGTTCAGCCCCAAGAAGAACAACCGTAACCACAGGAAGATCGGAGTGATCGACGGCAAGATCGGATACTGCGGAGGATTCAACATCGGAGACGAGTACCTCGGAAAGGGCCCCCTCGGGTTCTGGAGGGACACCGCCGTCCGTATCTCCGGAGATGCCGTGAAGCCCCTGCAGCTCAGGTTCCAGATGGACTGGGAGTACGCCACGAAGAAGCCGCTGTGCCCCTCTGAGGAGGTCTCCAAGTACTACAGCAACACCGAGTACGACACGACCGGGGACGCCAGGGTCATAGCCGTCTCGGGAGGACCCGACGTGGCCGAGTTCAACCCCGTCAGGATGGAATACCTGGAGCTCATCCGCCAGGCGAAGAAGTCGGTGTACATCCACTCGCCTTACTTCATCCCCAACGACTCGCTGCAGGACGCAATGGCCCTCGCTGCCGCCAACGGTGTGGACGTGAGGGTCATCATCCCGGACAAGCCGGACCACATGTTCGTCTTCTGGAACAACATCCGCAACGCGAGCTATGTGATGCCCAAGGGCGTCAAGGTGTACATGTACAACCGCGGCTTCGTGCACTCGAAGACCATGGTGGTCGACGGCGAGTACTGCTCCGTCGGATCCGCCAACTTCGACGACCGTTCCCTGGTCCTGAACTTCGAGACCAACGCGGTAATCCTGTCGAAGGAGATAGGTGCGCAGATGGACGCCGCCTTCATGGAGGACCTGGAATACTGCACCCAATACTCCCTGGAGGACTTCAAGAACATAGACGGATACGCTATGCTCAGGGTCGCCATATCAAACTTCTTCGGAACTCTGGCCTGAGGGGGTCATCCCCCTCCATGCCGGCATCCCCCAGAACTATGGGGGATGCCAGGCCATCTCCTGTTAAGGTGATAGCTTTATATTTTCTAACCTCATTCTCTTTCTCGGATGGGATGGTATGAGTTCTAACTCAAACAGCAGCAGCGCTAGCTATCAGGGACTGTTCGGCAAGATGAAGTCGAACAACCCCGTGAACGGCGCAACAAAGACCGTGAAGGTCGAACGGACCGCGGAGTACTCCAGAGGCGTCCGCCAGATGAGCAACGGCTTCGAGAAGTACAACGTCAGCGACGAAGGTGCGATATACATCGCAAAAGCCCCCGAGAGCGCGTTCCAGAACGGGGGAGAGGCGGTCGCGGTCAAAGCCGAGAACGGCAAGATGGTCGGCCTCTACAGGCCCCAGAGGGAGCACATCATCGAGACCGTGGAGGAGATCCTCGAGAGCCCCAAGCAGGACATGTTCGGCGACGTGAAGCGCGGAACGGAATTCGAGGTCCAGGCCTTCGTCGGGACATTCGACAACGGGATCATCAAGAGAAAACCCACGATGGGCCAGCGCTGATCCGGACAACGGCCTATGGAGCGAAGACGCTCCATAGGATCTGTTCTTCTTTCCAGTCAGTGGTGCATCGGCTGTATCGGAGGCTGGTCGCCGTCCAGGAACCTGCGGGTGGTCTCAAGCCCGACCATGCTGCAAATCAGCTCCACTGCCTTGTTGCCCTCCTCGTAGTACGAGATGAGAGCGCCCTTCCCCAGATACGGGAATATCCCTCTCTCCGATGCGGCGAAGTACGTGCTGATGACGCAGAACTCAGTGAGCATCCCGGCGAATATGGCGGAATCCGCGCCGCTGTCGTGAAGGACCTTCTCCAGATCCGTCTCCTTGAAGCAGTTCATATGCTGCTTGTGGATGACGATGTCCGTGTCTTTGGAAACGATCCCCGGGAGCCAGGAATCTCCGTCGTCTCCGGAATAACCCGTATGGGACGTCCCGTCGAAGTGGATGAATATCACGGGCATGGAGTGCTTGCGGAACTCCTCCGCGAAGCCGTTGATGCCCTCCACCGCGGCCTTCATCCTGCTGTCCCAATCCGGCACGTCCAAGGAGAACTTGCGCTGCGGGTCCACGATGACCAGAGCGATCTTCTTTCCCCATATCGCGTCGCATATCATGGGTCGTCCATGCATATGCTGGGATAAAACAGGTTCTTTCTGCGGCCGTCAGCTGAGGAATGGACATTTACGGATGCACTGAACCATACGACCAATCCTTTTTTTAGTTGGACACCTAAACCGTCCCCAAGGCATTAACATGGATAAATCGGCGGTAGTCATTGTGATCCTGGCCATCGCGATAGGGGTCGTCACAGCTGGATTGGCCCTTACGCTGGTCACGTTGGATTTCCCGATAGACGATCAGGAGACGTACAAGGTGACCTATGAGCTCAACGGGGGAACCTCGACCGAGGAGTACCCTTCGACCTACACCCCGGGCGACCGCCTTATCATCCCGGTACCTATGCTGGACAGCGCCGATCTCATCTTCCAGGGATGGTATCTCGATGAGGACTTCACGGATTACTTCGACGGTGACACCACCGGCATGAGAGGGGACATCAAGCTCTACGCCTGCTGGGCGGATAACCTGGCCGGTCTATCCATGACATTCGCCAAGGACGGATACTGCAACAACGGAATCAACTCCTACACCATCGGAGGGTCCCTGACCTGCACGTACCTCTATCTCGACATGGACAAGCAGTCGTACTACATCCGCAACGACGATGTGACCGTCAAGACCTACACCTACTTCGGTAAGACCGACACTTTGGAAGAGTCCAACCAGTACTGGGCCGGTGAGAGCGAGAGGACGTACGAGTACCTCGGCCAGGAGACCATCTCCACCGTGGACGGCGATATCCTCTGCGACGTATCCCTGTTCACATATCCCAACGGATCAACTGAGACCCATTGGTCGGATGCCAACGGCTGGAAGACCTACAAGATGGAGGTCTACTACAAGACCGCAACCTGGTTCGACAGCTACGAATACAAGCTCACGCTCACGTACAGCACCTCGGACCGCGTGGAGATCGCCGACGATGTGAAGATCGACGTCTACACAGGTTACGGCATCACCGTCACGGGCACCAAGGACTCCTACTCGCTGGGAGAGACCATAGTGCTCACCGCATCGACGGAGGATGGCATCTCCTTCAAGGGATGGTACGACGGGAACTTCGACCTTCTCTCGACCTCGACGACCCTGAAGATGACGGTCGCCGGCTACACAAGCATCTATGCGATGAACACCGACAGCATCGACATCACGTTCGCCTCCGATACGGAGGTGGATCTGGACGCGTCCTTCGGCATCTCGGGAGGAACCTACGAGATAATGAATGCGGATACCGCCGAGACCGTCACCGCGGAGAGCACCTACACGTTCTCCGACGGAGGGATGTACGTCCTGAAATCCATCGACGACAGAGGATCCAAGAGCTACTATGTCGCAAAGGTCACCGGCGATGTCGACCGCACTTTCACATGGAAATACAACGGGCTAACCTACACCGTGACGATGGGAATAGACTACGACGACTACCTCTACGCGAAGAACCTTTACAGCGTGAGCGAGAGGCAGCAGTCCACGGCCAAGAACCACGCCCACGACAAAACGTTCGTCAACCTGGCCCTCAGCGACGAGAGGATGGCGCCCTACATGGAGGAGCTGGTCGACAAGATGCTCGAGGCCTACGGTCAGAGGAATATCTCGGAATCGGCTCTGCTCAATTACGCTCTGACGTTCACCCAATACATTGAGTACCAGTCGGACCTGGACTATATGGGCACGGAGGAATACTGGAAGTTCCCGCTGGAGACCCTGTTCGACCAGGGAGGGGACTGCGAGGACACATCGATCCTGTTCTGCGCCATCGCTCTGGAGATGAAGAGCGACCTGAACATGAAGTACAAGGTGGCGATGCTCCTGCTGCCGGAGCACATGGCAGGTACCGTGATGATGAGCGACGACAAGGAATGGAGCTACTGCGAGACGACCACCACGGACTTCAAGGTGGGCGAAATCCCGCCGGGAATGAAGCGCTACGCCAGCGACAGCAGGTACTACACCATCGTCGAGGTGCCTTGAAGGGCTGAAGAAAACCTATTAATCGTTGGTTACTGGTAAAGTTGCCAATAGGTGAAAGTATGCAGCTTTACCACGACGAAGATGTGGATCTGGGCATATTCAGCGGCAAGAAGATAGCCATCCTGGGATACGGATCCCAGGGAAGGGCCCAGGCCCTGTGCCTGCACGATTCTGGACTGGACATCACGGTCGGTGTCAGAGAGGGCGGACCCTCATGGAACAAGGCCAAAGAGGACGGTATCAAGGTCACCGGATTCGCCGATGCCGTGAAGGATGCCGATGTCGTCATGATGCTCCTTCCGGACGAGGTCCAGCCCAAGATCTACAAGGAGTTCGTCGCTTCCAACATCAAGAGCGGCGCGGCCCTGGAGTTCGCCCACGGATTCGCCATCACTTACAAGACCATCGTCCCCCGCGACGATGTGGACGTCATAATGGTCGCCCCCAAGGGTCCCGGCGACATGGAGAGGCTCGTCTTCCTGGACGGATTCGGGGTACCCGCCATGATCTGCATACACCAGGACTACACCGGCCATGCCAAGGAGATCGCCCTAGGACTCGCCAAGGGAATCGGATCCACCAGGTCCGGAGTATTCGAGTCCACATTCCAGAGGGAGACCTTCACGGATCTTTTCGGGGAGCAGGCGGTCCTCTGCGGAGGGCAGACCGCGCTCATCAAGCGCGGATTCGAGACGCTGGTCGAGGCGGGATACCCGCCGGAGATGGCATACTTCGAAGTGCTCCACGAGACCAAGCTGGTCGTGGACCTGATCAACAAGGGAGGCTTCGACCTCATGTGGCACGTCGTCTCCAACACCGCCGAGTACGGCGGCCTCACCAGAAGGGAGAGGGTCGTCACCGAGCAGTCCAAAGAGGAGATGAGGAAGATCCTCAAGGAGATCGAGGACGGCACCTTCAAGGACCAATGGGTCGCCGAATGGGAAGGCGGCCTCGTCAACCTCAGGAAGATGGAGGAGGACGAGAGGAAGCTCCAGCTTGAGGTCGTCGGCAAGGAGATACGCAGCCTCTTCCTCAGAAAGGAGCGATGCCCATGAACAAGATCATCATAAGGACCAGGAACGCCGAGTTCAAGGCGGAACTGGACGACTCGGACATCTCCAACGCCATATGGCTGGACTGCCCGCACAGGCTCGACATCAACATGCTGGGCTCCATGATCTACTGCGAGCTGCCCCTGAACGTCATCCTGCCCAAGGAGAACCGCGTCACCGAGCTGGAGGTCGGGGATGTGGCCTACTGGCCCGGACCCGGAGCGTTCTGTCTGTTCTTCGGCCGCACGCCTCTCAGCGGAGAGGACGGGAAGCCCGTCGCGCCCTACCCCGTCATAAAGATAGGTAGAATCATCGGGGAATGCGGAGAGCTGGCCGAGGCCGGCGACAGGCAGAGGCTCACTCTGGAGCAGACGTTCTGATCAGACCACTGTGAATGAATGGTCGAAATCCGTGAGGATCTCGCAGCCGTCCTTCGTTATCAGCACGGTGTCCTCTATCCTTATCCCGCCCACTCCGGGTATGTATATGCCCGGCTCCGCAGAGACAATGTTGCCTGCATGGAGGATCTGCTCCGACCTCGGGGATATCGAGATCGCCTGATGCACGTCCATCCCTATGCCGTGGCCGAACGAGTGTATGAACGTTCCCTTGAACTCGGACTCGTCGATGATCTTCCTGGCCGCCAGATCCGCCGCGTTGGCATTGGCCCCGTCGCGGTATTCGCGTATACCGGCGAGCTGGGCCTCCTTCACTACCTCGTAGGCTCTCTCGAGCACGTCCGGAGGGTTGCCGAGGAAAAGAGTCCTCGTCATGTCCGAGCAGTACCTGTCGTATTTGGTGCCGAAGTCGAAGAGAGCCGTATCCCCCTTCTTCAGGCGGTAATCGCATGGCATGTGGTGCGGCTGAGCGGAATAGGGCCCGAACGCGGCTATCGTGTCGAACGCGTTCCCGGTGCCTCCGAGCTCGCGCATCCTGTTGTCCATCCTGGAAGCGACCTCCTTCTCGGACACGCCCTCCGACAGGTATTCGGGAAGCTCCTTTGCTACCGTGGAAGAGATCCTGCAGGCCTTCCTTGTGGCCTCGATCTCCTTCTCGTCCTTGATGGAGACGGTGCTGTCTATGGCCTTGCCGGCGTCCACCGGCTCGATGCCGTCGACTATCTTCCTCACATACGACACCATGGCGTATGTGCTGGCGTGCGTGTTGAAGCCCACCTTCTTGCATCCCTTGAGGGATTCCTTGAGGAAGTTCTCCCTCTCGGCGGCGTTGTGGAACACGCAGACGTTGCCCACGCCTTCCTTGGCGGACTCCTCCTCCAGCACGCTCACTATGACATCCAGAGTCCCGTCGCCGCGGACAACGGCGAACGAGCTCTCGAAGACCCCTCCGGGCTGCTCGCAGAGATACCAGAAAGTAGAATCCAGGAACGGCTCCCCGTCGTTCATGATGACGACGGCATCCATCCCCTCAGCGTTCTCGATCAGCCTCTCGGACCTGGTCTTGGACATCGGATCAGATCCCGATCCACTGGTTCTTGACGATCCTCTGAAGGGCCGATATGGCCGAGAACACGGACAGGTTGGAGGTCTTCGGGTTGATGGGCGACGGCACGTTGTAGGTGTGTGCGGTCATCTCACCGAACTCTCCCTTGATCCTGAGCTCGTGGGAGTTGATCTTGATGTCCGGGTCGGCAGCAATCGTGACCATGGTCCTGTCGAATCCGACTCCGAGGATGCTGACGATAGCCGCCACGTTGACGTTCCTGGGGAACAGCTGAACGGCCTCCCTGGCATTACCTGTGAAGAGGACCGTCTTCTCCTTGAGGGACTTGGGATCTATTCCCTTCTCTTTGACGTACTTGACGCCCTCGAAACTTACCGGGGGCATCGTCGTTATGAGCTCCACGCTCTCGATCTCCCCCTCTGTGGATGCCCTCAGCCCGTCTATGCCGCATATGGCTCCGGACGGGATGTAAACCTTGGCCTCGCACTGCTTGGCCTTCTCCGTGACAGCCTCCCTGAACTCGTCGTCCACCAGTGCGCTCACGGACATGACCATGACGTCCACTCCCCTGGATACGACCTTGGGGATTATCATGCGCGCCGCCTCGTGTGTCGCGCATTCGATGACGAGGTCGCAATGGTAGAGCTCCTCGTCTATGTCGTGGACGACCTCTGCCTTGTTGAGCTGGGAGGACAACGACTCAGCACGCTGCTCATCCTCATCCAAGAGGTAGATCCTCTTGACTTCCATCATACTGTCGGCGGCCTCGGCTAGCTTGGCGCCTCTCGAGCCGCAACCTACGATCGTAATGCGCATGAGCACCCCAACGCAGTCCATCATAAAAATATGAATGTTTGAACGGCTGAGGCGATAGCTGGATTAACGCTCTCCCTTCCATTCCGACATGAATTCGTCCAAGAATCCCTCCATGTATTCATGGCGGGCCTCCGCCATCTCCCTGGCGGTATCCGTGTTCATCATGTCCTTGAGGAGCAGCAGCTTCTCGTAGAAGTGGTTGATCGAGGTGCCTTTGTTCTCGAAGTACTCCTTCTCAGACATGCCCTCTTTGGGTGCCTCGTCCGGAACATGCATGGCGCGGCCCTTGCTGCCGCCGTACGCGAACGCCCTGGCGATGCCTATCGCGCCTATCGCATCCATGCGGTCGGCATCCTGGACTATCTTTCCCTCCAGTGAAGCCGGGACCACCGAATCCTTCCCCTTAAAGGAGACCTCCGAGATGATGTCGCAAATCAGGAGCTGGTCATCCAGATCTATGTGCTCCGAGTCCATGAAGGCCCTGGCGTTCTGGAACCCGTTGTCCCCGAACAGCTTGCGGTCGTCGACATCGTGGAGAAGGGCGGCCAGGCGGACTATGTCCATGTCGCCTCCCTCCTTCCTGCAGATCGTGACGGCCAGGTCATGGACCCTCAGCGTATGGTAGATGTCGTGCCCGCTGCTGTCCTTCTCGAACACGGATGCCGCGTAAGCCTTCGCCCTCTCGAATACCTCCTCGTCCATGTAAATCCCTCGATGTCCGACTGTGCCAGATATGGTGGCAGGGACGATCCATCATATAGTGCAGAGCGATAAAAACCCAACTATAATAACGAGAAGACCGATGAGCAGCCATGGAGAGATACGTCCTCATCGACCACACGGCCGACATGATGGTCAAGGCATACGGGAATACCCTTGAGGAATGCTTCGGCAACGCGGCATACGCCCTTTTCGACCAGACCGTGGACCTCTCCGGGATCGGCACGTCTGAGGAGATTGACATCAGGGTCTCCGGCATAGACGACGAGGACAGGCTGTACTCCTTCCTCTCTGAGATGCTGTTCATCGAGGATGCGGACAATCTAATTCTGAAGGAGTTCGACGTCAGGTTCGAGGGGGACGACGTCGTCTGCCATGCCAAGGGGGAGACCCTGGACAGGACCCGTCACAGGATCAGGTCCGAGGTGAAGGCCGTCACGTACCACATGATGGAGATCGACAGGGACACCCCGTCGGTCACCGTGCTTTTCGACGTGTGACGGTACTAGGCTTTTATCGTACCATACCTTTACGTCAAACGATGCTCAGACTAGGATGGTTCTCGACAGGAAGGGGCCCCGGGTCCCGCAACCTCCTGAAAGCGGTCATGGATCAGAAGGAGAAGGGCGGTCTCGACGTGGAGATAGCCTTCGTGTTCTGCAATTGGGACAACGATGAGGAAGATAATCCGAAGAAAGAGCAGAGGCAGATGTTCTTCGATATGGTGAAGGGATACGGAATCCCGCTTGTCACCGCATCATGGAAGAAGTTCAGACCGGACCTCTGGGAGAAGGACCAGAAGGAGTGGCGCGACGAGTACGGCAAGCTCCTGAGGGAGAAGACCGGGAAGTACGATTTCGACCTCGGCATCCTCGCCGGCTACATGCTCTGGATGGATGACGAGACCTGCAGGCAGTACGACATGCTCAACCTCCACCCCGCCCTGCCGACGGGCCCCAAGGGCACCTGGCAGGAGGTCATCTGGCAGCTCATCTCCGAGAAGGCTGATGAGCAGGGTGCCATGATGCACATATGCACGGAGGAGTGGGACAGGGGCGCGGCGCTCACGTACTGCTCGTTCCCCATACGCGGAGGCGACTACGACGGCCTCTGGAGATCCATGGAGGACAAACTGAGGACCGGGACCCTGGATCAGATCAAGGAGGAGGAAGGCCAGGACGAGCCCCTCTTCAAGAGAATACGCGAGGACGGCGCCAAGCGCGAGCTCCCGCTGATAGTCGCCACCATACGCGAGTTCGCGAACGGGAAGGTGGAGATCAAGAACAAGCGCCTGTACTCCGAAGGTAAGGAGCTGGGCGCCCCGTACGACCTGTCGAAGCAGGTCGACGCATCATTGGAGTGATAGGATGCCGGACGAGTTCGATCCTACGGTGGAATTGGGGCTCCCCCCGGACAGATATGTGATCTGCTCATGCTGGGGATTCCTCACCAGGCACAACGACGCCAGGAAGCTCTGCGGCAGGTTCATCGAGGACGGGGAGCATTTCTTCGACATACTGGAGAGGTACGACAGGCTCACATCCTACGTCCTGAACAGGGAGGATGCGACGGCGGGCAGCTGCTACAAGTGGATCGTCCCGTTCCTCAAGGCCAACGGGGCCACGGACCACCTCATACACGAGTACAGCGCCAAGGACATGGAGCTGATGCCCAACTCCAAAAGGACGATGACATACATCTCCAGCCTCTTGCCCTCGTACATCACCACCTCGATGTACGAGCACGGCATGATGGAGCTCCAGGAGAGGCTGAGCAACCAGCTGTTCCAGGTGGCGGACACCAAGCTCTGCATCGACCAGTGCATGATGGGCCGTGCCGAGTCCCGCAGGCTGAAGGACACCATCAAGGAGATCAACGACCTGAAGCTGCCTAAGGGCTTCTACGAGCTGAACGTGCCGACCGAGCTGCTGGACGAAGACGTGAAGATAATCAGGCTGCTGGATTCGGTGATCCCCGACAGGATCTCGGAGGCAGGCGCGATGAGCCTCATGGAATCCACCGATGCCATGACATCCCACAAGAAGGCCTACCGCATGCTAGATATCAGGAGGCTCACGGCGATAGACCTGGACTGCACCATGTACATCGGGAGCTCGTCCACCGACTTCCAGCCCATGGACCTGGTCCGTGACGCTGGGGGCCTGGCGATAGCCTTCAACGGTGAGGAGTTCGCGGTCAGGGGATGCAACGTGGCTATCCTGAGCGAGGACACCACGGTCGCCTCGGTTTTCGCCAGCGTCTTCGCGGACAAGGGCTCGATGACGGCATCCGAGATGGCGGAGAACTGGAGCAGGGAGTACCTCAGGAACATGGACTTCCCCGACCAAGGGCTGATGTCGACCTTCCTCAGGGAGCATCCGGACGACCTTCCTGAGGTGCATCTCATCAAGGACTCCAACGTGGATGAGGTCTCGAAGAGGAGCGACGAGTTCAGGAAGCGCATTTTAGGGTCCTGATATCTGACTCATTCCTAACAACAAAATACTCCCAAATAAATTCAGACATCCAGTGGTAAAAATGAGTACTATCATAGTCTACTCGGGAGGAAGCAACACCAAGGCCGTTGCCGATTACATCGCACAGAAGACTGGCGGTAAGGCAGTCACGACGCAGGAGGCATCCGGCATGGACCTGGGCGCCTACGACAAGGTCGTCATCGGGACCAGGGTCAGGGCTGGAAGGATCCCTTCGGACATATCCGAATACGTCTCCAAGAACAAGTCGGTCATCGACCAGAAGTCCCCCGCATTCTATCTCTGCTGCATGTACAACGATGACAAGGGTCAAAACCAGGTCGAGAAGATCGCCTCCGAGCTCGGTATACCGAAGTGCGTGTTCTTCAACAAGGGGAAGAAGATCGTCAAGGAAGCAGACAACCCCGTTGACGCTTTCATCGCTTCTCTCTGAAACCTCTGAAAACCAGAAAAGACGCCCTTCGTGGGCGCCTTTCCTGGAATTATCCGAAACCGATCTTACAACAGTTTCTGAAGATATACTCAAAGATCAAAAAATGATTGAGTGCTCCAGACGGGATTCGAACCCGTGTGTCAGCCTCGAAAGGGCTGAATGATTGGCCGCTACACTACTGGAGCCTTTAAGATGCCCATCACGAACACATTTATAACGGTTATCGTCCGCGCCGGATCATGCAGAAGTTTGGATGTCCTCGGGCTTCCTCTCCTCAGCGGCACCCTCTGCCGGCTTGTCGTAGGTGAACCTGTACTCCTCGGCAGACACGATCGGCTTGGCGAATATGAACAGGATCCACTCCTTCACCGGCGGGACATCCATCACTGAGGGGATGTAGAACCTCCTGACGTGGGGCAGGAACATGATCACGACGACCAGTACGGACAGGATAACGGCTCCTACGAGACCGATGCCTATGGTGGACGTCATGATGCCGAAGTGGGACAGTGCCTCGGTGAACAGCGCGGTGAGGACCATCATGAGGGCGGACCTCAAGACCTTACGCCACGCCTTCAGCTTGGAAGAGGTCAGGCCCATGAGCGCATCCGCCGCGAGGACGGACGCTATGACGGTGTACGTCACATAGATGAGATTGATGATCAGCTTCGTCGTCGACAGATTGTCAGGATACACAATCATCAACATGTTCATCACATAGAAGAACAGCATAACGAACAGAAGGAACTTGCCGACCCACAATGCCATCGGTACCTTGGTTCCGCGAAGACGGTTCTCGTCCCTTTTAAACAGAGTCATCAGCGCTTAAATTAAATAACGGTATTTAATTCTGCGTGCCATGAGCAGAGACGGAGTGGACAGCTTCCTCACATGCGTCATGAGACGTTCAGAGAACGACGGAGTCATTACCGTCGGTTCGGTCCTATTGCTGATGATTGTCATACCGGTCATCGTCTATGGAGTCTGCCTCTTCCTGCTGCTAATAGCCTCCGATAGCGGTGCGTACTCCCTGGACATGGTAACTTCGGACGACTTCGTGGCGGTCGCTGTGTTCTCGTCCATCATCAGCGCGCTGGTTGTCTACAGGATGATGGACTCGTACAACGGACACAAGAAGAGGGACCTCGTGTGGACCTCCTCGCTCATCGCCTATGCCAAGTCCTACGGCCACGACGTCAGCGGACTGGAATCCGCCGCCGCTCAGCTGAGCACTGACAAATCGGAGCTCGTCACCAAGATCCTGATGGTCTACGCCGTCATAATCAGCATAATCCATCTGATTCTCTGTTTCCTGGGCATGACAGGCGTCATGGACCTGGGCAACATCAACACGGTCGTGTCCGTGATGTCCCTGGGATCCTTCATCCTTATGACCATAGCGGCCTCTCTCGTCTTCATCTACTCCCGCAGGCACAATAACCTTCAGTGCGAGTTCAGCCGCCAGTGGACAGAGGTCATGAAGGACGAGTTCCCCGGCATGGCCCCCATGGAGATCCCCATGTTCTTCAAGAAGCTGTGGCCCCACCTGATCCTCGTGGTCATCACCTTCGGACTGTACTCGTACATCCTGGTCATGATATCCGTCCACGGACTCAACACCCACGTGTTCAAGCAGTGGACCTACGAGACCAACCTCCTGAACGCGATCAGGGACAAGGAGGGCGCGACCGGATACGAAGTCGTCGCCAAGGACTACGGCACTGGTATCAACTCCCTCGTGAAGCGCATGTTCTGAATGCGGGCTGCTTTGAGGAAACTTCGGTCCCCTCTATGCGATCGCAGGTCTCCCTGCTCTCCATCCATCAGCTCCAGGGCTGAACACCTTGCATGCCCAAGGTGAGGATGTTGCAAGCAGCGTTCTAGTCGCGGTCAACATCCAAACCGCAATGCGGGCAATAGTCTTTTATAAGGTCGTTCATTCGCATTGACCTAGGAGAGAGTCATGAGCGACAATGAACCGCTTGAAATGCCTGATGAGGACGTGACGCGCGTACGTCTGCCCAACATCAAAGAAGCAGAAATGTTCGGGATAGCGGATCAGCTGCTCGGCGCTTCCAAGATCAAAGTCATGTGCGAGGACGGAGTATCCCGCGTAGGACGCATCCCAGGAAAGATAAAGAAGAGGATGTGGATCAGGGAAGGCGACCTGCTGATCATATCCGTATGGGATTTCCAGCCTGACAAATGCGACGTCAGGTTCAGGTACACGAAGACACAGGCCGTCAACCTCAGCAAGAGGGGCAAGGTCCCGAAGAACCTGGACATTTTCTGATCCGGAGACCGACATGTCCTCATACGAGGAGGCTTACGCGTACCTCGAGCGCCGCGTAGACGCCTTGAAAACCAATAAGACCGGCGACGAGAAGGAGACCGAGGCGGAGGTCTTCGACAAGAAGACCCTGATGACGATCTACGAGTTCATGAAGGACGGCTACATCGATTCCGTCCATTACCCCATATCCACAGGGAAGGAGGGCAACGTCTTCTACGCCACCGACGAGGAGGACGAGCCCATGGCCCTGAAGATCTTCAGGACGTCCACCTCCACATTCAAGAGGGTGGCCAAATACGTCGAGGGGGACCCCAGATTCAAAGGGGTCACCGGGAACCGCTGGAAGCTCATCTACGCATGGGTCAACAAGGAGTTCAAGAACCTGGACAGGTACAACCAGGCGGAGATCCCCGTCCCCGAACCGATAACATTCAGCCAGAACTGCCTGCTAATGGAGTACATAGGCGACGAGACCGGGCCCGCTCCCCAGCTGAAGGACGTGGTCCTGGACGATCCGGACGAGACCTACGAGGAGGTCCTGTCCTTCATAATAGACGGATGGCAGAAGGCCCATCTGGTCCACGGCGACCTCAGCGAGTACAACATACTGATGCTGGGCGGGGAGCCGATAATGATCGATGTTGGACAGGCCATGACCAGCGACCACTACAACGCCAAGGAACTGCTGGAAAGGGACATCCACAACATAAACAGCTTCTTCAGGAGAAGGGACGCGGAGGTCTGGACGGACGCCGAGGTCCTGGAAGAGACATTGAACACCGACGAAGAGGGTGACGAAGAATGAGATCCATCAGAATACCGGCCGACAGGGTCGGGACGCTAATAGGAAAGAACGGAGAGACCAAGAAGGTCCTGCAGGACATCTCGGGGATCAAAATGGACATCGATACCGAGGAGGGCGAGGTCATCATCCACGACGACGTGGAGCTGGAGGATCCCCTGATGCCCCTGAAGCTCATGGACATCGTGAAGGCTGTCGGAAGGGGATTCAACCCCGAGAAGGCCATGAGGCTCTTCGACGATGACGAGTACTTCGAGCTCATAGACGTTAAGGAGGCCATAGGGGACCGCTCCAGCCAGATGCCCCGCGTCAGAGGGCGCCTCATCGGCAAGAACGGGAAGACCCGCAAGCTCATTGAGGAGCTGACCGGCTGCGACATGGTGATCTACGGCAACACGGTCGGGCTCATAGGAAACTCGGTGAGCCTTCCTGTGGCGAAGCACGCATGCGAGCTGCTGATAAACGGCAGCGAGCACGCCACAGTCTACCACTATCTCGAAAGCCAGCGCCCGATGCTCAGGATCACCGAGATGGGATTCGACCTCTGAGGCGGTACCATGGAGGATTGGATCCCCGAAAACATCGATAAAGCGAGGGCCGTCGCGGAGATGGGCCTATGCGACCACTGCCTCGGACGCATGTTCGGCAAGCTCGGGACAGGGATGACCAACGACCTCAGGGGCAGGCTCATACGCGATGCCCTGAAGGAACAGGGCATCGATGTGCCAGCTGAGGAGATGTGCCCGCTCTGCGAGAACGTCTTCGAGCTCCTCCCGAGGTTCGCCGAGGCCGCAGCGGAGAGGATCAACGAGGTGGAATCCGACAACTTCCTCATCGGTACGAGGGTGGAGCCCGAGATAACCGAGAGGGAGAAGGAGATCAGGGAGAGCCTCGGGCTGGAGAACTCCGAGGCCATAAAGGCGGAGCTCAACCGCGAGATCGGAAAACTGGCGCTCCCCATGATACACCGCCCGGTGGAGTTCAAGAACCCCCAGGTGGTGGCGCTGGTCGACACCCGCTTCGCGGACATAACCCTGGACATATCGCCGGTGTTCATAGCCGGACGCTACAACAAGTTCAGCAGGGAGATCCCCCAGACCATCTGGCCCTGCAGGGTCTGCCACGGGAAAGGATGCGACCACTGCCACGGGAAAGGGAAGATGTACGACACCTCGGTCCAGGAGATCATAGGCGACATCGCGCTCGAGATGGCCGGAGGCGAAGAGCACTTCTTCCACGGCATGGGCAGGGAGGACATCGACGCCTGCATGCTGGGCGACGGAAGGCCCTTCGTGCTGGAGATCAGCCAGCCCAAGCACAGGTACATCGACCTCGACGAGCTCGAGAGGAGGGCCAACCAGACCGATCTGGCCGCCTTCAACGGACTGAAGTTCGTGCAGCGCGAGGCGGTGGAGCGCTACAAGGCCGCGGCCTCCGATAAAGTATATCACGTGCGCGTTAAGGCGGACGGTAAAGTTAATAAAGAGGAGTTATCTAAGGTTGCCCTATCGTTCAAGGACGTCAACATCGACCAGAGGACTCCTCGCAGGGTTGAGCACAGACGTGCGGACCTCGTGCGCAAGAGGAAGATCCACTGGTGCACGGCCGAATGGATTTCCGACGATACCTTCGATCTCGAACTCGAGACCGACTCGGGTACGTACGTGAAGGAATTCGTGTCCGGCGACGAGGGAAGGAGCGTCCCGAGCTTCTCAGAGAGGCTGGGGATCCCGTGCAAGGTGCAGACCCTCGACGTGTTGGCGATCAAATTCGAAGAACAATGAAGGGATAAGCAATGCAGGCATCCAGCGGAACAAGGACAAAGACCCGCAACAAGCTGAAGAAGTCAGCAAGGGCACGCGGTCTCTCGCCCATCACAAAGGCCTTCCAGACCTTTGAGGAAGGGGAGAAAGTCAACATCATAATCGACCCCAGCATACACAAGGGCATGCCCTTCTCCAGATTCCACGGACTCACCGGAGTCGTCGTCGGAGAGAGGGGAGCGGCCTACGAAGTCAAGGTGAAGGACGGAAACAAGACCAAGATGGTCGTCGCACGCCCCGAGCACCTCGTAAGGAACATAGACAACTGAAGGTATGGACATGACTGAGCGCTACGTCACACTGGCAGAAGTAAGGGACCTCCTTTCGGAGATAGCCGAGAGCAGGAAGGGTACGGCTGGAGAGCTCGAGGACGAGGATGTTCTTCTCGCCTCTCAGAAAGCGGCACTTGACCACGCTCAGAAAGTCTCGACCATTTCCCTCGAGGACGCTAACAAGCTCATCGAAGAGGTTAGCCAGATCGAGGAAGTAACAGATGCCATTGCTGTGAAGATCGCGGACATCCTCCCCAGATATCCGGAGGATGTCCGTGCGATCTTCTCCAAAGAGAGGATCAACCTCAGCAACGAGCAGATAAACCAGATTATCGATATCGTCAGCAAGTACATCTGAGGGGGCTCGTCCATGGAAGAGTTCGCATACATTCTTGATTACTTGCCACAGGGTGTCCCCAGCGCGGGATTCACAAAGAAGGAGCCTATCTGCTACGCGCTCGGCGACGAGGAGTTCAAGCTCTTCGAGCTCGTGGCCAAGCCCAACGCGCCCGTCGCCATCGGCGCGAAGACATTCATCGGGAAGGATTCCGAGACGCAGAAGCGCGACCTGATCGACCACGTCAAGAGGCGCGTGAAGTTCGACGAGCTCACGAGCAATGCCGTCTCCGAGCTGGAGTTCGCGATCACTGACATCGTGATGTCCAACCAGGAGAAGTACATCGCATTCTTCAACACGGCAGAGGCCATCAGCATGCGGAAGCACCTGCTTGAGGAGCTGCCCGGTCTCGGGAAGAAGTCCCTCAACATAATCCTCGAGGAGAGGAAGAAGGCCCTGTTCAAGGACTTCGCGGACCTCGCCCAGAGGACAGGCATCAAGGCCCCTGAGAAGCTCATCGTATCGCGCATCCTCCTCGAGATCGAGGACGACGACAGGAAGCGCTACCTGTTCGTGCACAGATGAACGAGACAGGCAGACTGATCGCCGATACGGGCATCGTCCCGAAGAAGAGCAAGGGACAGAATTTCCTCACGGACGAACGTGTGGCCGACAGGCACATCGGGTACGCGGGGATACAGAAGGGCGACAGGGTTCTGGAGGTCGGCCCCGGACTGGGGATCCTGACCAAGAGGCTCATAGAGGCATCCGACGACGTCACCTGCATAGAGATCGACGACATCCTGGCGGAGTACATCTCCGGAACATACGGCGATTCACTGAAGCTCATCCATGCCGATGCCGTGAAAGTCCCGTTCCCGGAGTTCGACGTATTCGTCAGCAACCTTCCGTACAACGTGTCCACGCCGATCATCTTCAAGCTCCTGGAGTACGACTTCAGGACAGCCGTTGTCATGGTCCAGAAGGAGTTCGCGGACAGGATGGTGGCGATGGTCGGGAGCCCCGATTACTCCAGGCTGACCGTGAACCTGTACTACAGGGCGGAATGCGAGATCATGGAGACCGTCCCCGCATCGAGGTTCAATCCCAAGCCCAAAGTGGATTCCGCTCTAGTGAAGATAACCCCGAGGGAGCCTCCGTTCAAGGTGCTGGACGAGAAGACCTTCTTCAAGGTGGTCGAGGTCACCTTCAACCACCGCAGGAAGAAGATAGGAACATCCCTGAAATCCGCCCATATGATGGAATCCGGGGACGACGTCCCCTTCATCGACGACAGGGTCGAGATGCTGAAGCCCGAGCAGATAGGTGAGATAGCTGACGCTGTCTACAGACTGAAGCACTGATATCTCTCACACAGCGATTAGCCTGTCCCCTTGTATGGTCGTTTCCGTTATCGTTCCGAGACCTTCTATGTAATTGATGAACGCAGCGTTGAGATCGCCTTCCACGTCCTGAGTATACTTCGTATAGTACTCGTGCCCGTCGCCTCCGTCGGCGATGTAATTAGTGGTGACGATCTTGTATGTGGCGCTCTTATCTATCTCCTCTCCGCCGATCTTTATCGAAGATATCTTGTGATTGACCTCTGCATTGGGATCGTATGTTATGGTCATCCCTGAGAACTGCAGATAACCGCCCTTGCTCTCTCCCTGCAGACTCAGAGAATACTCCATATCATCCCATATCACGGAACCAGGGACATTCATGGTGCACATGGTGTTCGCGAACGGCAGAACCTCATAAGTCATCTTAACGGTGATGTCTCCGACCTGAATGGAGCTGCGTATAGTGCCCCCTCCAATGATTGCGACGTCTGAATTCGTGGACATGAGCATAGCGTCGGTGACCAGATCGCCCATAGTGGTCTCCTGATTCCTGATTTCGGGACGATCTCCGTACAAGAGGATCTCCGTGATACCGATCTTGGTATCAAGCCTATCTTCGGATTTCTTGTTGACATCCGAGATCGCCTTGGCAGTGGCCTCATTCTGGAGCACGGGCCCGCGGTACAGTTTCGCGGTAATGCCGTTAGGATCGGAGATGACGATACCGACATTCTTGACGAAGCAACCGGTACTAGCTATCATCGTCTTGCTGGGTTCCAGGATGATGCTACCGTCACAGACCTTCCCGTCCTCCATCTCGGTGTGGCAGTGGCCGTCGATGAATATGTCTATGCCCTCGACCTTGCTGCATACCACATCGGATGTCGTGTATCCCTCACGCTTGACACCTAGATGTCCGATGGCAACGATATAGTCCACGTCTTCCTTCTTCAGAATTGTTACCATGCGCTCCGCTGCTTCGATGCTGTTTGTAACCATGGTATCTCCCAGGAACGGACTCGTGGTCATCTGTTCAGTCAGAAGACCGAAGAATCCTATTTTTACACCGCCCTTCTTTAGAATGAGATACTCGTCCAGCACGCTCTCCCCTGTATCCTTGTACACCAGGTTAGAACAAATGATCGGGTAATTGGTCGCCTTGACCCTTTCCATGAAAACATCGAAGGAGAAATCAAACTCGTGGTTCCCTGGAATCCCTACATCATATCCGACCGTGTTCATGATCTCCACTGAGGATTCGCCCAAAGACAGTAGGCCGTAGGAGGTACCTTGCAGATAATCGCCTGCGTCTATAGTGAACACCGTCGAATCCTTGGAATACTGCTCTCTGAGAGCAGAGACTGTCTCAAATCCGACATGATCCTCGTCAGCATAGTGACAATGAGAATCGTTCGTATGTATTATCACGAACGATTTGTCGCCAGAATCATGATCACCCTGAGAGACGACAATACCCGCAGCCAGGCAGGCTACGAGAACACATGCGACAATTCCAATCAAAATCCGACGGTCGGCCATAATGGGAAAATGGTTTCGTATCAAAAATAATATCTGTAGTAGTAAAACCTTTTAACATAATACCTGCAAAAATAATATCCAGCACTAACGTATCATATGGATCGATTGATGCTGTTCGTGCCAAAGCACATTTATGTCGTAAGTCATTCACTGGCCGATAGCATGCAGATAGGAATCGTAGGGAAACCGAACGTTGGTAAATCGACATTCTTCGGAGCGGCTACAATGGCGCCCGTGGAGATCGCCAATTATCCCTTCACGACCATAGAACCGAACAAAGGGGTAGCATACGTTCGCACACCGTGCCCGTGCAAGACCCTGGGCGTCACATGCACGCCCCACAACTCCCTGTGCGTGAACGGCACAAGGATGGTCCCGGTCGAACTGCTCGACGTGGCAGGACTGGTTCCCGACGCCTGGCAGGGAAAGGGGCTCGGAAACCAGTTCCTGGACGACCTAAGGCAGGCGGATGCTCTGATCAACGTCATAGATGTCAGCGGATCCACGGACATCGAGGGCGTCCCCGGGGACGTGGGGTCCCACGACCCGACCGAGGACATAACCTTCCTGAGGAAGGAGATAGAGTACTGGATGAGGGAGATCCTCAAAAACGGATTCAACAAGATGGCCCGCGCATCCAGGATGACAGGACAGAAGCCGGAGCAGATCATACAGGACAGGCTGGCCGGCCTCAACGTCACCGAGGCGCAGGTCAAGAAGGCCCTGATGTCGGTCGAGATGCCCCCGGACATAGTCAACTGGACCGACGACGACCTGCTGAAGCTGTGCGTCAACATAAGGGCCCAGTCCAAGCCCATGATCGCCGCGATGAACAAGGCCGACATCGCCCCTGAGGGGAACATAGAGAAGGTCGAGGCCATCAACGACATCTGCGTGGTGACCATGGCCGAGACGGAACTGGCGCTGAAGAAGGCGTCGGCAGCCGGCCTCGTGGAGTACACCCCCGGGGACAGCACTTTCAAGATCAAGGACGGAGTGACCCTCAACGAGGGTCAGAAGAAGGCCCTGGACTACATGAAGGCCAATATGGAGAAATACGGCGGGACCGGAGTGCAGAAGTGCATAGAGGATGCGGCGTTCAAGATGCTGGACCTCATAACGGTCTACCCGGTGGAGGACGAGAGCAAGTACACCGACCACTTCGGACGCGTCCTTCCCGACGCCTTCCTGGTGCCCCGCGGGTCCACCGCAAGGGACCTGGCCTACAAGGTCCACACGGACCTGGGCGACAAGTTCATCCGCGCCGTCAACGCCCGCACCAAGCGCACTGTGGGCGCGGACTATGTCCTCGAGGACGGGGACGTCATAAGGATCGTTGCCAACAAGTGATACCATGGGGACTTGGGATGTCAGGCTGATCAGCGCCTCATCGGCGCAAGACGGTGAGGAGCCTGTGATCGAGCTGTTCGGGAAGACCCGCGACAGGAAATCGATCACCATCCTGGCATACGGATTCAAGCCGTACCTGTTCGCCGTGGACCCCAGGCCCGACCTGGAGGAGCAGATGAGGGACGACCCCGAGGTCATCTCGGCGGAGCACGACACCCTCCTGTACAAGTCTGAGATGCACGACGTCCTGAAGGTTACCATCAAGAGCCCCTGGAAGGTCTCCGAGTACAAGAACAGGTTCCAGAGGAAAGGCTACAAGGTGCTGTCTGCGGACATATCCTTCCAGCACCGCTTCTTCTACGACAACGACATGGGGTCCTGCATAAGGGTCACCGGGGAGCCGATCGAGAAGAGGTACTACACGGACCTGATCGTGAGGATGGACTCCTTCGAGAACATCGACTCCTTCGACCCGGGACTGAAGATTCTGTCGTTCGATATCGAGAACTCCGTGGAGCATGAGTTCATCTACACCATATGCTCAGTGGTCAAGGACCTGGATGAGATGAGGGAGTGCCCGGCCATCACCGGGGCGGAGACCGACATCATAAACGGGTTCGCCGAACTCATCAGGGAGGAGGACCCGGATGTGATCACCGGGTACAACATCGACAACTACGATATCCGCAAGATCATGGAGAGGGCCAAGGAGCACAGGATGAAGGACGCCCTCCCCTGGGGAAGGGACGGCAGCCAGCCCAGACTTGTCAGCGAGAGGTTCTGGAGAGTGAAGGGACGTCTCGTCTGCGACGCATGGTGGGCGGTGAAGAAGGCCCTCCGCCCCAAGCAGGAGACCCTCAACGCTGTCTCGCTGATGCTGCTCGGAGAGCAGAAGCTGGACGTGGACCCGAAGTATATGGACTCCGAATGGGCCAACGACAAGGCGAAGGTGATAAAGTACTGCTTCAAGGACGCCGAGCTGGCGCTCCGCATTCTGCTGGAGGTCGGAACGGTCCGCAAGGATATGGACCTGGCGGCAGTGTCCAAACTGACGATAGAGGACGTCATGACGTCGGGATCGTCCCAGCTGGCGGATTCCCTTCTGATACGTTCGGCCGACAGGCACAAGGTGGCCGTCCCCCTGATGGGCGCCAGGATCGCCGGTGCCGACCAGATCGAGGGCGGATACGTGCACAGCATGACGCCCGGACTGTACCACTGGGTCTGCGTGGAGGACTTCAAATCGATGTACCCCTCGCTCATCATTGCGAAGAACATCTGCTTCACGACGCTTTGCGAGGACGGGGAGATTGTCAGCCCCTCGGGGGCCCGTTTCATGTCCAAGGAGAGGAGGGAGGGCCTGCTGCCCAGGATCCTCGAGGACCTGATGGCCGAGAGGGACCGCATCAAGAAGCTGATGAAGCAGACAACGGACCCTCACGAGCACAACTATCTGGACGGTCTCCAGGGGGCGGTGAAGGTCCTGATGAACACGTTCTACGGCGTGTTCGCATCCACATTCTACAGGTTCACCGACAAGAGCATCGGCGCGGCCATCACCGCGTTCGCCAGGGCGAACACCATAGGGATCATCAATCAGGTCGAGTCGGAGGGCATCCACGTGATCTACTCCGATACTGATTCCATATTCATGCAGTCCCCGGTCCACAATCTCGAGGGCTCGGTCGAATTCGGGAACAAGATGGCCGAGAGGTTCTCCGTCGAGGGAGGCGTACTCGAATTCGAGAAGCTGCTGGAGCCCATGTTCACCCACGGCATGAAGAAGCGTTACGTCGGCAAGGTCGTCTGGCCCAAGGTCTCCGAGGAGCTGCTGGTCAGAGGATACGAGATCAGGAGGTCCGACTCGTTCGATTTGCAGAGCAGGATGCTCACAGACCTTTTCGAGATGATCCTGGAAGAGCGCAACGACGAGGCGCTGACCATGGTTAGGAACACGATCCAGGATGTGAAGAACGGGAACGTGGACATATCCGAGCTAGTCATATCGAAATCATGCAAGGGCCTCAACGCATACGAGAACCCGGACAGGATGGCCAACGTCCAGGCGGCCAAGAAGCTCATCGAGATGGGCTACGAGTTCATTCCCGGAATGAAGGTGTCCTGGATAGTCACGGATTCCAAATCCGCGCCCCAGGTCGTGGAGCCTTACGTCAGCGGTGTGGAGTTCAAGGGAAAGCCCGATTACAAGTACTATGCGGAGCGCCTCTCCCAGACGGCATCGCGCATCACCGAGGTTTTCGGATGGGAGGAGAGGGACCTGCTCATGGGCAACCAGCAGGCCACCCTTTTCAGCGGCAGGTTCGCCGAATCCCCCGATGCTCCGAAGAGAAAGAAGATAGTCGAGGAGAAGCCCAAGGCAAAGACCAAGAGCCTCGACGACTTCTTCTGATCAGCAGCAGTTGCTGCATTTCGGTTTGGTGGCCTCTCTCCAGGCATCGTTCTTGAGGAACGAGTACTCCGCATCCTCGTCCAGCTGCTTGTACAGTTTGTATGGCATGGACAATGCCATCTGACCGGGATCCATGAAGCGCCTGGAGAAGAACTCCGTCATCCCCAGGACCATGCGGGGGACCTCCCTCTCGCCCTCCTGCCTGGGCATCGCGTATATCTGCTCGCAGCTGAATCCGAATGCGGAACGCACGACGGAATCATCGGTCTTACGGGAGAAGCTGGCCAGCGTCAGCATCGCCGAGTACTCCACAGCGTCCACGATGAGCGTCACCGTCTCGATGGGGGCTCCCATCTTCTCCGCCTCGTCGATCGGCTGGAAGACCACGCACTCGTCCCCCTTGCCGTAGACGGGGACCTTGCTCAGATAGTTGCTCTCGGCCAACTCGGGGCAGCAGAAGTAATGCCTCCCCTCCTTGCCCTCGTAGCCGGTGGAATACCTCTCTCCCATCGACTTCCTCATTTCGGGATCCTCTCCGCCCAGGCCCAATCCGTCCCAGGCTCCCTTGCATCCGATCTGCTCCTTCTTCGCGGCGACGGTCTTCCCTTCCATGGCCGGGAGGAGCATGCAGCTCACGAAGCATCCTCCCTCTCCGGGATCGCCTGCATAATCAGGTTTGGAATCGGTATGGTAGATGGCTATCGGCTTTACCTTCGGTCTCAGCAGTTCGACTAGTTTCCCCATGATATCACGAAGAATGGAGTTCGTTTTGGAGATATAATCCATGCAGTAATAGATAGATACAGTTTATAATGGGAAGGGAATTCACAGACCGAGGAATCGAAATGGGAAACCTTCAGCAGATCAACATGCCCAACGGCGACAAGTACGCCGGCGAGGTCCAGTACGGCACGTTCGAGGGCCACGGAATTTACACGTTCGCATCCGGTGCCAGATACGAGGGCCAGTTCAGGAACGGAATGTTCAACGGCAAGGGGGTCTACATCTGCGCTGACGGTGACCGTTACACCGGAGAGTTCGTCAACAACATGTTCGAGGGCTACGGCATCTACATCAAGGCCAACGGCGAGAAGTACGAGGGCCAGTTCAGGGAGAACATGTACCACGGAAAGGGAATCCTCACCCACCCCAACGGCGAGAAGGACGAGGCGGAATTCAAGTACGGCAGGGCACAGGGTCCCGGATACCACACATGGCCCGACGGCGAAAGAGACGCCGTGGAGTTCGTCGACGGTAAGTTCAGGAACTGAAACCCATGCCGTCCGATAGGGCGGCCTTCATTCTTTTCCAGGTTCGAAACGGACCGCGTCCCTCACCTGCTTTATCGACACTCCGTTCCTATCAGCGGCCTTTACGAGATCATCGTGCTCAGGCTTCCATTTCCTGATGCCGTATCCTTCCGAGACCTTCACGCGGATGTCCCCGTACTGAGTATGGCAGACCTCCATATGGGATGACATCTCGAACCTCTCAGCCCTCCAGATCCTGAGGCCTATTGTTGACGTGTTCTCCAGTATGAGCTTGGCCAGCCTCTCCTTGTCCTCCTGGCGGCAGAGACAGGTTAGCCTCTGCCCCGGCCTTCCCTTCTTCATTATCGTCTGGGAGATGGTGGCGTCGAGAGCGCCCTGGTCCAGGAGGAGGTCTATCATGCTGCCCAGATCCTCGGGGGTCATGTCGTCGATGTTGCAGTTTATCTCGTATATCTCGAACAACTTGGTCTCCGATTCTCCAATGAAAGCTCTGACGATGTTCGGTATGCTGCATTCCCTGTGTCCGATGCCCACACCTATGTCGTCGATGACCATCTTGGGGCGCTGGCCGAAATCCTCTGCGAAATGCCTGATGATGGCCGCGCCGGTTGGAGTGGTGAACTCGCCCTCCAGATCCCCTGCGTAGGAGGGGACTCCCCTGAGCAGCAATGCGGTCGCGGGCGCCGGGATCGGCATCAGACCATGTGCGCATTCGATGCTACCGTAGCCCGTGCGCAGCTCGGATGATACGATGTAATCCGGGGCCAGCCTCTCGATCAGCATGCAGTTGCCGACGATGTCCGCTATGGCGTCCAGCATGCCCAGCTCATGGAAATGTACCTCGGCGACGGGTTCCCCGTGGACCTTGGATTCGGCCTCTGCAATGTCCCTGTATATCGATACAGCATGCTCTTTTACCCAATCGGAGACGTTCAGTCCCTGGATGATGTCCAGGACGTCCTGGAGCTTCCTATGATGGATGTGATGTTCGTGAACGCCGCCTTCCTCCTGACCGGCGGCGATGATCCTCACCCTGGTTCCGGTGATATGCGATCTCTCGCCCCTCTCGACGACGGCCTTGACATCGGGGGCCCCTGCAGATGCGATCATCCCCTCGAATTCCTTGGGATCGTCGAGGAGGTCCGATAACGCTCCGAGCATCATATCGCCCGATGCACCTGCTCCGCATTCCAGATAGAGGACCTTCATCTTCATCCCTTCCTGTCGATCAGCGATGCGATGTAGCCCGCACCGAAGCCGTTGTCTATGTTCACGACGCTCACCGTGGATGCGCATGAATTCATCATGGCCAGCAACGCTGTGAGGCCTTCGAACGATGCCCCATATCCAACCGAAGTCGGCACTGCGATCACCGGTACGCTCACGAGCCCTCCGACGACGCTCGGAAGGGCCCCTTCCATGCCTGCGGCCACCACCACTGCGGTGGCGCCCATGATGGTATCGACATCCGAGAGCAGGCGGTGTATCCCCGCCACTCCCGCATCGTACAGGCGCTTGACGTTGCATCCGAGGACCTCGGCGGTCACTGCCGCCTCCTCCGCGACAGGTATGTCGCTCGTTCCCGCGCATACCACGCAGATGTAGGATTCCCTCTTCGCTTCGGGAATCTTTCCCACGACGCATATCCTCGCTTCCTGATAGTAGAATGATTCCAGCCCGGACAGCTCCGCGAGGTCGTTGACCTCCTTCCCGCAGCGGGTGACCATGACGCATTCCGACCCGTTCTCGAGCAGGGTGGAAGCGATCCTCACGCACTGCTCCGGGGTCTTGCTGGCACCGTAGATGACCTCGGACGCTCCCTGCCTGGACCTCCTCTGGGTGTCCACCTTGGCGAAGCCCAGGTCCACGAACGGCCTGGAGCGCAGCATGCGTTCCGCATCATCGACGGACATGCTGCCGTCCCTGACTGCCTCGAGGATCTCCTTGGGATTCATGGATTGGGCCTCCTGATACCGTATGAAACGGAGTCGTAGTACTTCAAGAGGGTCTTCTCGACTATTTGGCGGTTCTCATCCAACAGGTCGCTCTGAGATTGTTCCGTCTCCAGCAGGGCCCCCTTGCCTACGGTGCGGACCCTGAAATCCCTGAATCCCAGTCCCCTTATGTCAGCCTCCGCGGCCTCCGTGCGGACCAGGTCCTCCTGAGTGATGGGCGTGCCCTGCGGTATGCGTGTGGCCAGGCATGAATCCGACGGCATATCCCAGGTGGGCAGCCCCGCCTTCTTGGAGAACTGCCTTATGTCCTGCTTGGTGAGCCCCGCCTCCCTCAGCGGGGACCTTATGCCCAGTTCTTCCAGGACCCTCATCCCGGGCCTGTCGCCGATGTCGTCCGATGCGTTCGTCCCATCGAATACGGCATCCCTCCCGGCCTCCTTGGACGCATCGGATATCAGGCCCATGATCGCCCTCTTGCAGAGGTAGCAGCGCTCCCCCGTGTTCTCCAATATCTCATCCCTGGACATCACATCAAAACGGATCACGTTGAGATCGAATCCCAGCGAGGATGCCAGATCCCTCGCCCTCTTCAGCTCCCTCTCGGTCTGGAAGGCCCCCTTGACGAAATACGGGGCTATGTCCGTCCCCATCTCCCCGCATGCGTATAGAAGGTATGCGGAATCGACGCCGCCGGAGAAGGCCAAGGCCGGACGCACGGCGTCGGAAAGGACCTTCCGGAGACTCTCGGGAACGTTGGAGGGCATCTCTATCGGTGCGCATATAACCCTCCTGAGATTTTATCCCTTATACGCGGGCCTGCATGCGCACACACTATCCCCTTTATATACGATATAAACATCCCCTAACTCTGTGAGACGCTTAGCCTCACGAACGGAAATGTGCCGAAAGGTGAATCCGTAAAGGTGATAAAATGAGCGAAGAGACTCAAGAAACACGCCCGGTCAACGGGAAGAGCATGTACAGCTACATCGCTGATGCATGGGACGTACCTGAGAAGTCGTATGTCAAGGCATTGAACTACGAGCGCCGTATCAAGTGGAGGAAGGAGGAGAACTTCGTCCGCGTCGACAAGCCCACCCGTCTGGACAGGGCCAGAGCACTTGGATACAAGGCAAAGCAGGGATACGTCATCGTAAGGGCGAGGGTCAGGAAGGGATCCTTCCGCAAGAGGGCCATCGTCACAGGTAGGAGAGCAAAGAGAAAGGGAATCAACCAGATCATCACCGGCAAGAGCATCCAGAGGATGGCCGAGGAGAGGACTGCGAAGAGATACCCCAACCTCGAGGTTCTGAACTCCTACTGGGTAGGTGCAGACGGACAGCAGGAGTGGTATGAGGTCATCCTCGTCGACCCCGCACACCCCGTCATCAAGG
>Ga0310696_10000697_pt1 | contig 50897 bp, 38 predicted proteins | sample AusTroGonzalo_MG_4_FD_203885 | JGI IMG/M metagenome (GOLD analysis project Ga0310696, IMG submission 203885) | Bovine rumen microbial communities from tropical cattle in Woodstock, Queensland, Australia - Gonzalo_02 (v2) (version 2) | ecosystem: Host-associated > Mammals > Digestive system >...
CACCACCACGGGTGTTGTACGAGCCGCAGAAGAAGCCGCCGATGTCGGTATTGAAGTTGGGATTGCCCGTCAAGGAGAAGCTAAGTCCGGCGGGCACCTGCTTACGCAGCATGTCCCACGACGAATTGACATCACCGCTCCACATGTTCGAGCCATAGTGCTGCTGACCAGCGAAGCTGCTTCGCGTCATGATAAAGATACGCTTGCCACGGTCGTCCTTTCTCTGACTCTGATAGATACCACGAACGGTCTCCAACGGGAAGGCATTACGCTGCGAGCGCCAAGTGCCGCCATAGACCTTGTGCTCGTAGTCGCTCTCCTTCGGATTGAAGAAGTCGGGGTCGGTGGAGTCCATCCACCAGGCATCGCAACCATAGTCATAGAGCGTTTTGAGATATTTCCAGTAGATGGCGCGGGCCTCGGGATGGAAGGCATCGTAGACTTTCACGCCCGAAGGATATTTCATAATCGGTGGCCACACGTGGGAGATACCGCTCTGCGGCCAGGTTTCGATGGGCAGGAGCAAGCCTTTCTCGTTCAGTTCGCGGAACTGCTGCGTCATCGGGCCGAAGCTGGCCCAGATGGAAATCATGAAATGGGCGTGCTTCTTGTGAACGTTCTCAATGAGCTGCTTGCCGTTGGCAAAGTCCTCGGCCAGGAAGTCCATTGCGTTCCACAGGTAGTTGCTTCCCCAGTACTGCCAGTCCTGAATGATGCCGTCGAGGGGCACGTTCAGGGCGCGGTACTGGTCGACGATGCCCTCGGTCTCTGTAGCGGTCTTGTAGCGCTCCTTCGACTGCCAGTAGCCGTAAGTCCAAAGCGGGAACATCGGTACGTCGCCGGTGAGGTGGCGCATGCAGGCGATTACACCATCGGAGCCGCCACGCTGGGAAGCGTGGCCTACTACATCGGTATTCCCACGCTGGGAAGCGTGGGCTACTACATCACCGCCGTACATGAAGTAGTAGTCGATGCCCTGACCTGCTTCAGAGGTAAACGTCATTCCGTTGGCATTGTCCTCGAAGAGCGTGGGCGAGTAGTTCTCCCAATAGAGTCCCCAGCCCTTGATGCTCTGCAACACGTTCTGGAAGTCCTCGAGGTTCGACTGCTCCATGCGCTTCTTCTCGCCTCGGCGGTTCATCTTTCCGTTCTGGATGGTGCCCAGGCCATAGATGGCCTCGTCCTTGTCAAGCAGAAAAGTCTGGCTGACCTCAAACTCGTCAATATTCTTCCGAATGAGACTCCAGCCTTCTTCCTTTAGGAGCACCTTGCCCTTGCTCGTCATGAACGTCAGGCTTTGGGTCTCTGGATTGAGCTTGACGGTCAGCTCGCTGCTCTTCCAGGTATTGCCGTTCTGCGTTACCGCCACCTGCTCTGGCTTGGCGGTAATCACCAGACTCTTCGTGGGCTGGCCCTTCACGACGTGTACGATACTCGGAGTCATAAACTCCACTTTCACTTCCTGTGCTCCTACGTGCAGCAGGGCGGTGGCCACAAAGGCCAGTAGTACGGATAGTTTCCTCATAATGAATCAATGTTTAGGTTTCTATGTTGTACATTTTCTTTAAGACAGTGACGGCCTCGCCAACTGTTGGCACATCGGTGATGACCATCGAGCGTTTCCCGTTCTGCTCGCGCAGGTTGCATCTCCTGACGTTCTGGGTGGCGTAGTCGATGATGCTGCCGAAGGCATCGCTCTGGTAGTAGGGACTGTTCATGTTGCTGACGAAGTAAAGGAACATGCGCCCCTGTTTCAGAAGAATCTTCTCGCACCCCAGCTGCTTGCCCAACCGTCGAAGGGCAACCACATGGAGCAGTTCCTCTGCCTGTTTCGGCAATGGTCCGAAACGGTCGATGAGCCGTTGACGGTAGGCCTCCAGCTCGCGGTCGTCGCGGGTGCTGTCCAGTTCGCGGTAGAGCAACATGCGCTCTGAGTCGGAAGGGACGTACAGTTCGGGGAAGTACATCTCGAGGTCGGACTCGAGGGTACAGTCGGAGACAAACCCACCCCCTTCCCCTCCCCAGGGAAGGGGAGATCGGGTAGTTTTGTCATCAGTCTTTCTAGTGGAAGAACTATATGCACTCCCCTCCCCTAGGGAGGGGTTGGGGGTGGGTTCCTCGTTTCTCAGCTCCGTCATCGCCTCGTTGAGTATTTTCTGGTAGGTCTCGTAGCCGAGGTCGGAGATGAAGCCGCTCTGCTCGGAACCGAGCATGTTGCCGGCACCACGGATGTCGAGGTCTTGCATGGCGATGTTGATGCCACTTCCCAGGTCGGAGAAGTTCTCCAAGGCCTCAAGACGACGGCGTGCATCTGGCGGAAGGGCTGAGAGTGGCGGGGCAAGGAGGTAGCAGAAAGCCTTGCGATTGCCACGTCCCACGCGACCACGCATCTGGTGAAGGTCGGAGAGGCCGAAGTTATGCGCCGAGTTGATGATGATGGTGTTGGCGTTGGGGATGTCGATGCCGTTCTCCACGATAGTCGTCGAGAGCAGCACATCGTAGTCGTAGTTCGAGAAGTCGAGCACAATCTTCTCCAGCTCCTCGGGGTTCATCTGTCCGTGACCGATAGCCACACGGCAGTCGGGAACATAGTTTTGGATAAGGGCTTTCAGCTCTATCAGGTTGTTAATGCGGTTGTTCACAAAGAACACCTGTCCGTTGCGGCTCATCTCGAAGTTGATGGCATCGGCGATAATCTCGGCGGAAAAGGTGTGAATCTCCGTCTGGATGGGGTATCGGTTAGGGGGCGGCGTCTGGATAACGCTCAGGTCGCGGGCACCAACTAGCGAGAACTGCAGGGTGCGCGGGATGGGCGTGGCACTCATGGTGAGTGTATCGACGTTGGTCTTCATCTGGCGCAGCTTCTCCTTCGTAGAGACACCGAACTTCTGTTCCTCGTCGATGATGAGCAGTCCCAAGTCCTTGAACTTCACCGTCTTGCCGATGAGTTTGTGCGTGCCGATAAGGATGTCTATCTTCCCTTCTTCCAAGTCCTTGAGAATGGCGGTGGTCTGCTTCTGACTGCGGGCACGGCTGAGATATTCCACACGGACGGGCATGTTCTTCAGGCGACTGCTAAATGTACGGAAATGCTGGTAGGCCAGCACCGTCGTGGGTACAAGCACCGCCGTCTGCTTGCCATCGGCGGCAGCCTTGAAGGCGGCACGGACGGCCACTTCTGTTTTGCCGAAGCCCACGTCGCCACAAACCAGACGGTCCATAGGCTGCGGACGCTCCATGTCGGCCTTCACATCCTGCGTGGCTTTCAGCTGGTCGGGGGTGTCCTCATAGAGGAACGAGGCCTCCAGCTCTTGCTGTAGATAGGTGTCGTGGCTATAGGCAAAGCCTTTCTGGTGACGGCGCGAGGCGTAGAGCTTGATGAGGTCGCGGGCGATGTCCTTGATGTGTTTCTTCGTGCGCTCTTTCAGTCGTTCCCAGGCACCAGTACCTAGTGTGGAGAGCCGAGGAGCTTGGCCACCGTCCTGTGCCTTGTACTTAGACACCTTATATAAAGAATGTATAGAGACGTAGATGGCATCGCCGCGCTGGTAGATGATTTTTATCATCTCCTGGTACTGCTGGCTGCTTCCGGAGTTTCCGGAATTTATCGGCATCCTCACCAGCCCGCCGAACTTACCCACACCGTGGTCTACGTGGACTACGAAGTCGCCCAGTTCGAACTGCTGGATTTCCTTCAATGTGAGGGCCATCTTGCCGCCACGGGCCTTGTCGCTCTTAAGGTTATACTTGTGGAAGCGGTCGAAAATCTGGTGGTCGGTGAAGAAGCAGCAGCGCAGGTCATGGTCGATGAAACCCTCGTGGAGGGTATGGTCAACACCTTCGAAGGTCAACCCCGACTTCTCGGCCAGGATGTCCTTCAGACGCTCTATCTGCTTCTGGCTGTCGGCTAGCACAAAGAGCTTATAGCCCTTGAGCAGATAGTCCTCCAAGGTCTGCGTCAGCAGGTCGAAGTTCTTGTGGAAGAGGGGCTGGGGACTGGTAGAAAAAGAAAGAGACCCAGCAGCCCCACTCCCGACCCCTTCGCGGGGGGTAGGGTTTATGACAATCTTGCGGAACGGTTCGCTGTCAGTTTCAAATTTCGCACCACTAATAATCTGGCTGTCGCGGTGCATCTCCTGACGTATCTGGTATTCCTCCACCTCGGTGGCGTTCTCCAACCTTTCCGTCAGGGCCTGTGAGGAGAATCCCTCCTGCCACGCCCTCTCCACGCTGTCACGCACAAAACCGAAGTCCTTGGCTGCCAGTACGGTGTTGTCGGGCAGGAACGTAAACAGCGACTCCCGTTCAAGGGGATCTGTACTCCCCGATGTCAGCTCTGGCACGATGTCAATATGGTCGCGTCGCTCACGTGACAGCTGGTTCTCCACGTCGAAGGTTCGTATGGAGTCTATGTCATCGCCGAAGAAGTCCACACGGAAGGGATATTCACAACTGAAGGAGTAGACATCGAGGATGCTGCCACGTAGTGCGAACTGCCCAGGCTCGTAGACGTAGTCCACTTCATGGAAGCCGAAGTCGCGCAACGTCTCGCAGACATCGTCCACATTGACGGTCTCGCCAACGGTCATCGATAGCGTGCGGTCGTCAAGACTCTTGCGTGTCACCACCTGTTCGGCGATGGCTTCGGGGTAGGAGACGATAAAAAGACATTGACCATTGACCATTGACCTTTGACCATTATTGCTAAGTGTCGTCGAATGGTCAATGGTCAATGATGAATAGTCAATGGCCGTCAGCACTTCCGTCCTCAGAATTTCGTTTGCCGCATCCTTCTGCCCGTACTTGATAGCTCGTCGGTAGCTGCTGGGGAAGAAAAGCACACAACCCTCGCCCATCACTTGGCAGAGGTCATGGTAGAAATAGCCAGCCTCATCGGCATCCTGGAGGATGAAGAGAATCGTCTGGCTTATCTTCTTGGCCAGGCCACTGAAGACCATAGGAACACTGGAGGCCAGCAGACCGTCAAGACAAATCGTCTTCGTCTTGCCTTTCTCCAGCGTCTTTGCCAATGCCGCCACCTGGGGCAGACGGGCGTATTTCTCCTGTAGTTTTTGTATATGCATCGTTACTTGGAGGCCATGATGGTGATGACCTCAGAAATGTCGGCCACGTCAATGGCTCCGTCACCGTTCACGTCGGCATGGGGATTGAACACGCTTCCTGCCATGACGCTGATAACCTCGGAAATGTCGGCCACATCGATAGCTCCATCACCGTTCACGTCGCCTTTCTTCACCTCGCGAGGCAGGATGGTGACGCCAGTCGTTATGACGTCTCCGGCTGCATCGACTATCGCACCGTCCTTCACCTGTGCCCCTGCAGGACTGCTGATGTAGCAGCCGGCCAGCGTGATGCCACCAGTGAATCTGGAAATCTCCTTTGCCTTGAGCCTGGAGAACTTCACATCGAGTTTCGCGTTGTCCCCGTTTCCTAGCACTCTGCTTGCCGCCTCTACATTAGCATCGATCAAGGTCATTGCACCTGTGGTGACGATGAGTCCTTTTGTTACACTAAGCTTCCCCGGCCCGGTGATGGTCAGCGGACAATTGTAGGCCCTGATTCCGTTTTCATGTGTCAATGATACATTGTTCTCCACGCGGAGGATTACTCCGCCTTTGTGATAGGTAGACAAATCTCTGTCGGTGCTCTTCTTCATCGTGAGCGTGCTGGTCACGGGGTCGTAGCTGAAGGCGCCGTCGCCCAAGGGGTCATCCTGATTGTCGCTGGTCACCTCTGTACCACCGAGGTAAATGAGGTAACGGTACAGCTCGTAGGGCTTAATGATGGCCCTGCCCCTGTGGGCGCCGCCATCGTAGGTGATGCTTCCACCCTGTGTTTCGTCGAAACCGAACAACTCGCCCTTCAGCTCGCCATCATCCTGGAACCTGCACTTCAGCAGGTTGAATCCCGAAATCTGGTCTGTGGTATAAGTAGGCGAATAGGCCAGCAGCGAGGAATGGACGACGTTGACAATCTCGGTCCGCATCGACCATTCGCCCTTGATGGCCGGCCCTCCCTGTGTCTCAAAATTCACATTGGTATTATCGATGTTCACAATGCTTCTGTCAAACATCTTGAGCGCCGACTGGTCGTCGGACATCAATACTAGTTTTCCGTCGCCCGATATAGTGACAAGTCCTCCGTTGAGCATCATGGCTACGTCCGTGCACCATATCTTGCACGTGCCGTTCACTACAATGTTCAGCAAGTCGCCAAGGTCAGGATATGATTCGGCCGGGTCGAAGTTGGTGATGCCATATTTCCCGTCCTCCGTCACCCTGATCTCTGCTTCGTTCAGTGTCAGCGTCTTCGAATAGGCATTGAACGTTGCCGTGCCTTTATCGACAGGGATATTATAATTTTCTGGCCAGCCTTCTTCAAAGATGTTTTCACCGACCATCTTGCCCTTCACCCATAGTTTGGTATTGGACACGGTGTAGTCATTCTGGGCAATGTAGACAGCAGAGGGGTATTGGCCGTTCATGTCGGCCAAGTAGCGGTTCGTGGAGTCATAGTACCCATGATAGGGCACAAGGATTTTCAGGTCGTCCTTCAGCACCAGGTTGTCAAAACCATAAACATGGGCGTGTATCTCTGTTACTGACCCGCTGAGGGTCAGGGTCCTTCCATCATTATAATATGTGTCATTGCTGATGGCCTTGGCCGTCACCTTGCAGTCGCCATTGATTTCAAGGTCGGTGCCATACGTCCGTATATCATAATTCGTCAACAACACTCCTGGACCGGTGATGGTCGCAGTTTGCGACAACGAAATAGCATGATAAACATAATTGTCATCCTGAATGACATTGATGATGTTGGTACCTTCCAGCACAATGGTCAGGTCGTCGCCGACAAGGCTCCAATAGATGGATTCCATGCCGATGCCGTCATCGTTCTTCACATTGATGGTGGCATTTTGCAGCGTGAGCGTCCTCGTTGCTGGGTCGAACCACACTTTGCCGCTGATGGTCGGGCCGGTGATGTTATCGCAGTTTGCGCTAGTCACATCAATGCCGCCCACATCAAGGCAATAATCCTGCGCCGTCATGGCAGTAGACATCAGCAGTCCCACGAGCAGAAAACTCAGGGACAACAGCCCGTGGCTGAAAAAGTAAGTCAAACGTTTCATAGGTTAATTCTTTAAAAGGTTGATATATTTGTTGTGTGTTTTCGCAATTCGTGGGCAAAGTTACGAATAAAAGCTGTAACCGCCAAGCATTTGTGCAAGTTTTCGCAAATAAACAGTGTTCCCCTTCAGTCGAACTACTCTTACAAATACTTTTCGGGCGATTTCCTGCTATTTTTCTGCAAAAGTATTGTAAATGAGAGAAAATTATCGTAACTTTGCAAACTGAATCAGCAAATCTGAAGATATGAAAATCACTATGATTAACTCGGGAAAAAAAGAAAAAGGATGGCTTATGGAAATGGGATATATCCGTTATATGACGAACAAAGGAACGGCCTATCGTATCCTCAAAAGGGATTAATCAAAAGTAAAACAACTTGTTTTACCTCAGAGAAGTACGTTCAAACCAACAGAAAGAACGGCTTTTTCTATACCAAAACAAGTTGTTTTTCTTAAGAGAAACTTGGTGATACCTTCAGAGAAAGCTACACCTTTTCTAAGTAACAATAGTTCAGATAGTTAAATTATAAAGTGATACTTTCTTAAAAAACAAACAAAAAACCTATGGCAATACATATCAGACTTATCAAGAACAATATCAAGAGCAGCAGTTCATACGGAAAATACTTTGCAAAGACCGTGAGCCAAGGCGAGGTAACCTTGGAGAGCATGGTTCGCGAATCGTTGATGGCCCGAGGCTACGACAACTCTGCTGTGGTAGCAGTAGTGACCGACCTGGAGCACGCCCTGAAGGTGAAGCTCTCCGATGGCTACACCGTTGTCATCCCCGGTATCGGGCGTTTCAGCCTCCGTGTGGAGAGTCAGGGCGTGGACAAGCCGAAGCAGTTCAGCCTGAAACGCCACATCACCCGCATCGTCTGCGGTTTCCTCCCAGCCAGCCGCCGCACGTCCGACCGCAGTCTGCTCTATAACTTCTGCGACGGCGTGAAAGCTGTCTGGCAAAATGGGTTCAAACCATAGGCAGACTTCAAGTGATGGGGCAGGGTTCTACACAAGGAGCTGTTATTTAATTAAGTTTACAAATATGTTTTCTATAAACAACGAATTATACGAATTACACGAATTGATTTTAAATTATTCGAATTGCTGCGCCAGAGGAAATTCGTGAAATCAATAATAATTCGTAAAATTCGTGTAATTCGTGTAATTCGTGTAATTCGTTGTTCATAAAAAGTCAATTGTAAAGTTTATTTAGTGTCAGTTCCTAAGCAAGGAAAAGAGAGTGGAAAGCGACGGATATGAGTGGTATGAAGTTGTAAGTGGTTCCAAACAGGGTGCTCAGAGCACCCCTTTAAATTCGGCACAGTCGTGGAAGATGAGTTCTTGCTGCAGATGTAGAGGTAGGTCTCGTGGCTGCTCTTTATTCGTCTAGAAAGTGCAAAAAGAACCTTATTTCAGAGAAATAAAGCATTTTATTTGTCTGAATCGTATATTTTTTATACCTTTGCAGACGAATAAAGCAATTATGACTATGAATATCATTGGACGGAAAGAGGAAATCAGGGAGCTGGAAAGGCTTTACAACACTGACAGCTCTGAGTTTGTGGCAATATATGGTCGGAGACGTGTAGGCAAAACTTTCTTGGTAAAAGAGCTGTTCAAAGACCGTGTGGCCTTCTGGCATACCGGCCTTTCGCCTTACGACCGCGACAAGAAATACCTGTTGCGCGACCAGTTGCAGACATTCTACTATTCACTGCAAGACTATGGGCTGCAAGGCGAGTCATGCCCGAAGTCCTGGCTTGAGGCTTTCCGGTTGTTGGAAAAGCTGCTTGACCAGAAAGACGACGGGAGCCGACAGGTGGTGTTCATTGACGAACTGCCCTGGATGGACACCGCACGCTCGCGCTTCATACCTGCCTTCGAGCATTTCTGGAATGGGTGGGCGGCTCGGCGGGATAATATCATGCTCATTGTCTGCGGGTCGGCCACTTCATGGATGGAAGACAACCTCATCAACAGCAAAGGCGGCCTTTTCAATAGGTTGCATCATGAGATAAAGCTTTACCCCTTCACCCTCAGCGAATGTGAAGCGTATTTCCACAGCAAGGGGATGGCAATGAGTCGCTATGACCTTGCACAGACATACATGGTGTTTGGAGGCATCCCCCATTATCTCAGCCTTTTTGAGAAAGGACTGAGCACGCCGCAGAACATTGACCTGCTGCTCTTCAAGAAAGACGCAAAGCTGAAGATAGAGTTTGACCGTCTGTTCGGTTCGCTCTTCAAGAATCCTGAAGACCATATCAAGGTAATCCGTCTGTTGGCCCAGCGCAGGGGTGGCTACACAAGGAAAGAAATTCTTGAGGCGACGGGACTGAAAGACGGCGGCGGTGCTTCCGACATTCTGAAGGGTCTGGCAGCAAGCGATTTCATTGCGGCATATTGTCCCTTCGGCGAGGGAAAGACAGAAAGGTATAAACTGACCGACTCCTTCTGCAGGTTCCACCTCACCTTCATAGACGGGCATAAAAGCATTGACCCGGAGTTCTGGCAGAAGAACAATCGCTCGGTGCGTCTGAACACGTGGCGAGGGTATGCCTTTGAGGAGCTTTGCTTCGCCCATATTCCGCAAATAAAGCGAGCACTTGGAATAGCGGGTGTCAGCACCACAGAGTCTTCATGGATAGTAGAGACTGCCGACCGAAAGCAGCAAATGGACATGCTCATCGACCGCACCGACAATGTGGTGAACCTTTGCGAAATCAAATTCTATGGTGATGCCTTTACTATTGACAGACAATACGATGCTTTGCTCCGCAGCCGCACACAGACATTGACAGACCATCTGCCCCGAAAAAAGACCGTCCACCTTACCTTCCTTGCTTCCTACGGTCTGAAGCAGAACGAGTACAGCAGTCAGGTGCAAAGTGTAGTAACGCTCGATGATTTATTCGGACGTTAATAATTCTGAAAAGCCACACCTCCCATTTGGAAAGTCGCCCCGAAAAGTGTAAACGTCATCATTATGTACAGAAGGAAGATAGAAGAGAAACGGAGAGCTAGAGCCGTCAGTTCCTTAGTTTTTCCTCAAAGGTCTTGAGGGCTTTCTCCACCGTGGCAACGGCCTCGGCCATGGTGCAGTAGAGGCGACCGCCGGCGGCGTTGAGGTGGCCTCCGCCGTTGAAGAACTGAGAGGCCATCTCGTTGCAGGGGAACTGGTCAACGCTGCGCAGGGAGACCCACACAAGGTTGTCCTTCTCTGTGTCCTCGCGTAAAGAAATGCTCAGTCGGTGGCCTTTCATCTGCAGCGGCAAGTTCACCAAGCCCTCGGCATCGCCCTTCATGAAGTGGAAGCGGCGCAGGTCATCGCGGGTGAGGGTGAAATAGCTGGCGTGGCGACTGGCATCGATGACCAGCCGCTTGTACAGCACATAGCCCATCAGCCGCAGACGGTTCTCCGAGAAAGTGTGGTAGACGTTGCGGTAAATCTTGTCTTTGTTGATGCGCTTCGTCAGCAGCTGCGAGATGATGAAGAAGATGTCGGGGTCGCAGCTGTTGTAGGTGAAGCCGCCTGTGTCGGTCATCATGCCGCAGTAGATGGGCACGGCGAAGTGCTTGCCCAGTTGCTCGAAGCATCCCAGTTGCCAGGCAAGTCGGAAAACCAGCTCGCAGGTACTGCTGGCCTGGGGCCGCGAGACGGTGACAAGCGTCTGCACGTCTGGGTCGAGATGATGGTCTATGAGGATTTTCTTTGCGGGTGAACCGCAAAGGGCGGACTCCATGTCGGCGGTGCGGGAGGCGGTGTTGAAGTCGAGGCAGAAGATGAGGTCGGCGTGTGCCAGCGTCCAGTCGCAGCCTTCGCGGTGCTTGTCGTAGCGGATAATCTTCTCGCTGTTGGGCAGCCACTGCAGGTAGTCGGGATACTGGTCGGGCACTATCAGCTGAGGCTCCTTGCCGTAGACGGTGCGCAGCAGCTCCGCCCACGCCAGGCACGACCCCAGGGCGTCGCCGTCGGGGTTCTGATGGCACACACACACTATTGTTTCGCTGTCACGTATGATTTCTGTTAGCAGGCTGGCCTGTTCAGTGGTGATAATATCGGTCATAGTTGGGATTGGGGGTTATGTCCCGCTTTCAGCGGGGACAATGGACGAAAACTGGAAGAGTGATAAGTTTAGGGGTGCAAAATTACGCATTATTCCGTAGATGGCCAAAATTTTTGGCCTTTTTCTTGCCTGTGTGGGGAGAAAGGTGTATCTTTGCACTTTCAAAAAACAAACGACATGAAAAGATTCCTTCAAAAACAAACGACATGAAAAGGTTCCTGATTATCATTCCCCTCATAGTCCAGGCCATGCAGGCCTTGGCCCAGCAGTCTGCCCCCCTCGAGGAGTCCCTGCGCAAGCTGCAGATGGCACAGGTAGCCATCAGCAGCATCTATGTAGACGAGGTCGACAATAACAAGCTCGCCGAGGATGCCATCCGCGGTATGCTCGAGAAACTAGACCCTCACAGCAGCTACACCACCCCCAAGGAGACGAAGCAGTTTACTGAACCGCTTAATGGTTCTTTCGAGGGCATTGGCGTGCAGTTTAATATGGTGGAGGACACGCTCATGGTCATCCAGCCCGTCACCAACGGTCCGTCGGAGAAGGTGGGTATCATTGCCGGCGACCGCATCGTGGGTGTCAACGACACCACTATTGCAGGCGTGAAGATGTCGAAGGAGGAAATAATGCGCCGTCTACGCGGGCCGAAGGGAACTGTGGCGCGGCTGAAGATTGTGCGTCAGGGCATACGCGACACGCTGCGCTTCGACGTGGTGCGTGACAAGATTCCCGTTCACTCCATTGACGCCACTTATATGATTCGTCCTAAGATAGGCTATATCCGTGTGGGCAGCTTCGGTGCTACAACTTACAAAGAGTTCTTGGAGAGCATGGACACCCTGCGACAGCAAGGCATGGAGAGCCTTGTCCTTGACCTGCAGGAGAACGGCGGCGGCTATCTGCAGGCAGCAGCTGATATGGCGGGTGAATTTCTGAGTCAGGGCGACATGATAGTCTATACGAAAGGACGTCGGGTGCCTCGTCAGGAGTATCACGCTCCAGGCAACGGACGATTCACTGAGGGGCGCATGGTGGTGCTCGTAGACCAGTTCTCAGCCTCGGCGTCGGAGATTGTCACCGGTGCCTTGCAAGACCATGACCGGGCTACCGTCGTAGGACGCCGCACCTTCGGCAAGGGACTCGTGCAGCGACCCATCGACCTTCCCGACGGCTCAATGATTCGCCTCACCGTGGCGCATTATTATACGCCGTCGGGAAGGTGCATACAGAAGCCTTACGAGAAAGGAAACAAGAAGGGTTACGACCATGACCTCATAGATCGACTGAACAGCGGCGAACTGACAAACGTGGATAGCATACACTTCGCCGACTCGCTGAAGTTCCAGACCTTGAAGGAGCATCGCACCGTCTACGGCGGAGGCGGCATCACCCCCGACGTGTTCGTGCCGCTGGACACCACGCGCTATACGCGCTATCACCGCGAACTGGCGGCCAAGAGCATCATCATTCAGCAGAACCTGCGCTTCGTGGACCAGCACCGTAAGGAACTGAAGAAGAATTACCCTTCATTCGAGAAATACAAGCAGGAGTTTGAGGTGCCGCAGGAGCTCATCGACAAAATCGTGGCCGAGGGCGAGAAGCAGAACGTGAAGCCCCGCGACGATGCCGAGCGCGACAAGACCATGCCCTATCTGAAGCTACAGCTGAAAGCCCTCATTGCCCGCGACCTGTGGGACATGAACGAATATTTCTCTATCTTCAACGAAGAAAACGACATTGTGCGAAAGGCATTGCAACTATTAGAGCAGGAAAAATGATGAAACAATTGATTTGTGTGTTAATCCTGGCCATGCTGGCCGTCGGTTGTTCGCACCGCAACTATCCCACATCTTCAACCGGGCCGACAACTGTTCACGGGAATTTGCAATCTGCCCCGTCCTCATGGCATTTCCCCCTGCCTGGAGCCAAGGTCATCAGTCCCTACGGTCAGCGTGGCGGCCGGATGCATACGGGTGCCGACCTCAAGACCAAGGCAAAGGACAAGATTTATGCCGCCTTTGCCGGTGAGGTGGTCTTTTCTGACCGTTTCTCAGGCTATGGCAATCTCGTGCGCATCAATCATGGCAACGGGCTGGAGACCTACTACGCCCACAACTCGAAGAACCTGGTGAAGAAAGGCCAGCACGTCAAGGCCGGTCAGGTGATTGCCCTCGTCGGCCAGACGGGCCGCGCCACCACACCCCATCTGCACTTTGAGACGCGAGTAAACGGCAAGCCTCAGAATCCTGCCAACTATTTCGACCTAAGCAATGGTGTACTCCGTAAAAAAGCCGGTCATTAAATAATTACAGTATTAACTTTAAAAACCTTAAGTCTTATGAAAAAACTATTTTGGTGTTTAGCTTTTATCGCATCGAGTATCATCCCTTCAAATGCCCAAGGCATAGCATTTGGTGTAAAGGGTGGTGTGAATTTTACCAAGATGAGCATCGACAATGATGCCGTCAAGTCAGAAGCTGGTGTCGGTTTCTTCGTCGGCCCGACGCTGAAGATCGACTTCCTGTCGTTCCTCGGTGTCCAAGGAGCCCTGATGTATGAGCAGGCCAACAGCAAGGTGGACGATGAGACACTCAAGCGTCAGAGCATTATCCTGCCCATCGATCTCCGCCTGAACCTCAAACTGAATGAGACTAGCGGTCTCTATCTGGCCACTGGCCCGCAGTTTTGCTTCAACGTTGGCAACTCAGAGTTCGAATGGAACAAGACAAGCACGTACAAGAGCACTTTCGATTTTAAGAAGTCGATGTTCAACTGGAACTTCGGCATTGGTGCCATGCTTAGCAAGCATCTTGAGGTGGGAGGCGTTTATAGTCTCGGCATCTCCAAGACCGGTGAGCTGGAGGCTGAGATAGACAAAGCCAAGGCCAACAACAACGAGCTCAAGCCCAAGTCGAGCACATGGCAAATCTCTGCCACCTGGTTCTTCTAGTCACTATTTTCATCGTCTTCATACTCGAAGTTATCGAGGTCTTCAATGTCCTCGGCATCAACCTCTTCCAGCTCTTCGTCCTCGCCCTCGTCGGCCAGTTCCTGCTGGAAGAGGCTCATGTCTTTGTCGCGGTGTACGAGGGTGTCTTCGGCGGTGATAGCCTGTAGCTTGTTGCTCTCGGCGTTGAGCTCCTCCCAGAGCACGTCCTTCAGTTCGTCGAGGTGATAGCCGCTGACGGCCGAGATGAAGACAATAGGCAGCGGCTCCAGTCCCTTCGCGGTCATATCGGCCTCAAGTTGCTCGCGCAACATGTCCTCCAGCTCCTTGTCGAGCAGGTCGCACTTCGTGATGGCCAGCACGCGGTGCTTCTTCAGCATCTCGGGGTTGAACTTCTCCAGCTCGCCGAGCAGGATTTCGTATTCGTGGCAGATATTGTCCGTGTCGCCTGGCACCATGAAGAGCAACAGGGAGTTGCGCTCTATGTGCCGCAGGAATCGCAGTCCCAGGCCTCGGCCCTCGGCGGCTCCCTCGATGATGCCTGGAATGTCGGCCATAACAAACGACTTGCCGTCGCGGTAGCCGACGATGCCCAGCGAGGGTTCCATGGTGGTGAAGGGGTAGTTGGCAATCTTCGGCCGGGCGTTGCTCAGGCTGGAGACGAGTGTCGACTTGCCAGCATTGGGGAATCCCACGAGGCCCACGTCGGCCAGCAGCTTCAGCTCCATGATGACGGTCATCTCCTGTGCCGGTTCGCCGGGCTGTGCATAGCGTGGTGCCTGGTTCGTGGCCGTGCGGAACTGGAAGTTCCCCAGTCCACCACGTCCACCCTTCAGCAAAACGATTTCCTGTCCATCGTAGGTCACATCGCAGACATAGCGGCCCGTTTCAGCATCATAGACCACTGTACCGCAGGGAACGTCGACGTAAACATCCTTGCCGTCGGTGCCGTGGCACTTGTCCTTGCCGCCATTGCCGCCGTGCTCGGCTCGGATGTGGCGTTCGTAGCGCAGATGGAGCAGCGTCCAGTAGTTGTGGTTGCCGCGCAGGATGATGCTGCCGCCCTTGCCGCCGTCGCCACCATCAGGGCCGCCATTGGGGTTATATTTCACATGCTTGAGGTGCATACTGCCGCGCCCACCCTTGCCCGAGCGGCATTGTATCTTCACATAGTCAACGAAGTTCGATTCCATCTCTATTGTTTTATTGTTCTAAATATGTCAAAGTCTTTGTTGTAAGCAGGTGAATCGATAGACAGCAGGTTGAGCACGGAATGGAAGATGTAATGCTGTTCGAGTACCGCTGGCAATTCTCCTTCTTCCTTCTCGTTTGATGAATACTTGCTGTCTAAAGTCTGTGGTTTAAATTCCCTGAAATTTTCCGAGATCCATACCAAGAATGGTATCTCATACTGCACCTTTGGTGCCAATTTCATGGGCAAACCGTGCATGAACATCTTGTTCTCGCCAAGTGACTCGCCATGGTCGGAAATAAAAATCATGGCGCTGTTCCATTCTTCCATAGCGCGCAGGGTGTTGATAAGGCTGTCCAGAAGAAAATCGGTGTATAGTATGGTGTTGTCGTAGGCATTAACTAACAAACCGACATTTTTCTGACCTTCTTCCACATTCTCAGCCACTGGCTTATACATCTCAAACTCCTTAGGATATTTGTCAGCATATTTAGGTCCGTGGCTTGTGCTGGTATGCAGCACCATCAGCACCTTGTTCTTCTTGCTTGACTCTATACGTTCACGAAGCCCTTTCAAGAGTATTCCGTCATGGTATATATTCTCGCTAGGATATTTCTCGCCAAGCTCTTCGTTCGTGAGATACTCGTCAATATGTATAGGCGGCTCTCCCCAGTTGGAGGTGCGCCATGACACGTCAACGCCTGTCCGGAAGGCATAGTTAGGCAGCAACTCATATAGGTCATCGCTGTTTTTGGGTTCAAGAATAGCTTTGGTACCAGCCGTGGTGTAAGTGGCACAAGAGGTGGCCTCGTACACCTTCAGCCCTTCCTGACGGGACAGCAGCGGGTTGGTGTTGCGCTCATAGCCGTAGAGCTGGAAGTTAGCTTTCCGTGCCGACTCGCCGATGACAAGCACTACCACAGCTTTTTCGTTGTCCAGAATCTTGCCATCAGGTAGTTTTATCTCCTCGGCTTGTTCGTCATGACTGAAACTTATCACGCGACCAGTATTCACCATGTATGACCACGGTTGTAGCAATCCCCCCAGTTCAGTATCATGCTGACTGATAAACAGTGTCTGACTGATATTCGCCAACGCTACCAGAAGGACAATAGCCAATGAACTGCCGCAGTAGACAGCCAGCTTTTTCGCCTTGCCGAAGACTACCGGCTGCAGCAGGCACCACAAGGCAGGAAGAAGGCCGAAAGCAATGATGAAAAGCCATAGCGACCAACTGAAGAATCCTGAAGCCTCGGAGTATCGGGTATTGAATACGTTTTCAATGGTCGTTGCATCGATGATGACGCTGTAGGTAAGGATGAAATAGACCGCTGTGGCATTGACGAGTGAAAGAATGGCCAACAGCATACGGCCAACCATCCGCATAACGAACATCACGAGATAGGTCATCGTGAAGTTGAGCATCAGCATGACGACAACCAGCGACGCCAGCAGGAAGATTCGTCCGCCTGCATTTTCATTAGTATTGTCAGCGACATAACGAAAGAAAGGTATGTTGTATAACAACAAAGTCCCTATGCTGACGATACATGAAAAGGCTAAAAGCGAAATCGGCTTGTGGAATAGGCTCATCAATTTTTCCGTTCTCTTTGATTTTAGAGTGCAAAGGTACTAAAAAAAGGGCAATCAGTTGTACTATTGTTACCTAAATTCTCTTAATATCATACCATTCCTATCATTATAAGCGTTTTTTTTCGTAACTTTGCAGCCGAAGACCGTAGGGACATACTTTATGTATGTCCGAAATCGTGCTTAGAATGAAGGAATTGAAGTTCTGGCTTGTCGTTGCCGCCGTGGTGCTCACCGCCACGTCGCTTCTCGTGTCACACTTCCTGGTGCGTGACCTGAAGCGTGAGGAACAGGGACGTATGGAATTGTGGGCAGAGGCGATGCGACAGTTCAGCGAGGCCGATGACGAGACCGACCTCAGCCTGGTGATGCACGTCATAGAGGGTAACAATACCATCCCCGTCATCGTGCTCGACCAGGAGGGTAATGTTGCCGACTTTCGCAACATCGACGATACCACGAACATCGCCAGCCGTATGTTGGCCAGTGGCGACAGCATACGCATCAGCCCATACCAACTGCTTGTCTACGAGGAGTCTACGCTTTTGCGCCGCCTCACCCTCTATCCCTACTGGGCACTGGGTCTGGTGATGATATTCGCTGTCGTGGCCATTGTTGCGCTGATGGCCTCGAAGCGTGCTGAGCAGAACAAGGTGTGGGTGGGCCTCTCGAAGGAGACCGCCCATCAGCTGGGAACGCCCATCAGCAGCCTCATGGCGTGGGTGGAGGTGCTGAAAGAGACCTATCCCGAGGACACGCTCATTCCCGAACTGGATAAGGACGTGAAGCGTCTGGAGCGCATCGCTGAGCGATTCTCGAAGATTGGTTCCCTGCCCGAGCCGGTGCCGGAGTCGATGAACGCCCTGCTTGACCGCGTCATAGAATACATGGACAAGCGAACCTCTCAAAAGGTGACCATCCGAGGCCATTACCCCAGTCACGATGTCGTTGTCTCGATGAATGCCTCGCTCTTTGAGTGGGTCATCGAGAACCTCTGCAAGAACGCCGTTGACGCTATGGAGGGTGGCAGCGGTCGCATAGACCTCTGGCTGCTGGAGGAGGACGGTACCGTTGCCGTTGAGGTCGTGGACACGGGCAAGGGCATCAAGAAGAAGAACCTCAAGGCCGTCTTCCGCCCCGGCTTCACCACGAAGAAGCGCGGCTGGGGTCTCGGCCTCTCGCTGGCCAAGCGCATCGTCGAGGAGTATCACCACGGCCGCATCTTCGTCAAGGAATCGGAGCCTGGCAAGGGCACCACCTTCCGTGTAGAGCTGCGCCACTAACCCTACTAAACCCATCACCCCCATTAACCCCATCAATCCCATCACCCCCACTCTAATGCAAGTCATCTACGAGGATAATCATATTATAGTTGTGAACAAAGCTCCCGGCGAGATTGTTCAGGGCGACAAGACTGGCGACGTGCCCCTGGCAGACCTCGTGCGCCAGTATATCAAGGAGAAGTATCAGAAGCCTGGCAACGTCTTTCTCGGCGTCGTCCATCGTCTCGACCGTCCTGTCGGTGGCCTCGTCATTTTCGCCCGAACGTCGAAGGCCCTCTCTCGCCTCAACCGTATGTTCGCCAATGGAGAGGTGCACAAGACCTACTGGGCCATCACTCCCATTGACCATTCACCATTGACCATTGACCGAAATTGTGCCCCGACGATGTTCAATGGTCAATGTTCAGTGGTCAATGTTCAATGGTCAATGGTCAATGGACAATGGTCAATGGTCAATGGACAATGTTCAATGGTCAATGGACAGTTAACCCTCACCCACTGGCTCACCCGTAACGAGCAGCAAAACAAGTCCTACGCTCACGACCACGAGGTTCCCAGCTCGAAGAAGGCTCAGTTGCGCCTCTCCTGCTTGGCCACTGGTGACCGCTATCAGCTCCTCGAGGTGCAGCTCCTCACGGGCCGTCACCATCAGATACGCTGTCAGCTCGCCGCCATCGGCTGTCCCATCAAGGGCGACCTCAAGTATGGTGCGCCGCGCAGCAATCCCGACGGCAGCATCTCCCTCCTTGCCCGAAGCATTAGCTTCGTTCATCCCGTCTCTGGGGAGGAACTTTCCTTGCAGGCTCCCATACCCGACGATAGCCTCTGGAAAGCCCTTCAGCGAGTTTGAACAGCAAACCATCTGCGCGAGGCTGAGCAAACTAGCTGGCCACTGCTGAGCTAACCAGCTGACGAGGCTGAGCTAACCTACGCACTTACCTCATCTAACCTACGCACTTACCTCATCTAGCCCACGCACTTACTTCATCTAGCCCACGCACTTACTTCATCTAGCCCACGCACTTACCTCAGCAAACCCGCTAACGTAGTTCAGCTAGCCTACAAACTGACTAAATGATTAAAAAATATTAATTTTTGTCTAAAGATACATTCCATATCCTTTTTTAGTACTACCTTTGCATCACCAACGCAGATGAGAGGGCAAAAAGCCCACCGAATATAGAGTATAGAGAAAGACACTCAGGAAACTTACGATAATGGAATTAACAAACCTCACGGCCATTTCGCCTATTGATGGCCGCTACAGGGGTAAGACAGAACCCTTGGCCAACTACTTCTCGGAGTACGCACTTATACGCTACCGCGTCCGCGTAGAGATAGAGTATTTCATAGCACTTTGTCAACTGCCATTGCCACAGCTGAAGGATGTCTCGCAAGACCTCTTCCAGCCACTGCGCGATATATACCTCCATTTCACTGAGGCCGACGCCCTCCGTGTAAAGGAGATTGAGGCCACGACCAACCACGATGTCAAGGCCGTGGAGTACTTCATCAAGGAGTGCTTGGATAGTGATGAAAATCTCAAATCTCAAATCTCAGATCTCAAATCTGTCAAGAACTTCATCCACTTCGGCCTCACCTCGCAGGACATCAACAATACCTCCGTGCCCCTCTCGCTGAAGGAAGCACTAGAGGAGGTTTTCATCCCTGCCCTGGAAAAGCTCATTGAGCAGCTCAACGACCTGGCCGAGGCCTGGAAAACCATCCCCATGCTGGCCCGTACCCACGGACAGCCAGCTTCGCCTACACGTCTGGGTAAGGAGCTGAAGGTATTCGTCTACCGTCTGGAGGAGCAGTTGCGTACGCTGAAGGACACTTCCGTCACCGCCAAGTTCGGCGGCGCCACAGGAAACTTCAATGCCCACCATGTGGCCTATCCACAGTATGACTGGGCCGACTGGGCCGACCATTTCCTCGCCGACAGTCTCGGACTGGAGCGTGAGCAGTACACTACCCAGATCTCCAACTATGACTATCTGGCAGCCATCCTCGATGCCCTGCGTCGCATCAACACCATCATTATCGACCTCGACCGCGACGTCTGGATGTACATCTCCATTGACTACTTCAAGCAGCGCATCAAGGCCGGAGAGGTAGGCTCAAGTGCTATGCCACACAAGGTGAACCCCATCGACTTCGAGAACAGCGAGGGAAATATGGGTATGGCCAACGCTGTCCTCGCATTCCTGGCACAGAAATTGCCAGTAAGCCGCCTGCAGCGTGACCTCACCGACTCTACGGTCATCCGCAACGTCGGCGTGCCTCTCGCACATGCACTTATCGCCATTCAGAGCACCATGAAAGGCCTCTCAAAACTCATTCTCAACGAAGACAAGCTGCGCCAGGACTTGGAAAACAACTGGGCCGTCGTAGCAGAGGCCATACAGACCATACTCCGCCGTGAAGGCTACCCGAACCCCTACGAGGCACTTAAAGCATTAACACGTACAAACGAAAAAATCAATCAGGAGACAATAACAAATTTCATCAACACACTAAACGTATCAGATTCAGTAAAACAGGAGCTTGCCTCCATCACACCTTCAAATTACACTGGCCTCTAAGGATACCCATTAAACCCATTAGGCCCCAAAAAACTTTCACCATGGACATCGAAAACGAGAAAAAAGATCAGCTCAACGAGCAGCAGTCCTCTAGCCGCGACGGCTATCAGAAGGATTTCAGGCCCGCAGGACGCTCGCCGCGCCCGCGTATCAGCCACAATGGTCCACGCCCGCAGGGCTACGACCGCAGCAACAGTTATAACCGCTATCAGCAGCGCGATGACGAGGGTGCCTTCCGTCCGGAAGGCTTCGGAACCTCTCTGCAGCAACAGCCCAGGGAGCAGCGTCCCTATCGCGCGCGTACATTTAATAATAATGCCCCCTACCAGCAGCGTGGAGGTTATCAGCAGCAGGGTGGGGGATATCGTCCCCGCTATAATCAGGAGGGCGAAGAAGGAGGCTATCAACCTCGGCAGTACCAGTCCCGTCCGCAAGGCTACAAACCGCGTCCCCAGGGTGGTGACTACCAGCAGGGTGGCTATCAGCAGCGCCAAGGAGGATACCAGTCCCGTCCGCAGCGATCCTACAATAGCCAGGGTGGCTATCAGCAGGGTGGGCCGCGTAAGCCTTTCCAGAAGCGCCCACACACGGGCAACTATGACCCCAACGCCAAGTACTCCATGAAGAAACGCATTGAGTACAAGGAGGTGAACTACGACCCCAACGAGCCTATCCGTCTGAACAAGTTCCTTGCCAATGCCGGCATCTGCAGCCGCCGCGAGGCCGACGAGTTCATCCAGGCAGGTGTTGTCTCCGTCAACGGAGAGGTTGTCACCGAGCTGGGAACGAAAATCCTGCGTACCGATGTCGTGCGCTTCCATGAGGAACCAGTAAGCTTGGAGAAGAAGGTCTACGTGCTCCTCAACAAGCCCAAGGACTACGTCACTACCAGCGATGACCCGCAGCAGCGTAAGACTGTCATGGACCTCGTCAAGGGTGCCTGTCCTGAGCGTATCTACCCTGTGGGACGCCTCGACCGCAACACCACGGGCGTGCTCCTGCTCACCAACGATGGCGACCTCGCCTCGAAGCTCACACATCCTAAGTACCTGAAAAAGAAGATTTACCACGTTTACCTCGACCGTAACGTCACCGCTCACGATATGCAGACCATTGCAACCGGCGTTATGTTGGAGGACGGAGAAATCAAGGCCGATGACGTGCAGTATGCCGATGCCAACGACAAGAAGCAGGTGGGTATAGAAATCCACTCTGGCAGGAACCGCATCGTGCGTCGCATCTTCGAGTCGCTTGGCTATCGTGTACAAAAGCTCGACCGCGTGCAGTTCGCTGGTCTCACCAAGAAGAACCTCCGCCGTGGTGATTGGCGCTATCTCACAGAAGAGGAAGTTGACCGCCTCCGCATGGGAGCATACGAATAAGCTTATCCCATTACCCCATTAACCCCATAATGCCCATTAAGCCCATAATAATAATGAAAAGAACAAAGATAATTGACGTGCTAAGGAGCACAGAATATGGAAAAGAAGTCTGCGTGAAGGGCTGGGTACGCTCGCACCGAGGCAACAAGAACGTCGACTTCATTGCCCTTAATGATGGCTCCACTATCAAGACCATCCAGATTGTCGTTGACCCTGTTGCTTGTCCTGTAAGCGGTGCTAGCTGCGCCGCTCAGGAGCCTTCCCTCAAGGACGTTACCACCGGTGCCTGCATCTCAGTTGTTGGTACCCTCGTGGAGAGCCCCGCAGCAGGACAGCCCTCAGAAGTACAGGCCACCTCCGTCGAAATCCTCGGCCTCTGCGACAACACCTACCCGATGCAGAAGAAGGGTCAGTCTTTCGAATTTATGCGCCAGCACGCCCACATGCGTCTGCGTACCAACACTTTCGGAGCCGTCATGCGTATCCGTCACAACATGGCAATGGCCATCCACACCTATTTCCATGAGCACGGCTTCTATTATTTCCATACTCCACTTATCACCGCCAGCGACTGTGAGGGAGCCGGAAATATGTTCCAGGTAACTACCAAGAACCTCTATGACTTGAAGAAGGACGAGCAGGGGAAAATCATCTACGACGATGACTTCTTCGGAGAGCAGACCTCGCTCACCGTCTCTGGACAGCTCGAAGGCGAGCTGGGAGCCACCGCTCTCGGTGCCATCTATACCTTTGGCCCCACCTTCCGTGCTGAGAACAGCAACACACCACGTCACCTCGCTGAGTTCTGGATGATTGAACCCGAAGTTGCTTTCCTCGACCAGGAGGAGCTGATGGACCTTGAGGAGGACTTTATTAAATATTGTGTACGCTGGGCGCTCGACAACTGCAAGGACGACCTCGCCTTCCTCAACCAAATGATTGACAAGACTCTCATCGAGCGTCTCCAGTCGGTCATTAACACCGAGTTTGTTCGTCTGCCTTATACCAAGGGCATCGAAATCCTGCAGGAAGCTATCAAGAACGGACGTAAGTTCGAGTTCCCGTGCAACTGGGGCGACGACCTTGCCAGCGAGCATGAGCGCTACCTCGTCGAGGAGCACTTCAAGAAACCTGTCATCATGACCGACTACCCCACTGCAATCAAAGCCTTCTATATGAAGCAGAACAAGGAAGTAACGCCATCTGGCTCTTCCGTCGGCTATCTTGGTACCGTCGCTCCCGGCCCCACCATGCAGGGTACCGACGTCCTCTTCCCCCAAATCGGAGAAATTATAGGAGGCAGCGTCCGTGAGGAAAGCTATGACAAGCTTATGGCTGAAATCAATCGCCGAAACATGGAGACCGACAAGCTCTGGTGGTATCTCGACACACGCAGATGGGGCACCTGTCCGCACGCTGGGTTCGGATTGGGTTTTGAGAGGCTCATTCTCTTCGTCACGGGCATGCAAAACATACGTGATGTCATACCCTTCCCAAGAACGCCAAAAACAGCCGATTTCTAGGAAAAACGTGACGAATAACCCCGAATGTCGTATTTTTTTTATAGATTTTTGAAAAAAACCTTAAAAATATTTGCACGAAACCGAAAATATGTCTATATTTGCACCCAAAAATCGTGTCTCCGCGCCAGAGACGCGTCTGTGAGCTAGCCGTAAAGGCCCTAAAACACATGCAGAAGAGCTGGCAAGGAGAATGGAAAAAGGGAAGAAGATGAAGATGAAAATAGATAGAGAAAAGATGTATAGAGAAAGAAAGATTAAACAACTGATGTATTAACTTCTTAATTTTTTTTACTAATTTAAATGTTTAACTGTATGAAAAAACAATTTTTCAGTAAGTTGCTTATGGCAGCGATGTTCGTCTCTGCCGTAGGCTCGTTCCAGTCTTGTAAGGACTACGACGGCGACATCGCTAAGATTGAGCAGAACGCCTCCGTCCTTCAAGGCCAGGTGACTAGCCTTGAGAACGCTCTGAACACTGCAAAGTCAGAGCTCGCAGCTGCTCAGGCTGCTGCCGACAAGGCTGTGAAGGCCGCCGAGGAAGCCGCAAAGAATGGCGCAGATGCCAACGCCGTGGCTAAGGAGGCTAAGGAAGCTGTTGATGCTCTCGCAAAGACTGCTGTCCTTCAGGAGAACATTGAGGCCCTCGAAAAGGCTATCAATGATGTTAAGGCTATCGCCGAAGGTAAGGTTGACCAGAAGACTCTCGACGCCGAGATTGCTAAGGTTGCCGGACGTATCGACGCTATCGATCCTGTTCTCAACCAGCTCACCGAGGGTATCGCTGAGGTCGCTACTCTGAAGGGTCAGATTGAGAGCAACAAGAAGGAAGCTGCTGAGGCTATTGAGGCTCTCCAGGCCGATATGGCTGCTCAGAAGGCCGTCATCGAGAACTTCACGAAGGACGTCGCTTCCAAGCTTGCTTTCCTGAGCGAGGAGAGCATTATGACTATGCTTGAGGCTAAGATTGCTGAGGCTGAGTCTTCAATCATGAAGCTCCAGGAGCGCCTTGATCAGATTGATGCTAACAGCAACAGCATCAGCGAGATTAAGAGCCAGCTCGAGAGCATGCAGGCTTCCATCAACGGTGCTGTTGAGAAGATGGACAATGTAAGCCCCTACTTCAGCACTCTGAATGTGATGGTTGACAACGCTCTGACAAGTCTCGTTCTGAAACCCACTCTGTACTACGGTGGTATCGAGGCTGTTGAGGCTATCCACGGTCAGTATCAGCCCCTCGGCTTCTCTATCTATTATGCCGATGAGGATTACAACGCTGAAAGAATGGGTGATGAAAATGCTCTTAATAACGAGTATGATCCCAACAACACCACAAACTGGCGTGACTGGGAGAGTGCAGGTTATGCTGCTACTTCTACCAATGCTTATGACATTACTTATGAGTATGCTCCGAAGAACGATCTGATTTACAAGTATCCCACTATCGATGCTTACTATCACATCAACCCGAAGCACCTCACCCGTGCTGAGATTGGCGACATCGCCATCAACACTGAGGATCTTAACTATGTCAACACCACTCAGACACGTGCCGAGCGCAATTCTTATGACATTGCTCTTGATGTTTGCGGCCCACAGGTGTACAAGATTGAGGATGGTCTTCTCCATGCTTACTTCACCAATAGCGCTGACATGTGGCATCGTATCGAGCTGTACGGAAGCCCCGTTGGTGGTCAGGTGACTGTTGTCTCTCTGGAGGCTACTGCTCCTACTGCTGATGGCACACGTACCGTCACTTCTGACTGGGGTGCTGTTGCACGCGTTCACCAGCATGGCTATTGCCTCGCTGACAACGACGCTACCATCACTCACTACGACACCTATCCTCACATCGACAAGCCCCAGGATACCGACTGTGGTATGATGGATGCTCAGCAGTACACTTGGACAGAGGAGCACGTTTCTAGCGACGACGCTACTCGCGAGACAAAGTACAACCGCGACATCGTTCACGTTTATCGTCAGGCACGTTGGGCCATCGAGAACCCCTACACCCACACTCTGAAGTGGGATGGTACTGCTGTTGACCTGGATCAGGTTATCGAGGTTCACGCTCTGCATCACTACTACGATGCTGGTGACCGTGAGTATGACCTTCCCGTTGATATCGAGAAGCTCGGTTTCGCTCGCAAGTACACTATCGTTAACTATCAGTATCCTGAAACTCAGGGCATTAACATCAACGGTACTGAGGAGTCTCAGCACGCTCACATTGAAGCTGGTCACCTCCTGAAGGCTAACTTCATCACCAATGGTAAGCGTGACATCACTAAGACCAGCCGCACCTCTATCGGTCGTGAGCCTCTGGTGATGATTGAGCTCATCGATACTCTCGACGAGATGGCATGGAATCCCGATCACATGAACTGGGAGGCTGTTGTTAAGGATAACAATCCTCGTCACAACCTCGTGGCTGTTGGTTTCATCAAGTTCAAGATTGTTGACGAGACCGATCCTCAGGTGCTGAACGTTAAGATTGACCTCCAGAATGAGAACATGTACGCTAGCTGCGCTGGTGATACTATCCTCACCAACTGGTTCGAGGTTGAGGAGCAGATCCTCGACGCTATCAAGGTTAAGGGTCTTAGCATTTCGAAGTCTGAATTCGAGAGCAACTACATCCTCCGTGGTGTTGGTGGTGAGGAGTATCCTTTCCGTGAGCTCATCGTTGCTGGTGCTATTCCAAGCATCAATGGTCAGGTTTATGTTCCTTACACTCGTAAGACTCAGATTATCGGTACACGTCAGAACTGGGTATCCAGCGTTGACCTCAGCCGTTCTGAGAACTGGGTTCTCCCGCAGGTTGTCCTCAATGGTGATATCACCGAGTATGATGAGTATCCTTTCCGTCCGAACATGGAGCAGCGCTTCGTTGATCCTGATCGTTATGGTAACATTGTTTACACTACCTACGACTGGCTGCATCGTGAGACCAACCTCATTGGTGTTACCTTCACAGCTGAGCAGATGCTTCAGCAGCTTGTAAAGCGTGACCACGAGGGTGTTTATCTTGACAGTCTTGGCAACAAGGTAGCTTACCTCTCTGAGGCTGACTTCTATCCCTACGTTGACACTAAGGTGGCTGCTAAGCTCGTTGATCCTAACCACAACGGTTGGCCTGAGGTTACAATCTGCTTCCAGGTTCGCGTTCACCTGAACAAGGCTACTATGAATCGTCCTAGCCGTGCTAATGAGAACGGTAACTGGTACAGCATCGCTGGTGTCTACGGCGGTCAGAATGCATTTGTCAACGCTAACGTTGATCCGTTCAAGAATGGTGAGCAGCATGTATGGGATGTTCGTCGCTTCGTGCTGAACCTGCAGCAGTGCCTGAAGAACCAGAGATGGCTTGCTTCTCTCAGCAACTATCCTAACGCCTTCGACTTCTTCTACAGCGAAATCACTGGCGACCGTGCTGCTGAGCGTATCGGCATCCAGAAGGCTAAGCTTGGACGTCTCCATGGTGACCTCTACTTCTACACCAAGCACTGGCTCGGTGACATCGAGGAGGGTACTCCTTACTGGCACGACGGTAGTAAGGATGTAGTTATTGACCAGTATAACCATGAGAAGATTAGCATTGAGGGCGACAAGTTCTATGCTGACAAGTATCTGATTAAGGTTTGCTACACCAAGAACCCGCTTGATACAGTTGTTTGGGCTCAGGAAGCTATGGGTAAGCGCCACATCGGTAAGCTCGGTAAGTACCTCTTCGCTTATAAGTATATCGAGAACCACGCTGACTATAGAGATTCTTGGACTGACAAGACTGGTGATCCTCGTACTGCTGACGATGCACTTGTGCTGAACTACACGCACTACGACATGGCTGGTGGTGAGCTCATCGCTTGGATTGACAACTATGACACCTATCAGGCAGAGAACAGCCGCTATCCGTTCGCTAACCTCGACCGTGAGGGCAATCTGAATGAGAATGTCAATGTACACCTCAACTTCAACAGTAAGTTCGCTCAGGATCTGCTCAACCGTGCTGGTCGCTACGCTGAGAGCAACAGCGGCACTCAGGATGGTTACAGCAAGAAGACCGATAATCCGTTCAGCGTATACTGCCACCTCAGCCTCTTCGAGGGCGACTGCATCCTCGCTGTCAACCCCGTCGCTTCTGAGCGTGCTGCTGGACAGGACTACATCGTTCGTCCCGACTATGTTGACAACTATGCTCTGACCAACGGTAGTGATATCCATCACTCAGCTGCTATGAACTATGTTCCTGCAAATGGTCCTTCAATGCCCGCAGAGACCGAGTTCCATACATTCTTCCACCGTCCCGCTGGTGTTCCTGTAATGCTGAACAATCCTGACTTCGTCGTTCGCTTCCTGCGTCCGATCAGCGTCGAGTTCCAGACACCTTGGCAGACTTCAGCTATCAACGCTGTTGAGGATGCTGTTGCAGGTAACAACTCATTCACTGTTACTTATGTTAACATGTTCCGCAACCAGACTGGTTCGCCTTACAGCCGCATCTTCCCGATGGATTGGCGTAACTACACTCAGGTGAAGGATCAGAAGGAGTGGATCCAGTACTATCAGGGTAAGATGAATCCTGGTGTGTTCAACGACAACGCTAATGATGGTGTTACTGTTTGGAACCAGGCTCCTTGGAAGCGCACCGTTTCTAATGGCTTCGGCTACATCAACGGCTTCAAGTACATGGATCTCGATCGTAGCTCTATCAACCGTGGCTCTAACATGATGTTCTACAACTGGAACAACTGGGTATACACTCCGAACACCAGCGACACTTATGCTGACAGCTGGAACGAGATGAACGTTGTTCCTATGGTTGACCACATGCTGACCAACTATGACGGTACTGAGGGCTTCCTGAGCAAGAACATTGCTATCATGGATCTCCAGATCACTCACAACATTGATCCGACCACTGGCAATATCAAGAGCACGACCTTCACTTACACGAATGATCTCGTGAACCGCGGTCCGTTCGACATCTTGATTCCTGTGACTGTGAAGTATGCTTGGGGTGACATCACCACCACTGGTAAGTGGGAGAGCACCATGAACATCCAGCGTACGAACGATCGTTACTTCCACAACGCCAACATGAACTACATCAAGGTTCACTTTGGTCCTACGATCGCCAACTAAGAATTGACAAGTTTCTGTCCCCATAAAGGACAAAACTCATAACTAAGAAAGGGGTGTATGGCATACAATGTTATGCACCCCTTTTAATTATTAACTCTCTAGACACATGAATTACAAAAACATTCGTATTTTCGTACTGGTAGCTATTTCCGCACCTCTTTTCCTCTTCTCCTGTGTTGGTGAGAAGAAAGATGGCGGTAGTGTCAAGGAAGATATTAATATGCCTAGGATGACTCTTGACTCTCAGGACACTATTATCGTTGACCAGCTTGCTACTGAGTTTATTGAGCACCTGAAGAATAAAGAGTATGAAGATGCTATTTCGATGCTTTATTATCTGCATCCCGATTCTAGCATCGTGCCAATGCCTCGTAACTTAGCTATTCGTCAGGAGCAGATTTTCCGTACTTTCCCTGTTCTGGATTATCGGTTTGAGAGCATCCGCTTCCGCACCGAAACCGATTGTCAGGTGAAGTTCAACATCACGTTCGCTCGTAGTGTTGAGGGTGAGGATCGTACTACTTCCCTTTACCTCCAACCTATTCGTCGTGATGGACAGTGGTATCTCACCGTCCGTGATTCTTCATCGCCTGCCGGTTCTGTTTCCCGGATTGAGAACTAATAATATATCGGGCCGTGATATGCTTCACGACCCGGTATTTTTTCTACTTCCAGCACCATTTTAATACTATGTATTATCCACTCTTTGCCCTTTGGTACGCTTTATCGCTTCTGCCCTTTTGTGTACACTACGTGTTGAGTGACCTGCTCTACGTCATTGTATACCGTTTGCTTGGTTACCGTCGCGATGTCGTACGGAATAATCTGTCCACTTCGTTTCCTGAGAAAAGCCAGGAGGAGCTTCTTCAGATAGAGCGAGGTTTCTATCACTCTCTTTGCGACTATTTCGTTGAGACGGTGAAGATGATTTCCATGAGTCGTGAGCAGATGCGTCGTCATATCGTGTTCAAAGGTGCTGAAGTGGTTAACGAAAGTATTGAGGCTGGCCAGCCAGTGGCAGCTTTCATGGGTCATACTTTCAATTGGGAGTGGGTGGCCTCACTTCCTATGTGGGTGAGTCCTAAAGCACAGTGTGGACAATTATACCATGCATTGGAGAATAAGGCTTTCGACAGGCTTTTTATTCATCTCCGCCAGCGTTGGGGAGCAGTCAGTATCGCTCTTACAGACATTTTGCGTAAGACCATCGAGTTCAAGCGTCAAGGCAAGGCTACGGTCATTGGCTACGTGGGCGACCAGGTGCCGCATTGGAACAATATCCATCATTGGTGTCAGTTCCTCAACCACGACACGCCTGTCATGACCGGTACCGAGCGAATAGCGCGCAAAAACCATCAGGCAATCGTCTATATCGACATACGTCGTCTGCGTCGTGGCTACTACGAGTGTGAATTCCGCCTCATCACCCGATATCCTGAGCAGATGCCTGAGTACGAGCCAACAGACATCTATCATCGTATGCTTGAGGAGACCATCCGTCGACAGCCAGAACTGTGGCTCTGGAGCCACAATCGCTGGAAGCGTACCCGCGAAGAGTTCAATGAGCGTTTTGAGGTTGTTGACGGGAAAGTCATCGAGAAACAACAGCTTTGTGATTCCAAGCAATGACTATTGCGTGGCACATCATCATCAATTAATCATGGCAGCGTAAATACGAAGCGGGCACCGCCGGTGTAGTTGGTATCGAGCACGATGTCACCTCCCAGGCGGCGGGCGATGCTACGGGCAACGGTGAGGCCAATGCCTGTTCCGTCGTAGTATTCGTCGAGCTGCACGAACTCGTCGAAGATGTGCTCTGCTTCCTCTGGTGGCACGCCGATGCCGTTGTCTTCGACGACAAAGGCCAGCTTGTCGCCCTGCAGCTCCATGCCTAGCACTACCTTCCCTTCCTTCACCGTCTTGCCGGCAGCGATGTCTGCCTCAGCCGGATGTGTGAATTTCCGTGCATTGTCGAGCAGCAGTGACAGGGCACGTGTTGCCTGTTCCAGATTGGTGTGTAGTATCACCGTGTCGGCACCCTCGGCTATCTTCATGTCGAAGGTCAGATGGTCGGCTACGGTGATACCACTCTCGTCGGCAGCTTGTGCGGCCACTTGCACCCCCGGCACGTCGTCGTTGCGCTCAATTTCTGTCTGGCTGCTGGCATCGGCAAGTTCCAGCATCTTCTTCACCAAAGAGGTGATGCGGTTGGTGTTGTCGCTGATGCCGTGGGTCACCTCCTCACGGGTGGTGTCGTCTAGCTCCATCCCTGGTGTGGTGAGAATCTGGGTGAACCCGCTGAGAATGTTCAATGGCGTGCGTATCTCGTGAGAGATTTGCTGTATGAAATCGGTTTTCATACGCGATGACTCCTCAGCACGGGCACGCGCCTTGTCCAGTTCTTTGTTGGTTTCCTCCAGTTGGTGGTAGGTCTCCTCCAGCTTGTCGTAGAGCAGCAACGACTCCTGATAGCCTTCCGACATACTGTCGAAATTTTGCTCCAGCAGCGCGTTCTCCTCCTTGAGGTGCTGTAGTTCGTCAAGCAACCGCTGATATTCTTCCTGTGTGACTTGCATTTCCTTCTTAATTCGTTGCTTTCTGCTCAACGGTCATAAACTTGGTGAATCCCGTCATGGCGAGCACCTTGTAGATTTCAGGATTAACGTTGGTCATCTTGAACTGCCCCTTCGACATCATCACCTTGCGCATCGTCTTCTGTATGATGCGCAACCCTGAGCTAGCCATATAGTTCAACTCCGAGCAATCCATTACCAGGTCGATGTTCGGCTCACTGAACACTGGCTCAATGTCTTGTTCAAACTGTTCAGCGTTCATCGTGTCGATACGCTTGTCGGTCTTAATGATGGTCTTGCCACCTTCTTTCAAAATCTGTGTCATATTTTGGTTCTCCTTTTATTTTATTTCAATGATTGTTTAGTCTTTCAGTTCTTTCTTCATCGTCAGTAGGTTTTTACCTTCCAGCCGCTGATAGGTTACTTGATTCATAATGTTCTTCATGATGTAGATACCCATTCCGCCGAGGTCGCGCTCTGCGGGATTGATTTCCACATTAAAATCTTCTTTCATCGTTGGGTCGAATTCCTTCCCCTGATCTGACAGCATAAAGGTTAGTTCTTTGCCGTCGCTCTCTGCCACCAGTTCTATGTGGGCATCTGTTCCCTTAGGATAGGCGTAGAAAATGATGTTCGACACCATTTCCTCCAGTACGAGGTTCAGGTTCATCTGCATTTCCATGCTGAGTCCCAGTTCTTCGCAGATTTCCTCGATGAACTGTTCCACATGTTCCAGTTCGGCGATTTGGTTTTTAATGTTTATTACCTTTCTCATACCTAATAGGCTTTTTTACTTTGTTTCTATCTTAATGCACATCATCGTGAGGTCATCGTTGGGTTCGGCACCGTTGCGGTGCAAGCTCACTGCCTCGGCCATTGTCTCAACCACCTGCTGGGCAGAGGCAAATCGTGTCTGTCTCAACAGGTCAAGCACACGTTCGTCGCCCAACTGTATCTGTTGGCTGTTCTCGGCTTCGTTAAGTCCGTCGGTATAGATAAACAGCGGGCGTCCTTTGATGGTTTCTATCTCCTCTCCTTCATACTTCAGCCCTGGCCAAAGGCCAAAGGGCGCATTGGATTCCATGTCGAGGAAGTCGCCTTTGTTCTCCCCGCCGCCGATGACGGGCGGATTATGTCCTGCGTTGCAGAAGTCGAGGTGTCCTGTCTTTAGGTCAATGAGCCCCAAGAAGAACGTGACGAACATGCCGTTCTCGTTATCGTCGTCGCAGAGGGCATCATTTATTCGTGTACAAATCTCAGTGGGCATGAGTAGCTGGGCGGCGAGCGTACGGAAGAGTTGGGTGGTTTGCGCCATTAACAGCGATGCCGGTACTCCCTTTCCGCTGACATCGCCGACGGCGAAGTAGAGCTTGTCGCTACTGAGCACGTAGCCATAGAGGTCGCCACCTACCTCCTTGGCAGGAGTCATCGAGGCATACATGTCGAGCCCTTCGCGCTTGGGGAACGTGCTGGGCACCATCGACATCTGTATGTGGCGGGCGATCTTAAGCTCGTTTTCCATCAGCTCCTGAGCAGATTTCACCTTGGCGTATCGCTTGGCGGCACGGTGGCGTACAAGGGTGAAGATGCTGAAGAATATGAAAAGGGACACGATGGCGAAGATGAGGCCGACGTTGCGCTGCTGAGAGAGCTCTGCCCGCTGGTGTGCTATCTGTGCCTCTTTCTCCTGTGTCTCGTAGATGGTGGCCAGCTCGGCGGCGGCGTCGTTCTTCTGCGCTTCGATGGCAGGTGCTATCAGCGAGGCAATCTTTGCTGCTACGGCCAGGGCGGAGTCCTTTCGACCAGCCTTGTAATTAAACTCGAACTTGGGGAAAAGATAGGTCCTGATGACTTCGAGGTTTGGCTCCATGTTCCATTCGGCTGCGATGCGGTCAAAGTCCTGGAAGATGTTGGCTGCCTCGGCATTGCGGCCAATACTACTCAGATAATTGCACGAGTAAATGCGCGCCTCGTCGGTCTTCGAGTATTCCGTCTTCAGGAATTCCTCGAATGCCTTGGCCGCCTCCTCCTTTTTTCCTTGGGCAAGTAGTATCTCTGAACGTTTCAAGGAAGTTTGCCCGTTTATCTGATCCACAAAAGCGGAGTCAGCTCCCGGCTGTTTCTTGTACCAAGAGAGCAACAAGTCGCAACGGTCAATCCATTTCTGCTGCTCATGGAGTGTTTCTATGCCATTATACACGGAGGATATATTGGTCACCCCGATAATGCAACTGCGGAAATAGGTAAGATTAACGTCCTCCTTTTCCATATACCTCTTGTAGTATTGGTATGCCTGTTCAAAGCTCTTCTCTGCCTCGTCCATTCGGTTCAGTTCCTTCTGGCAACCGCCAATGACGGTGAGAAGGTTACCCTTACTGTCCGATGATATGTCGGGGTTATGTGCGATACAGGTAAAGGTGGGCAGCGCTACACGCAGGGCTTCCTCATATTGGTTCAGTGACATGTAATAGCAAGCCAAGCTGTTAGCGGCCCTGTTATAAAGTCTTGGCTCCTCATCGGCATCGTAAGTCTCAACAATCTTCTTCAGATAATCATACGACTCGTTCGTGTCTCCTCGGTTGGTGCATGCCAAGGCCCTGTAGAAGTCTGCCTTGATGGGTGGCAGAAGATTCTCGTCGGTGAGGCTGTCTGTCAATTCAATGATGCGCTCCACGTCGCCAGTTCTGGCCACAGCGCGCACCATTTCCTCCGCTGCCAAGCTTAGTGAGTCGGCCACGCTGCCATTATTGCTTTGTGTCCTGCCGTTCTGGCAAGCCGTCAAGTTCAGCAGCAATGCAGACAGCACAATCACTAGCGCGGTATCGTATAGCTTCACGGTACCGTTCACCCGATGGTGGATGTCCTGCAATATGTTGTTAAACCATTCCTTCATAGATCCTCATTCAAGTCGTAGCTTAGTTTCTGTGCTGCAAAGTTACGAATAATAGCTGAAAGTGCAAAACTTTCTGCCTTTTTTCTCTTTTTCCCTTTGTTTTTTTAGCTTTCTCAATGTAAATGTTTTTCGGATAGGTCTGCTATGGGAAAAACCTGGCACAGGCTCATGTACCGGGCAACTACTTCATCAAATCTCTTTCTCTTTTCAGGTGCAATCTCGCCCATCAGCGAGTCCATCTCATTGGTTAGTCTTTCAATCTTTGTTCGCTTCTCTTTGAACTAAAACGCCAGCGCAGCAAGTGAGAGTTGCTTGCTGATATCCTGGAGGGCGGCGCGGAACTGCCTACGCTCGTCCTCGGTGAAGGCGGCCTGCTTGCCATTGACGGTGTTACCATTCACCTTCTGCATGAGCCATCCGCGTGACTTGCCGAAGTATTTTTTGGCAATGTAGCTAAACGATATGGCCTCTGGCACGTCTCCCATCTTGGCCAGCCTTGCACGGGCAATCATCTCCTCGCCCTCGGCAAGCACCTTGTCAAGGCCGTCGACGAACTGATTAACACCTTCTTCAAGTTCATCTCCAGATAATGCCGTTGCATGTGGCCGCTGTTCAGTTATTTCCTCAAAATATGCCCTTATCTTCGGGTCTTTGATGCTGTTTACTGGATTCTCCATAATTTTGTTTTTTTATTCTCCACTCCCGAAAGAGTGGGGATTGTTAATTACCTTAGCAATTCTTCTATCATATCGATGTTTTTCTGAAACTCAATCATCCTGTCAAGCAGTTTGTCGATGAGAGGTCCCTTTCTCCATTCGGGAATGCTTTTGTCTTTCATCACCTCTTGGATGGAAAGTTTTGTGTATTCCAGACATCTTCGATAGAAATCAAGTCCTTCTTGTAGTTCCATTCGCTTTGTTTTTGGTTCAACAGTTAATGACCTCTTTTGACGATGCAAAGATAATAAACTTTTGTTTAATACGCAAATATTTGAGTATTTTTCTCCTTTAGGTACCATCAATAGTTAAACTTTTGCAAAAAGAGAATGAAACCCCCTAAAACGGAAACTCTGATGGGGAGAAAAACAAAACCCGCTGAATTTCAGCGGGTTCTTAAATCCTTGGAGCGGAGAGAGCGAGATTCGAACTCGCGAACCAGTTTTGCCGGTCACACGCTTTCCAGGCGTGCCTCTTCAGCCACTCGAGCATCTCTCCTTTTGTGTGCTGTTGTGACGCTTGGATGCGTCACCTGCTATGCAGTTACGAAAAGCGAGTGCAAAGGTACGAACAAAAAACGAGAAATGCGAAAGTTTTTAATTATTTTAACCGAAATCGCTTTTACTGACAAAAACTGACAAAAACCGACTTGTACTTTTCCCCGTCTATTTCAGGATAACCTCCATTGTTGTTTTCTGTACCTGCATCCCCATATTCCTATAGAAATGCAGGGCGGGGTCGTTTCCTTCCCACACGTTCAGGGTGATGTTGTTGCATCCGATTGACTGGGCATAATCACTGACATATTTGTACAACGCCTTGCCTACGTGCTTGCCGCGCGCTTTTTCATCCACACAAATATCATCGATATACAATGTCTTGATGTCTTGAAGCAGTTGGTCGCCTTTGTGCTCTGTAATTTGGCAGAAAGCGTAGCCTTGCACCACTCCGTCATCGTAAACGAAGATGGGTGCGTTGTCATCGGCGAGAATGGATTCAAGCTCCTGCGCGCTATACTTGGTCGTGTAGGGCTTGAACAGGTCGGGGCGTAACTTGTGGTGCACCATGTTCACCTGATGCAACAGTTCTATGATACGGTGGATGTCTTCTGTGTTGGCTTTTCTAATCATTTCCGTAAGCGTTTCTTGAATTGTTTGTACTCGTCGCAACGCGATACGTAGTCGCTCTCCGTTGCGTTGCTGAAATGGACGAAGTTCGCTAGGGCCGTGAAGGCTTTGTATTGCGAGGTGTTGGGGCGCGGAACAATGTCGTATTTCATCTCCGAACTGTTCCAGTCAAGCTCGTACCACCTCTGGTATTCGCTGTATAGTTCGCCGTAGGAGAGGGCGAAGAGAGCACGTTCCTTCAGTTTCTGGTCGGCCGTCTGACTAGCTTGTCGGAGCAGGTCGCGTGTACGTGCCAGGAGGTCGGCCTCGTTTGCACGCAAGGTGTCGTTGACGCTCTTTCCGTCGCGCATGAGGTACCAGCAGTCGCCAGTGTAGGATGCCTGTGCATATCTTACGGCGAGGTCGTAGCAGCGTTGCTGGCGTGATGTACCGGCAAGGACGCTCAGCTCGCCTTCCAACGATTCCATCTCTTTTGAGAATACGAGCTTCGGGTTGGCCAGGAGCATGGTGGGGTCAATGGAGTTATAGGTTTGGTCTTCCTTGAGCCACTGGCGCTTTATCCAAGGTTCCACTTTCCACTGTCGGAAGGCGGCGTAGGGTGCGTAACCTCTCTTCTGATAGAATGATGCCGGCACCTTGGTCAGCCATTGCTTGGCCTCCTTCCACTGGCAGAGACGCATGTACTTGGTTCCCATGAGGTCGTTCATCTCGTTGTCGTCGAGTTGCAGCGCGGCGTAACGGTCAATGGGTGATATGCCTGGGTTGTGTACATAGTCGATGAGCTTCTTCGTGTTGGCGATGCTCATGGTGTCGATTTGCTCCTTCACGGCGTATTCGTCAACACTTTGCATTAGTGCCAGAGCTGTGTTGAAGCGTCCGACCTTGGTGTAGTGGTCGTTCAGCACCTTGTGCACCAGACGATCCTTTGCTCCGAAGAAGAAGTAGTTGTTAGGTGCCAGCGAGTCAATCCACGGTAGCTCATCAGCCAGGAACTTGTCGAAGGCGGCATCGTCTTTGGTGGTGGTTGCTGCGGAGATGTAGAGCCGCAGCACACGGGCACAATCCTTCATGCGTTGTGTGCCTTCCAGGTTTGCTGTCCTGTTGATGTCTGCTCTTGCCAGCAGCTGGTTGTCGAAGAGGAACTCCAGCCATGCCAGCGCGCTCTGCCACATGACGGGTTGCTTCGAGCGCTTCTCGCTGACGGCCTTGCGTGCCAGCTGACACATCTCCATCGCCTCGCTCTTCTGTATGTCGCGGATGAAGAGTTTTCCTTGCACTCCCCATCCCTCTTCGTCCACGTCGACGGCCTCCTGTGCATTGTTCACGAAGTCCTGCAGCAGGAAGGGCAGCACGGCGGAGTTGGGATCGCGGTTGTACTCCTCGTTAATGGCTTGGTAGGAGCGGCGCTTATAGTACTGCGTCATGAGGCTCTCCCAGTCGCCCAGTTCGGCAAATATCTGTCCGGCCTCGTCGGCGCGCCCGGTGTGCAGGAGTGCGCCGGCATAGATGTCGTGCATCATGTCCTTGTAGATGGTTTCGATGAACTGTGTGGCGGTTTGCTCCCAGAAGCTGACGTTCTCGGCGTGGCGCCCCAGGAGCATGTTGCAGCGCATGAAGAGCAGGGCATGCTGGCTGCGTAGCTTCGTCTTCAGCTTCCCTTCCGCATAGGTACGTACTTGAAGCAACGTCTGGCGACGCTTGGCCAGTTGCTCCTTCGTGGGGTACTCCCACTGTTCGTATCTCACCTCGCGAGCACAATCCAGGTAGAGGTCGAGGTTCTCCAGATAAGACAACATGAGCTGGTCGCCGTGACTGGCAGCGTACTTCTTTGTTTCATCCATGTTGAAATAATAGTACTCCACTTCATCGCCTATGCCCATGTAGGCCTTCCAGTTGGCGTTACACACCTCGCTGGCATGGTCGCTGAATTCCTGGCTGTTGTAGAGGCTGTAGAGGTAGTTGTTGTGTGAGTCCATCCAGATGCAGGCGGCTGCGGGCAAAGCCATCATGAGGAGAAGGATGCTAGTGACGATAGATTTTCTGGTATGTGTCATAGTCGTATCGATTAATGTTTTCTTTGTCAAGGCAGTAAGTGATGATGGCGTTGGCCATGTCGCTGCGAGTTTTCTCTATTATCTCCTTTGCGCTGAGAATCTCGCTGGCCTCTACGGTGTGCTCTATGTGCACGCTACCGATAGTGCGCTGCCAGGCGTAAACGGGGTAGGCGGCAGCCAAGGGCAACGGATAGTCGGCGAGGTAGCGCATGTAGGGTTGCACATCGCGTATGTCGAGGATGGGGTTCCGCTCTGCGAAGTTTTGCGGGTCGCCAGTGTTGTAAACCATGAGTACGCCATAGTCAGCGGGCGGTGCGGGCATCGACAGTTGGTGCAGGCGGATGGTGGTGGAAAGGGCCATACCGTAGCTTTGCGCCTCGCGGCGCACCTCCGAGAGGAAGTCGTAGTAGGTCTTTCGGCTGCGTAGGGTGTAGTCACAGTCAATCTGCAGCTCGCGTGCTGGAGGCAAGTCATGGGTTTCGTTCATTTGAACGATGCGCTTGACAAGCCTCTTGGCTAGTTCCGGCCATCCGTCCTGAGGGGCATGACTCATACAGTCCTCGGTAATGTAGACGGTAGGCACCAGCTCCATTGTCCATTGACCATTGTCCATTGACCATTCAGCGGGGAAGTGTATGGTGGCGTTGGGCATGGGCTGTCCGTCGGTCATCACCACGTCGAAGTACCGGCAGAACACGCGGTGTATGTCGTGCTCTTGAAGGAAAGCCTCCTCCACGGAGTTCAGCTGCCACGTGGTGCGCCAGTAGTAGGCTGCGTTCTCCACGAGCAACGTCTCTGTAGCACCGTCGTTGTGCTTACATCCCGTCATGAGTACGAGAGAAAGCAACACGCAAACAATAATTCTCATTTTAGTAATCACTTTCCGGCCATGATGTCAATGACGTTGGCGATATGTAGTGTGAGGAGGCCAAGGTTTGTCGCTGCAAAGGTACTACAAAAACGGGAAACAGCAAATATTTTCAACAAATATTTATGCTCGTTCCCCGTTTGATTGACGAGTGACGAAAAAAAATAAGGAAACGCTAAAGACGCGGAGGCTGGCCATAAAAGCGCTGAAGACGTTAGGGTGTCAGCTATAAAAATGAAAATGATAACGGTAAGCCCTCCGATATGATGTCGATTAAGATACGGGGAAATTCCAGGAAAGCTCTGTTCAAAGTGGGTAAAAGGCCGGAGGCAAAGTTAATTCAATGTCATTGAACGTTAAATCAATGACATTGAACGTAAAAACAATGACATTGAACGTTAATTCAATGACAGTGAATTAACTTTTTTGAGCCATCCCACACTAATACTAATCATTAAGAGAATTGTGATTATATTCTCTTTTCGTTCTACCTATTGTCGCGATATTGTTTGGCTGTCATGCCGGCGACGCGCTTGAAATATCGGTAGAAGGATGTGGGTTCGGAGAAGCCAAGCATGTAGGCTGTCTCCTGAAGTGTCTGTGTGGCGTGTGTCTCGATGAGACGCTTGGCCTGCGCCGTCACGTATTGCTCTATCCACTTCACTGGCGAGAGACCGTTGGTGGCTGTGCGGATGACCTTGCTGAGATGCTTGGGGGTGAGGTTTAGCAAGTCGGCGTAAAATTGGATCTCGCGCGACTCCCGATAATGTTTTACTACCAGGTTGCAGAAGCGGTTGAAGATGTCTGCCTGGTGGCTCTCTGCCCATTGCCTGTCCTGATCGCGGCGATAGAAGTTGAGAAACTCATAGCCCACGGCGAGTTGCGCCAGGAGCGTCTGGTAGCGGTGGGGCAGTTCCTCGTCGGTGTGGTTGGCGATGATGACGAGCTGGTCAACGATGGCGAGCAGGTGTGAGGTCTGCTCGTCGGTCAGCGAACAGACGGGGGAGCGGTTGAATTTATCGTGGTCGTGGGTGAAGATGTGGAAACGGAGGTCGTCGAGCATCTTAGGCGAGATGAACAGCAGGGCGTAGGTGAAGTCGTCGGTACAATCTATCGGGTGCATGATATGACCTGGGAGAATGATGGTCAGGTCGTTTTTGTGATGGGTAATGACGCGCATGTCGTACATCGCTCGTGCGCTGCCACTCAGAATGAGGGTCAGGATGGTGTAGGGGAATACGTAATTTTCATTACAGCCGAAGAAGTTGCCCATCTCACGCACAATCAGAATGTCGGTTTGCTCAATAGACTGTAGCAGCGGTTCGTTAGAGGTCGTCATTATCATATTATTTTTGTGTTGATATTGCAAAGGAGCGCAATTTGTTTGCAAAATTACAACTTTTTAGCGATTCTGCAAGGAAAATGCGACTTTTTGCTATAAAATATACCTAAATTGTTAGTGCAGGATGTGTAAAACATAGTACTTTTGTGCCCAAAAAGTATTAATTACTAAACCAAGATTTATGAAAATGAAATTACTCTTTTCCATGTTGCTCCTGTTTGTAGGGGTCAACATGCAGGCTCAGTCTGTTGCTGCCGAGCAGATGGACGAGCGGTTCAATGACAACAAACTGCCCTACGGTTGGTTTACCGAGGGCTGGGAGGTTGACAGTACAGGTGTGATCAGGACTAATGCGTCTTCCGGTTTCAGTTTTGATTTAGAGTCTTTGTTTGGGACTAAAGACGAGGATCCCGAAGAAAAAGATGAAGACCCTGAAGAAAAAGATGAGGATCCCGAAGAAAGTGGAAACAAAAATCAGTTCGACATCAGTTCGCTCTTGGAATCATTGATGGGTGGCGGCAGCAAGGACAACTATCTGCTCACGCCTCCCCTTGTGGTCAACGAGGGCGAGACGCTGGTGTTCTCAGCGATGAAAGGCAAGAAGGACGACTCTGGCTCAGGCATGAGTTTCAGTATCGGCTCTTCCGACTCAACCTTTGTCGTGGAGCGCTCGGTCTATAGCCGCAACCAGTGGGTGCGCGTGGCCGACTTCACCACCGAGCTCGACACTATCTTCAAGACGTTCACCATTGCCAATACACCTGCTGGTGAATACCGTTTCCGCTTCAAGGCTGGCGGCACTGTGATGATTGACAGCGTGGCCGGTTTCCACATTGACAACGAGGCACCCGACATCTACATCATAGAGAACGATGCACGGGCCAATCACTTAGACTTCAGCCTCTGCACAGAGGACAGCACCCGCACGCTCAAAGTCATCAACACAGCTACGGGCACACTGAAGGTGGGCATCACTTCTGACGACGCAGCCCTGTTCTCAGTAAACCCAGGCGAACTGGAGGTAGCTGCTGCCGACACACTCGATGTCAATATCACCTTCAACTTTGCTGCCGGACAGTCTGGTAAGAACGAGGCGCAAATCACGTTCAGTCCTGCTGACGAGCGTGTCTATGGCAAGACACTTTATGCTACAGCCGTTGTTACCCAGCCTGACGTATGGATGGAGGACTTCAACGCCAACGTTCAGCCCAAGGGCTTCTTCACCGAGGGATGGGAGTTCCGCGACCAAGTGGCTACCACTAGTTCCGGCGGCGGCATGGAATCCATGTTCGGCGGCGGTGGCTCGTCATCGTTCCTGATGACTCCGCCTCTCAAGGTTGAAGACATCAATGAAGTGCTGCTCTTCTCTGCCAAGAGTGGCAGCGGCGACGATGGTATGGCTGGCATGGGTTCCCTGTTCGGCGGTAGCGGCTCTTCTATCGTCGTTGAGAAGTCTGTGTATGGCAGCAATAAGTGGGAGAAGGTAAAGGAGTTCACCGAGCCACTCGACTCCACTTACAGAGTGCTCTGGGTGGGTTACATCGAACCCGGCGAGTACCGTTTCCGTATCATTGCCTCTGACAGCATCGTCGTTGACAGCATCGCCGGATTCCACCTCGACGAGAATGCCCCCGACATCTATGTGCTCCACAACAACACTGCTGCTGGTGCCATCAACTACGGTATGCCGCAGGCCAACAGCACCGAGACGTTTGCCGTGGTCAATACGGGTACGGGAAGTCTGCAGGGTGCCATTGCCTCTACCGACGAGACCACCTTCGCCCTCAGTGCCAAGGAGTTCGCAGTCAATGCCAGCGACACCGCCTTTATCGATGTCACCTATCTCTTCGATGAGCAGTCGTTGGGCATACATCAGGGAGCCGTCACCTTCGCACCGGCGAGCCCTGTTCTCAATCCCCTTACTTACCCGCTCACGGCCTACAGCACCTACGCTGATGCTTGGACGGAGGATTTCGAGCCAGAGTTCCTGAGAGAAGACGAGACACAGCCTATTGACCTGCCCGCTGGCTGGGAGACCACAGGCTGGGAGGTCAAGTTGCCCAGTAGCGGCGGTGGTCTGATGGATATGCTTGGCGGTCTGATGGGAGGCGGTGGCGACGCTGCGCCCAAGACATATATGGCCACCACAAGTTCTGAGGCCTACGAACTTATCACCCCGCGTCTACAGGCCAAGAAGGGCGACGTGCTGCGCTTCGAGGCTGAGTTGGGCGGCGGTGGCTTGATGGCCATGATGGGCATGTTCATGGGTGGCGGCGGTGCCAGCGGCCAGTTGAACGTGTTCTATAAGGTTGATGCCAGCGGTTCCGTAGCCCCCAACGATGACGACTGGACCTACTACGACACTTTCATACAGAACGGCTACGTCTATTTCGTGGCTCCTTACTCAGGTGTCTATCAGCTGCGCTTCACCTCGCCTAGTGCTTCGCTCGACAACTTCTACGGCTTCCGCAAGCCCATCCAGACGGTTGCACTCTCTGAAGAAAACGATGTCGTCAACGCCGCCGTGTTCGAGAATTACAACGGCCAGACCGTCAACGTCAGCTACGACCGCACCCTCTCTGCCACCCAGCAGAGCAACGGCACCTGGACGCCCGGCGCCTACATCGTCAGCCTGCCTTACGACTACGACTTCACCGACTACTACGAGGCCGACCAGGCAAGAATCTTCCGTCTGGCTTTCAAGGAAGAATACTACAAGCAGTTCATCTTCCTGCCGGACGGCAGTGCCAATCCCACCCTCATGCAAGCCGGAAGGTCATACCTCATCATCGTGATGAAGGGACAGATTAATCTTAGTGCCACCGGTGTCACGCTGAACAGCGAAATCGTCGACGATAGTCTGAATGTGGTCAACAGTTTCGAGGACTGGTACTTCGAGGACAAGCTGACGCCCGTAGGAAAGTGGATGGCCAACTTCCGCAGTATCTCCGACGTGGAGGCTGACACGATGAACATCTACGGTCTGCGCGATGACGGCTCCTGGGCACGCTTCCACTCTGAGAACGGCGAGGAAAAGTACCGTATGCCGGCCTTCCGTGGCTATTTCGAGGCCAATGCAGAAGCCACTCCTGATGAACCCGCAGGGGCACGTATGGAAGCTCCCGCAGAGCCAGGCACCTACAGGACGCTGTTCCAGAACACTGACCAGCAGGGCACCAGCTCGGGCGAGGACGTCAGCTTCGACAACCTACGATTCGAAGCGGTCATCCCCTACATTGAGGACACTACTGTAGGCATCCAGCCCACCATCGTCGCCATTGATGCCGACGGCACCTGCCGCTACTTCGACCTGCAAGGCCGTATGCTTAACGGTAAACCTGTCAAAGGACTGTATATCGAAAATGGCAAGAAAGTCGTGGTTAAGTGAGAGAAGAACCGAGCTCGCTCGAGTTCTTCCGAACGGGAACGAGTTCGAGCGAAGCTCAAAGTTGCCAACCATTAAAATACTCATTTGTATTTTCATCAGCTTAAAAGGCTCGACTGTGCCCGTGGTGGCACAGTCGGCCTTTCATCGTATTGACAGCATCCTGACGCTGAACTACAACAAGGGTGACATCGACACGGCCTACATCATGCGGCCTACAACGAAGTGGACTATCACGGCGCGAATAAATGTGTCGGGAGCGAAGATGGAGGCCAAGGGAGCCTCCACTCCTTCGGAAGGATTAGGGGAGGCCCAGCACTTCAAGGCCGAGATGGAAGCCAACAGGAAAGCGACCCTCAGTGTTGGAGTCAGCTATCTCGGCCTTTCGCTCAGTGCGTCACTCAATCCCGCCAAACTGATGGGCAAGTACCGCGACTTCGAGCTGAACTTCAACAGCTACGGACGACGCTTCGGCTTCGACATCATCTATCAGGATGCCAAAAACTTCACGGGCTGGCACGACCATGAGGGCATGGACCGCATCGAACTGCCTGACGGCTTGCTGTCGGTGAAGACGCTGAACCTGAATGCCTTCTACGTCTTCAACAGCCGCCGCTTCTCCTATCCTGCCGCCTTCTCGCAGAGCTACATCCAGCGACGTTCTGCTGGCAGTTTCCTCTTAGCAGCATCGGGCATGGGGCAGCGCGCCATCCTCGACTGGGAACAGGAGATGAAGCTGAAAATGACGAACATTGGTCTCGGTGCGGGCTATGGCTACAACTATGTGCCAGGCCAGGGCTGGCTGCTGCATATATCCGCCCTGCCCACGTTCATCGTCTATAGTAAGACGTCAATGACTTTCGGCGACTCGCACGTACCCCTTCACTACCACTTTCCCGAGGCCATTATCACTGGGCGCGGCGCCGTCGTCCGCCAGTGGGGTAATAAGTTCTTCGGTATTTCGATGGTCTACAATTTCACCAACATCGGCCACGAGGAAAACCTCGCTGTACACAATACCAAATGGCGAATCCGCACATTCTTCGGCCTACGGCTGGGAAAGAGATAGATATGAATTTTTGGGAATTTTGTTTGGTAGATTTGAGGATTTTGTATACCTTTGCGCCATGAAACAAGATTATTTTGCCATCGATTAGACAATCAAAAATAGGACGGAAAATGAAAATCAAGAATCTGATACTATGCGGCGTGGTGGGATTGGTACTGACATCATGCGCCACGAAGGAGAGTGCTATCACTCAGCTGGAGGACTTTACCTACGAGCTGCGCGACAATAGCCGCAACTATGATGTAGAGGACTGGCAGAAGGCTGGCAAGAAATTCCTGAAAATCCGGAAGAATGTCAGCAAGCACGAGTTTAACTATACCGCTGAGGAAAAAGCAAAGATTGGCCGTCTGGAGGGCGACTGTGCCCGCTACATGGCGAAGGGAGCCAAGGAAGGCTTCTTCGACAAGCTGCAGAACATCGGCAGCGAAATCATGGGTGTCCTAGAGGGCATCCTCGGCATGTGATAGCCATGATGAGCAGCACAGCCAGACTTCTAGACGTTAAAGGCCTTGTTGGTCATTTGCTTTCAGCATTTCGCTGGGCTGGATACCAAACTCCTTCTTAAAGCAGGTGGCGAAATACTTGGGATCTCGGAATCCTACTTTGTAGGCCAGGTCTGAGACGCGGAGGTCGGGCTGTTCCTCTGCCAGTCGTCGTGCCTCCTTCATGCGTAGGGTGCGTATGAAGGCGGTGACGTTGAGTCCTGTCAGTGAGCGCAGACGGTTGTAGAGCGTGGAGGCCGACATGCCCATCTCTGCAGCGAAGGCATCGCGGTCGAAGTCTGCATCGTCGAGGTGTGCCATGACACATTTGCGTACCTTTGTGAGGAAAAGCTCGTCGGCGGTAGGCTGCTGCTGCTGCCCTGCCTCGGGGGTGTTGTTGACCAGTGCCGTCACACGTTCGCGCAGTATGCGTCGACGGTTTTCCACGAGGTTGTTGATGCGCAGCTCCAGGTCGCCGAGACGGAAGGGTTTGTTGATGTAGTCATCGGCACCCAAGAGCATCGACTCCTTGCGGTCTTCCTCGCTGGTCTTGGCAGTGAGCAGGATGATGGGAATATGGTTCAGCTCTTCCGATGTTTTTATCTGTCGTGTCAGCTCATTACCACTCATTTCGGGCATCATCACGTCGGCAACGATGAGGTCAGGTTCTTCCCGTTGCACCACCTCCATGGCTATGCGCCCGTTTGAGGCCGTGGTGATGTGGTAGTGGCTGCCCATCATAGTCTTCATGAGCATGAGGAGTTCCTTGTTGTCCTCCACCAGTAGAATGTGATAGGCATCCTCACCAGGCGTAGTGTCGATGGTGGGCTTTGGTTCCTCCCTCTCTCTTGAGAGTGCGGGCAGGTCGATGATAGCCGTTCGTGGCGTGCTCAGGTCTATGGTGTGGCTTCGGTCAATCTGTGCCGGGTTGTAGTGTTCCTTGGTGATTGGCAGCGTGACGGTGAAAGTCGTGCCCTTACCTTCCTCGGTGTCACAGTCGATGGTTCCTCCGTGCAGGAACACCAGTTCGCGGGTAAGCGCCAGTCCCAGTCCTGTGCCGCTGGCTTTCACACGACGGTAGTCGCCATCGTGGAATCGGTGGAATAGCTTGCGCCGCTGCTCGGGCGAAAAGCCGATACCTGTGTCAGAGACGCAGATGGTAACGTGGTCGTATTTGTCGTTGGTGTATGCCTCCAGCGTTACCTTTCCAGGTGCGTTGGTGTATTTGAACGCGTTGGAAAGCAGGTTGTAGATGATTTTGTCCACCTTATCGGTGTCTATCCAACCCATCATCGAGTGTGGGTCGCACTTGATACTGAACTCCAGGTTTTTCTTCCTCATCAGCGGCTCTATGCACACCGCCGTCTGTCGGATGTACTCCATTACGTCGCCCTGTGATACCATTAGCTTCAGCTCTCCCGACTGCGATTTGCTAGTTTCAAGTATCTGTTGGAGCAGTCGTGTCATGCGCTCCACGTTGAGCTCCATGAGTGCGTAGTCAGTGGCGAAGCGCGGTTCACGGGTCCTCAGGTGCTCCACGGAAGCGGAGATGACGGTGAGCGGGGTGAGCAGCTCGTGCGATATGTTGGTGAATACACTGGCCATCTGCAGTCGGTTGCGGATGCGCATGCTGCGAATATAAAGGTAACGCAATAATACCAGCAGCCCTAGCAACCCTAACAGTGCCACAATAATTAATAATATAAAGGCCGTGTTCATAATAATATTAGTACAGGATCGGGAACGATAACCCGCTTTTTGTGTTATATGGTTGAAAAAACGTGAGCAAAGGTACGCCATTTTTCTGAAACAGAAAAGTTTTTTGGGGAAAAATAGTACGCAACGGGTTTAAAATACGTGATTTTAGGTAGAAAAATAGTTAAATCACGATTTTTAAACCTAAATTAACCATGATTGAACCTCTATTTGAAAATAATGTCTTACCTTTGCACTCGTCAAATAAGATTTTTTTTAATGGTTAAGGTTTATGGTTGATTAATTTCATTGGAAAAGTCCCGCTGTGAAGCGGGGCTTTTTTTATGTGTTCAGCATGAGCATCAGCTAACGGGTGGCGTAAATGTAGCGGGCATAAGATGGAATGTTTCCCATAGCCTATTCTTCCTGTTCGTAATAATAAGAATAGTCGATGCCTTTCATAAAGATTTCGCGGTCATCGATGCGGTCGGTCATAGCCCCTCGCAGGAGAGCCTTTATTGGCATAGGGTCTGTTGTGCTTGTGCGCATAGCAGCGAGATAATCTTTCTTGTCTATCTTGCTCCAATCGACACAAAGCTTCAGGCGCGCCTTGAAGATAAGGTCCAGCCAGATGCGGGTACTGCGGCCATTGCCTTCCATAAAGGGGTGAGCCACATTCATCTCCACATATTTATTAACTATCTCATCGAAAGTGGTCTCTGGCATACCTTCAATAATCCTCAAATTCTGCATCAGATATTCCGCACGACAAAACAAAGTGCCGTCCTTCCAGATGGTCTTGGTGCGTATATGTCCGGCAAAGCCGTATAGCCCACCGAAGAGGTAAGCATGTATCTGTTGTAGGCATTTCACTGTTCCTGGCTCCATGCTTTCAAGCAATCCGCTCTCAATCAACGTGTAAGCTTTCTTTTTGCTCTGTCCGTCAATACTATTGTCGCTATAGGTGAACCAATCCAAGAATGCTCTGGCACGATTGTTAGGATAGTTCTTTGCCAGCGTTTGCACACATTCGGCATCCAGCGCATCAGCCGCACGTTGTTTGCCGTCTGGTGCTTGGAATTTGAACTCGTGAGTGACACTCACGAGTTGTACACCATCTGTCGCCAGCTTCTTTTTCAACCAACGCCAATAGTTTCCCGCTTTTACATAATCCTCCTCATCGTTGATGGCCCGCACGATGTCAGTTGCCGAGAACCACCACTTACTGTGTTCCTCGTCCCAAACGGCCCGAACTTCACGGTCGTTGAAGAAGCGGATAGACTTTTTTGTACTATTCGATGCCATAGCCCTATTCATCCTTAATGATTTCCCAATGACCAGTCTTGTATGATCCAACCCATTGTATGAGCTTTCTCTCTTGCAAGTGCGCAATATCACGCTGAATGGTTTTTCTGTTTACATTCAGTTTTTCCGAGAGATATTTTGTGTTTACTGTGACATTTAGTGCGGCACCATCTGCGACACCATTTTTAATCAATTCCACAATAACTCGCTGCCTTTCAGTCAGTTCTTCTGCGACATTTACTGCGACATCCTGTGTACTGATTGTCGGTTCATCCTCCTCCATGCTCTTCCTGTATTCCGCTATCTGCTTGATAAGGTTCTCGCAATGGTGGTCGAGCATAAAGGCTTTGAATCTGTCCGAACAATCTTCTTTTTCGCTCTGCTCCAACGAGGTGATGTATTGCTTGCGCTTCTCTTTCTTAACAATCGATGGTATGACGCCAAACTCATACTGAATCATATTCATCACCAGTCGGCTCATGCGTCCGTTGCCGTCTGCCCACGGATGAATCTCCACTAAGCGGTAGTGAGCTTCGAAACTCAGGTCATACACTTTCTCTATCTCTTTCGGGTCGATATGCCTCCGCTCCTCGTTGAGCCACTGGCAGAATGCCTCGGTCCTTGACGGCACTTTCTGATAGGAGAGGTAAGACCTGCCGCCAATACCGGCACTCACATTCAACAACCTCAGTTCACCCTTTGCTGCGGAGAAATTACCCGCCATTGCCCTATATTCCGACCCAGTGTTCTTCATCACCAATGCCGAAAGACCACACAACATATCGACACTGTAGTCTGTGTGCTGCCGTGCATAAATCATTCCCTGCTCGTAGGCCGTCTTGAGGTCGAGGTTCATCATCTGCTCGATGAGCGGCTTCTGTGCACCTATTCCTTCGTCGAACAGTAGCCTGTTCTCCAGCTCTGTTACCGTCGAACCCTCGATGGCGGTGGAATGTGTGATAATAGAATAAAGGTAGAACTTGGCATAGTCTATCTGCTGGTCTATGCCGAGTTGCTTGTATTCTTCATATATGGGCCTTATCGTCTTTCTCATGTGTTTTCAATTTTCAATTTCCAAATCGTGGTCGATGAACTCAATGTATTTGCTGGGCACCAACGTCCAGTTGTTTTGCTCTATCTTATCAAGATTCAGCGTTTCCTCTTTTACTTTCTTAGCCATATATACCTGAATAGTGTGGCAAGCAACATCACGGTCACCATAGACAGTTAACGGCTACAAAGGTACGAATAATTTGGGAAAGAAATGCCATTTAGGGTGAAAAACAATAAAATTCATCAAAGAAAATGGACTTTTTCTCGATCCCTCTGCTCGAAAAGTTGGAAGATAACGAGAAAATGTCTATTCAATAGGACCGACGAAGCGAAACCGGAGAGTGATAGTGACAGTAAATGACAGTAACTTTTAAACTTTCTCGCGTACGTGTGTGCGTGTGTACGCGAAGAAGTTTCTATTTTCTACTGTCATTACTGTCACTGTCCCACAAGAACATGTCACTTACGGCTCGTAAGTATGTTGTTTAGGCCTCGTAAGTATGTCACTTAGCACATGTAAATATGATACTTAGCAACCAAAAACAATATAGTTATGAAAGCAATGAGCAAAGTCCTGCATTGACGTGAATGGTTGATGTCACACAATAAATGGCGTGAGGGGGACGTTAATTCCATATAATATAATAAGGTATATGATAGAATACATACGCGGAGAACTGGCTGAGCTGACACCGGCTCTGGCCACCATCGAGGCTGGTGGCGTGGGCTACGGCCTGAACATTTCATTGAACACTTATTCGGCACTACAGGGGAAGTCGGCTTCCCCCCAGACGTCTGGCAAGGGGGCAATTGTGCGGCTCTACGTCTACGAGGCCATCCGAGAAGATGCGTACGTGCTCTATGGCTTCTATAATAAAAAGGAACGCGAGATGTTCGAACAACTGATTACCGTGAGCGGCGTAGGTGCTAACACGGCGCGGATGATGCTCTCAGGGATGAGCGTGCCGGAACTGTGCAATGCTATCTCGACGGGTAACGCGAAGCTCATACAGAGCATCAAGGGCATCGGTAAGATGACGGCGCAGCGCATCATCGTGGACCTTAGGGACAAGATTGTGGCGCTGGGCATCGCCGACGAGATTCCTGCCGGTGGCACTGTGCAGGCACCAGTGAACAACGCCGTGCGCGACGAAGCCGTGGCCGCACTCACCATGCTTGGCTTCTCACCGGCTCCTACTCAGAAGGTTGTCGTCAGCATCCTGCAACAACAACCCGACCTGCCCGTAGAACAGGTGGTGAAACTCGCACTGAAACAGATAAAGTAAGGGACTGACACCAAATCAACTTTTGACCTTTTTTTATAAACAACGAATTACACGAATTGACACGAATTATTACTAATTTCACGAATTATTCTCTGACGCAGCAATTCGTAAAATTAAATATGAATTCGTGTCAATTCGTGTAATTCGTGTAATTCGTTGTTTAGATTTATAGGTAA
>Ga0310696_10000698_pt1 | contig 50733 bp, 53 predicted proteins | sample AusTroGonzalo_MG_4_FD_203885 | JGI IMG/M metagenome (GOLD analysis project Ga0310696, IMG submission 203885) | Bovine rumen microbial communities from tropical cattle in Woodstock, Queensland, Australia - Gonzalo_02 (v2) (version 2) | ecosystem: Host-associated > Mammals > Digestive system >...
ATCCGCGCCTGTGCGCTTTGCTGTTTTTACTATTTCTTCTACTGATTCCATCAAGACCCTGTGGTCAAAAGCAATCAATTTGATGCGAATCTTAGATGCTGGTACCATTGTTCGTTTTCCTTATTTTAAGTTGTTTTGCGGGCTAAGGGTACACCCTTAACCCGCAAATTGCAACAATTATTTAACAATTTTTGATACAACACCTGCACCAACTGTGCGTCCGCCTTCACGGATAGCAAAGCGGCGACCTTCGCTCATAGCAATAGGTGCAATCAATTGCACGCTGATACGAACGTTATCACCTGGCAAGACCATTTCTTTGTCTGCTGGCAAAGTAATTGTACCTGTTACGTCTGTTGTGCTGAAATAGAACTGAGGACGATAGTTAGAGAAGAATGCTGTATGACGGCCACCTTCTTCTTTCGTCAAAATATAAACTTCAGCTTCAAAGTCTGTATGTGGTGTAATAGAACCAGGTTTGCAGATAATTTGACCACGTTCTACTTCTTCTTTCTTGGTTCCACGCAACAACAAACCAACGTTATCACCTGCTTCACCTTGATCCAACAATTTACGGAACATTTCTACGCCTGTGACAGTTGTTTTTTGTGTTGGTTTCAAACCAACGATTTCGCATTCATCACCAACTTTGATAACACCAGATTCTACACGACCTGTGACCACTGTACCACGACCTGTGATAGAGAACACGTCTTCAATTGGCATCAAGAATGGTTTATCAATTGGACGATCCGGCATTGGGATGTATGAATCACAAGCTGCTAACAAAGCATCGATAGATTCTTTGCCCAAACCATCTTTTTTATCTTCTAATGCAGAAATAGCTGAACCACGGATAATTGGTGCATTGTCACCATCAAAATCATTTGCAGACAACAATTCACGAATTTCCATTTCAACCAATTCCAACAATTCAGGATCATTTGCCAAATCGCATTTGTTCAAATAAACTACGATTTTTGGAATACCTACTTGACGAGCCAACAAAATGTGTTCACGTGTTTGTGGCATTGGACCATCTGTTGCAGCAACCACCAAAATAGCACCATCCATCTGAGCAGCACCAGTAATCATGTTTTTAACATAGTCAGCGTGGCCTGGACAATCAACGTGAGCATAGTGACGATTTGCTGTTTCATATTCTACGTGCGCAGTATTGATTGTTATACCGCGAGCTTTTTCTTCTGGTGCGTTATCGATTTGATCAACACCTTTCTGTGCATCAATACCAACACCATAATAATGAACAATAGCAGCTGTCAAAGTTGTTTTACCGTGATCAACGTGACCAATAGTACCAATATTGACATGTGGTTTTGTTCTTACATACTTTTCTTTTGCCATGGTTTTCTCCTTGGGCTGTTAGTTATTAAGTTTGTAATTGTTATTTTGTCATCTTTTTGATTACTTCGTCAGCAACATTTTGTGGGACATCATCATAGTGCGACAATTCCATATACGGATTTGCACGACCTTGGGATAATGAACGCAATGTTTTGACATAGCCGAACAAATTAGCCAGTGGGACATACGCAGTAATTAACTGGCTGCCGAATCTGGTTTCGATACCATTGATTTGTCCGCGACGACTATTCAAGTCGCCAATAATGTCACCGACGTATTCTTCCGGTGTATTAACCGCAAGTTTCATAATCGGTTCCAATAATTTTGGTGATGCTTTCTTCATCGCTTCGCGGAAGCAAGCACGCGCCGCAATTTCAAAGCATAACACATTAGAATCCACTTCGTGATACTTACCATCTACCAATGTGGCTTTGAAATCTACTGTTGGATAGCCAATCAAAACACCTGTTTGTTGCGCTATCTTTAAACCTTTTTCTACACCGGGGATATATTCCTTTGGAATAGCACCACCAACAATCTTGTTTTCAAATTCATAACCTTTGCCTGGTTCCAATGGTTCAAATTGGATTTTAACCTGAGCATATTGACCAGAACCACCAGATTGTTTTTTGTGTGTGTATTCTTCCAAGATTGGCTTGCGGAATGTTTCACGATATGCAATACGAGGCTCACCAACATTAACATCTACTTTGAATTCACGCAACAATCTATCAATCAAAATATCCAAATGCAATTCGCCAACCCCAGACAAAATCGTTTGACCAGATTCTTGATCCACAGACACGCGGAAAGATGGATCTTCTTTGGCCAACGCCTGCAAACCCAAAGCCATTTTTTCAATATCCGCTTTTGTCTTTGGTTCAACTGCGATACTAATCACAGGTTCTGGAACATGGATAGATTCCAAAATAATCGGATTAGCTTCATCACACAATGTATCACCAGTGATTGTTTCTTTCATACCAACCAATGTGATAATATCACCAGCAGAAGCTTCTTTGATTTCTTCACGCGCATTTGCATGCATCAATAACATACGACCAACACGTTCGCGTTTATCACGATTAGAATTGTAAATATAAGAGCCAGATACCAATTTACCTGAATAAATACGGATAAACATCAAGTTTCCAACGAACGGATCATTTGCAATCTTAAATGCCAAAGCACTAAATGGTTCATTTACACTTGGATGACGTTCTGCAACTGTTTCACCATCCATCTTGGTTCCCTTAATAGCAGGGATATCCAACGGACTTGGTAAATAATCTACAATTGCATCCAACAAAGGCTGAACACCTTTGTTCTTAAATGCTGTTCCGCATAATACAGGTACAAAGTTTTGAGCAATTGTTCCTTTGCGCAATAATTTTTTGATTGTCGCCGTATCTGGAATATTGCCTTCCATATAGGATTCCATCACAGATTCATCCAAAGTCACAACTTCTTCAATAAGTTTGTTGTGTAATTCTTCTGCTTTTTCTTTCAAATCTGCTGGAATTTCTTCTGTTTTTGGATGAGAACCATTTTCATCTTCCCAAATAATTCCCTTCATTTCAACAACATCAACAACACCTTTGAAATCTTGTTCTTCACCAATTGGGAAATTGATAACTAATGGATTTGCACCTAATCTTTCACGAATCATTTCTACACAACGAAAGAAATTAGCGCCAGTTCTATCCATCTTGTTAATAAAGCAAATACGAGGAACATTATAACGATCTGCTTGACGCCACACAGTTTCAGACTGAGGTTGCACACCATTAACAGATTCAAACACAGCAACTGCACCGTCCAATACACGCAATGAACGTTCTACTTCCATAGTAAAATCCACGTGTCCCGGAGTATCAATCAAATTGATACGATGATCGCGCCAGAAACAAGTTGTTGCAGCAGAAGTAATTGTAATACCACGTTCTTGTTCTTGAACCATCCAGTCCATTGTAGCAGCACCATCATGAACTTCACCGATTTTATACGTTTTACCAGTATAAAACAAAATACGTTCAGAAGTTGTTGTTTTACCCGCGTCAATATGGGCCATAATCCCAATGTTGCGGTACATATCCAAAGTTGCGGTTTTTCCAACTGACATGTGTCTTTCCTTATTTCTCTATTATTCATATTACCAACGGAAATGGGCAAACGCTTTGTTTGCATCTGCCATTCTGTGTGTATCTAATTTCTTTTTAAATGCGCCACCCTGACCATTCAAAGCATCACGCATTTCAGCAAACAATCTGTCTTCCATGGAACGTTCGCCACGTTTTCTTGCAAACATAACCAACCAACGCAATGCCAAAGTTTGTTGGCGTTCTTTGCGAACTTCTACTGGAACTTGATAAGTTGCACCACCTACACGACGACCTTTAACTTCAACAGATGGTTTCAAAGCATCAACTGCTTCTAAGAAAGTCGTTAATTCATCTTTGTCTTTTGCAATAGTTTTTAATTTTTCAATTGCACCATACACAATATTTTCAGCAACTTCTTTCTTACCATCCCACATAACAACATTTATACATTTTGCAACAACCAGATTATTATATTTAGAATCTGGCAAGATTTCGCGTTTTGTTGCAGCTTTACGTCTTGACATATTTGTTTTCCTTTTTGTTTCTTCACCTGAGATTATCTTCCCAGATTACTCACACCCATTTTCAAGTGTGCATTATTTCTTTGTTTTTGCGCCGTACAGAGAACGTCCTTGTTTTCTGCTTTCGACACCCTTAGTATCCAAAACACCACGAATAATGTGATATTTCACACCAGGTAAATCCTTTACACGACCACCACGAATCATAACAACACTGTGTTCCTGCAAATTGTGACCTTCGCCAGGAATATATGCTGTCACTTCGTGCCCATTAGCCAATTTAACACGCGCAACTTTACGTTGAGCAGAGTTAGGTTTTTTTGGAGTTGTTGTATAAACACGTGTACAAACACCGCGTTTTTGAGGATTTTCCATCATATCAGGTGCAGTTGATTTAACTACTACCTTTTTACGTGGTTTCCGAATCAGTTGATTTACTGTTGGCATTCAAAATCTCTTTGTTTTTATTCTCTTTTTTTGACTATGCGAAACCCGCCATCAGACTTATTTCAACGCAAACGCGCGATTATAAATCTGTCCAAACATGCAGATTTCTGTGTTTTCTGCTCTCCTTATTTACACGGAAAGCACATATACTATAACCCTGGGTCCATGAATTGTCAAGCAAAATTTGGGATTTTATATGCTAAAAACCGCTGAAAATCTATATTTTGAAACGATAATTTTATGACAAACAAAAAATCCGACCAATTGGTCGGATTTTTTTATGTCTTTCAAATGATTAGAAATCAATACCGAATTTAGCACCAAAGCCAAATCCATCGTCTGTTTCCCAGTCACCTGTTGCATGACGCATTGTGCCATTAACATAAGCGCCAACGAATTTAGTTGTATCAATGTTATAATTTACACCAAATTCACCAGTCCAAACACCAGCATTTTTAGCCCAGCTGTCTGTTTGACCTTGGTAATTAGCACCAGCAACTAAATTCCAGTTGTTGTCGATTACGAATTGAGCATCCAATCCTAAGTTCCAAACATGCATACCTTCATCACCCCAATTAAAGGATTCTGAATTGCCGTATGTGAAATATGCGTGACCAGCTACTGTCCAACGTGCTGTTGTATATCCACCACGAACACCTGCTGTCCATGCGTATCCTGTGTCATCTTCTTCCAAGAATGGACGATGATCACCCCAAACAGGATCAACACCATATGCACCAATCAAATCCAATTTCCAAGCACCTTTATCCAATGCACGGAAAGCAACAGCCAAGCTCATTTCATTCCAAGCCATATTGTCAAATTCATGTGCTTCGGACGCATCTGTAGAAATCTGGACAGCCAATTTATCGGAAATGCCGTAACCAAATTCTTCGCCCAACGTCCATAATGTTTCATTTTCAGAATGAGATTCCAAAGATGTCACACTGTAAAAATGACCTTTCTTTGGCATATACAATGGATTTCCATCAATTGTGTTTGCAGCATATGCGCCAGAAACAGCCAAAGTTGCTAATAAAGAAGTCAAAGCGATTTTTTTCATTGTTTATCCTTTCCCTTAGTTAAACTTCACAGGATTATTTCCTGTTAAGAACATTATCCCATAAATAGAACCAACCTGCAAGGAAAAAGATTTTTGCAAAATAATACAAAACATGCTATAATTGCGCGCATAGCGATTCGTAACTATTTAATCGTAATCAACAACACCATTTATTTCTTTTTTAATTCCGCGCCATATACCGTGATGCTTTTGATGTTCTGAATATTCTTTTGAAAACCTGTGACCACCAAGTCCATCAGCTACAAAAAATAAATAATCAGTATGCGCAGGTTTTAGCACAGCACGAATTGCATCACGTCCAACATTAGAAATAGGTTTTGGCGGCAAACCATTATTACGATACGTGTTATATGGGCTATCTATCTTTAAATGCCCTCGTAACAAAGGTTCCCCACGCATATCCCCAAAGCCATTTGTCAAAGCATAAATAACCGTAGGGTCAGCTTGCAAACGCATATTCTTTTTTAATCTATTTAAATAAACGCTGGCGACAACTGGCATCTCTTTTATTTTTGGTGTTTCTTTTTGAACGATTGAAGCCAATACCAAAACATCGTTCCAATTCTTCAAAGGTTCTGGATATTCGTGGTTCATCAAAGCATTTCTAACAAGCAACATTTTCTTACGAGCCAAATCCATTACAGCTAACCTTGCTGTCCCACGCGCGATTCGATACGTATCTGGGAAAATATCACCATCTTGTAAATTACACACAGGAGCATCAGTTTTACAATCTATATCACCAGACAAATATGGTATCCCCATCAACATATTTTTAATTTGTTTTATTGTGTATCCTTCTGGAATTGTAATTGTAGTAGTTGCAACTTTGCCACGTGTTAGCATATCTGCAATTGTCCAAACACCTGCCCCACGCGGTATATCATATTCACCGGCTTGAATTTTTCCACCATTTAACCGTACAGAAAAATAAAATAAATCAGCAGACTTAATAATTCGATTCTGCACCATATAATTTGTAATTGCTGTCACAGATGTTCCGCGTTCTACAACAATACTGACTGATTTTTTTAATGGTGACCAAATATTAAAAACATAGAACATAACAAAAACAATCACCGCGCATATTGCCAGCACAAATTTAATCCATGATTTAATATTTTTCCATTGTCTTTTTAACATACAGTTATTCCATATATCCGTTTGGATTATTTTTCTGCCAATTCCAAGAATCTTTGCACATGTCTTCCAAGTTATATTTAGCAACCCACCCCAATATATTTTTTGCTTTATTTGCATCGGAATAACATACAGCTACATCACCAGCACGCCTTGGTTTAATAACATACGGAATTTTCAAATTATTTGCATGTTCAAAAGCATGTACAACATCCAACACAGAATATCCATGTCCAGTCCCCAAATTAAATATTTCTAATCCACAATTATTTTCTATTGCCTTTAAAGCACACACATGTCCGATTGCTAAATCTACAACATGAATATAATCACGAATTCCTGTACCATCTGGTGTATCATAATCATTTCCAAATATATTTAATTCAGGTCTTTTACCAATCGCAACTTGTGTAATATAAGGCATTAAATTATTTGGTATTCCGTTTGGATCTTCACCGATTTTACCACTTTGATGTGCCCCAATTGGATTAAAATAGCGTAATAAAACAATATTCCAATCCGAATCAGATTTTTGCAAATCCTTCATGATTTCTTCTATCATATGCTTTGTCTGACCATAAGGATTTGTGCATATTCCCTTTGGACATTCTTCTGTAATAGGTATTATCTTGGGATTTCCATAAACACATGCAGAAGAAGAAAAAATTATATTTTTACAATTATGTTTATTTAATGCACGCAACAAAGTAATTGTTCCACTGACATTATTATCATAATATTCCAGTGGTTTTTCTACTGATTCACCAACAGCTTTTAAGCCAGCAAAATGAATACAACAATCAAACTTATGTCCGTCTAATAATTTATCCAGCGCATTAAAATCCCTAATATCTATATCGTAAAAATCAACCGACTTTCCCGTAATCCCCGCGACATGCTCCAAAGCAATTTCTTTTGAATTAGATAAATTATCAATTACAACTACTTCATGACCAGCATTTTGTAATTCAACCACAGTATGAGAACCAATGTATCCAGCCCCACCTGTCACTAATATTTTCATGAGAAACTCCTTGCTACGACAAAACTATAACAAAATGAAAAAACATTGTCTAATGTTATTTAGATTTATGAAAAACAACCGCCAAAATTGGCGGTTCATTTTCAATTTCAAATAAGAATTTATTTTTTAAGATATCTTTCTGCCCATCTACGTAATTCTTCAACAGATACCCCCGCTTCAAATAATTTACCCTTTTCAACTTTTGCTTTTGGAGCAAGTTTTTGGATATTTTTATAAGTATCGCCTATTTCACTGCCACCAGACGTAGCAAAAGGAACTATTATTTTACCATCAAAATCATGTTTTTCTATGAAAGTATCAATAATTGAAGGTTCTCGATACCACCAAATTGGAAAACCTAGAAATACAACTTCGTATTTTTCCATATCACGAACACGCGATTCGATTTCTGGACGACAATCTTTATCTTTCATTTCTTGTGAAGAACGACTATTTTCATTTGTCCAATCTAAATCTGCTTTGGTATATATTTGTTTCGGAACAATTTCAAAAACTTTTGCATCAATTGATTCAGCTAACATATCTGCAATTCTTTTTGTCACCCCAGTTGCAGAAAAATAAGCCACTAATGCTTTCTTCATTATTTTCTCCCTTGGTTAAACAAAAACATTATAACAGAAAAACATACATATAATAATAGTATGAAATCCTAGTTCACAGAAGTATCATGCGCATTGTATGTTGTATTGCCAACAATAACTTTTAATTTATTATCTGAATTTTTGTGTATCGGATAATCATGTGTTGCATCCAACATTAGATAATATTTATTGTTATTATATTTGACCGGTAAATATGAACCGCTGGGTTGCGTATCTATTAAACATATATTTTCCCCCATAATTGTCGCATATGTACATGTATCCCCTATGATACCTACTTCTGGACCTGCCACCGCTGGATTATTATATCCAGTTGTACTTGTTTGAGTATAGAATTGATTTCTTATTATATCATACATACCAACAACACCATCAGTATTTCTTTTTGCAGGTATCATATGTGCAATACCTTCAATCTCAAAATCATATACTCTTACTATGTTCCAAGAATCAGCATATTGAGATTTTGCATGTCCTTTTAACCCATTTATTCTCAAATCAGTTGTGCAACCCCAATCTGCTGCTGTCGCTGTATTAGTTCCTAAAATAGTATTAGTTTCTACATCAGTTATCTTTTCTTGTAGATTATCTATATCATATCTGTATCTATTCAATAACTTTGGATAACTTGAAGCGTCTAATCTCCAAACAACCGTTCCAAATTTAATTGCGAAGCATGTTGCTGTAAAAACATCACCAATATACTCAGACCCTGTATATAAAATAACATCTTTATTTGTTCCATTAACATTTGTTCTACAACCAAACAAATGATTAGAATGACCAATATCTTCCCAAGCAACGTTGGCAACAGTATAATGCAACTTCATTGTATTTATTTTTTGGGCTGTATCTAACACTATTCCTGTGTCAATATAAGCATGGTTTAGTTCAATATATTCTATGTGTGTATAACCTGTGGGGAGAATTGTGCTAAATGCAGACGAAACAAACAAGACCGCAGAAAACAAAAATGCTAGGCAACGCCTTAGTTGTGTGTGTGTGTGTGTGTGTGTGTGTAGAGTTCTGCGGCTTTCACGACTTTTGCTTCCTTTCTTCTCTTTGATTTTTATTATATATTATTTATCAATTTTATTACAAGGATTTTTTCCGTCCTGCGTACGCACTCCCCCCAAGGGGAGAATTATTATGGTGGGCTTCGCGATTCTTAAAATATCAGCCCTCGCTTTGCTTCGGTGAAAATCGATGGCCTGCCACCCGCAGCGTCACAGACGCGAAGGGTGGTCGGAGTAGCGGGGCTGTAATTCCCATACGTCCCGTATGGGCCCCTTTCAACTTCGTTTACGAACCCAAACATTGTTGCACAATGTATGATTTCGCCCACTTATACCCACGATAAAATTAAAATCGGCACAAATGCCGATTTAAATTTTATGGTCGGAGTAGCGGGGTTCGAACCCACGACCTCTACGTCCCGAACGTAGCGCTCTACCAGACTGAGCTATACTCCGCAAACAACTACATTATATCTTCCTTTGCGCTTCTTTCAAAACAATTTCTTCTTTTTTCAAGGTTGCATATCGCAAAGACAAAGCCTTAAAAATCAAACTACTTTGCTCTTCTGACAAAGGCTGTTTTTGACCGTTTCTATACACTTCGCTAACAACCCAATTTGAAGAAAAAGTATTTTCTTCAACGCCAAACGCAAAAAACAATTCTCTGTTTTTTGCATCATGCAAAGCATATTTTACCCTTTCAACACCGCCTTTTATAACACGTACGCTAACATCTTGAACAACTTTGTTATTCGGATCTTTTATCATTTCAAGCAATTTTTCATATACCAATTTTTATACCTTTGTTTGCGCGAAATGCATTTTGCACCAACAACTATTGGTTGTCAATTATTTTACCCGTTTCAGAACCAAACTGACATTTGTGCCACCAAACCCGAAAGAATTACTTAACGCTACATCAACAATTTTCTGTTGCGCTTTGTTTGGAACCAAATTAAAATCACCAACTTCTTCTATTGGGTTTTCAAGGTTCATTGTAGGCGGAACAATATTATCACGAATCGCCAAAACACAAAAAATTGCTTCTATAGCACCAGCAGCACCCAACAAATGCCCTGTCATAGATTTTGTAGAAGACATACAAACATTTGTGTCTTTAAATAACTCTTTGACAGCGACTAATTCACCAACATCACCAAGCCCAGTTGATGTTCCATGCGCATTTATATAATCTATATCTGATGGCTTTAACCCAGATTTATCCAAAGCAATCTGCATAGCGCGTTTGCCACCTTCACCGTTTGGAGATGGCGCTGTTATGTGATGTGCATCAGCAGTCATACCAAAACCAGCCACTTCGGCATATATTTTCGCACCACGAGCAACAGCGTGTTCATATTCTTCCAAAACCAAAATACCAGCACCTTCGCCCATAACAAAACCATCTCTGTCTTTATCCCACGGACGCGAAGCATGTTCTGGATCATCATTTCTTGTACTTAATGCACGCAACGCAGAAAAGCCAATCATTCCCAACGAACAAACTGCAGCTTCTGTTCCACCACAAATCATAATATCTGCATCTCCACGTTCAATAATTGCGGCACCTTCTGCGATAGCATGCGAACCAGTAGCACATGCAGTTGCCATAGCTAAATTTGGTCCGCTAAAACCATACTTAATAGAAATATACCCTGCTGTCATATTTACAATAGCCTTTGGCACAAAGAAAGGACTAACAAACCTTGTTCCGTTTTCCAAGATGTCTTTATAAGTATCGGCAATTGTAGATAAACCACCAACACCACTGCCCACAGATACACCTATGCGACTTTTATCACCAGTATAATCTATCAACCCTGCGTCAGTCACAGCTTCACTTGCAGCAACAAGACCATAAATTATACATCTATCCATTTTACGTTGTTCTTTGGGTTCAATAACAACATCAGGATTAAATTCACCGGGTTCTGTGCCACGTATTGGCAAACCTGCAATTTTAGAAGCAATATCTGTTGTATCAAACTCAGTAATCTTACGAATACCACTTTTACCACTTAATATATTTTTCCACGCAGCATTGATACCAGTTCCCACAGGACAAACAATTCCCATACCAGTAATAACTATTTTTTTCATAGAATACACACCTTTTTACGATTATCTCGGAACAAAGCATACTATAAAGTATTTTTAAAATCAATTACATAAAAACAATGCCACCGAACTTGGTGGCACGATTTTATCATAACAACCAAAAGCAATTACGCAGCTTTCTTATCAGCCTTAGTAGCACCCTTATTTGTCTGTGCATCAATGTATTTAACGGCATCACCCACAGTTGTCAATTTTGTTGCTTCTTCATCAGGAATTGTGATATTGAATTCTTTTTCTACTTCCATAACAAATTCAACAACATCCAAAGAATCAGCACCTAAATCATTAACGAAAGATGCTTTTTCTGTCACTTTAGATTCATCAACCCCCAATTTATCACATACAATTTTTTTCACTTTTTCAAAAGTTGTCATTTTAAATCCTTTGTTTAAGTTAATTTGTGCCATTTGTTATTATTCAGGCGACTTGCCTTATAAAATATCATTTTCAGTACAATCTGTCAAGAAATTATAACAAACAATAACAATTCCTTGACTTTTGTGTAAAATATTCTATGCCATCAAATCAGCAAGAATATCATTCATGTTTTCACGCAACTTGTCTTTGTCTGAATCCCATACCAAAGCACGCATTAAAAATTTATGAACATCATCCATTGTGACATCTGGCACCCCAGCAGCAGACACAATTCGTTTCCATGCAACACGAGGGTCAGTCAAATGCGAACGTCCAATTCCTGTAAATACCCAATCACAATTTTGCGGAATATTTTGCAACAACAATACAGCCTTGTTAGACAACGGCATATCACCCCACATATCATGATTAAAATCCAAATCTTCCCAACGCATTTTAAATATCTTGTTTTTCGGTGCAAAACCATAAATCAACATCAAAAATGCAGAACGTAAATTTGTATTTTTTTCTTTGTTTATTACAGATAACAATTTTTGTAATCCAAATTTTTTCAGTGTCCTGATACGCCGTACAACCATAATCTTTGGGATATTATCCATTAAATTATCTTTCACGTACCCCATAATCAACGCATAATTAAATATACTTTGTAATAATTCCTGCATTCTAGCAGCCATAGCACGTCCATGAATATTATCCAGAACATTTTGCAAATCAGATACGGTCAAATCTTGAACATGACGATTACATAAATCTTTAAAATGTAAATTTATTGCTCGTTTTAATTTCATCAAAGAATCTTCACCACGCCTAACTTTATGATTCAAATATAAATCGACAAAATCTTTAAATAAAATTTTCTTTCTGCGCACGGGTATTTTTTTACACGCATCGTTCAGAACTTCATTTACCATTGCACGTGCACCTTCTATATCTATTTCAGGATATTTACCGATAATTATTCTTTTATCAACACCATTTACACGTTTGCGAACAAAAAAACTTTTTATACCACGTTGCGTAATATACATACGCAAACGTGGTTCAGACAAATCTTGAACGACATCAAACCCTTTTTCAGGTGACGGTAAATTGTCCAAAATATAAGTATTGAAAAAGAATTGATGTGCCATACTACAACCTTATTTTAAATGAAAATGCTCTTTCACAAATCCGAATATCATCAATAACTTTTGCATAGCCACAGGCAAATTTTGTACAGCTTCATTAAACGATTTCACTTTTCCAGAAAAACTCTGAACAGTGTCAAAATTCAACTTTGAACATTTTGAACAACAGTCCCTTGTAATAAAACCATCGTTATGAACATTCACACATCTATCAAGACGGAACTGCTTTTCTGGTCCAACATAAAAGCATGATGTAGAACGATGTTCAAAAGCTTGTTGTGTTAAATCACAAGCCACTTCACATTTTTTTGCTTCATCTGTTTTTGGCTTGAAATGTAATGTATTAATATAGTTTTCATAATATTTGCTAATAGAACATACTTTTGCATTGTCTTTACAAAAATTGTCTAAATCTTTTTTTAATTTATAGACTTCAACTATCTTGGTTATATGTTTTTTAATATTCATTTTTTATTCTCCAACTTTTAATGCATTTATAAACGCCGTTTGCGGTATTTCTACATTACCAAATGTCCGCAAACGTTTCTTTCCTTCTTTCTGTTTTTCAAGTAATTTTCTTTTGCGAGTGATATCACCACCATAACATTTTGCTGTCACATCTTTACGATATGCAGCAATGGTTTCACGTGCGATGATTTTTCCACCAATAGCGGCTTGCAAAGGAATCTTAAATTGGTGTCTTGGAATTAAATCTTTTAATTTTTCAACGATTTGACGCCCACGTTTTTCTGCCCATAACCTGTGACACAAAAAAGACAAAGGTTCTACATTTTCATCATTTACTAAAATAGAAACCTTTACCAAATCAGATGTTCTGTATTCATATAAAACGTAATCAAAAGATGCATAACCAGAAGACAAAGATTTTACCCTGTCATAAAAATCAAAAACAATTTCAGCCAATGGTAATTGATACACCAAAACTGCACGATTACCAACATAAGAAATATTTTCTTGAACACCACGCCGAGCAGAACATAATTCAATAATTGCACCCATATATTTATCTGGCATCATAATCGTAGCACGAACCCATGGTTCTTCTATGAAATCAATTCTTGTGATATCTGGCATATCAGCAGGATTTTCTAAATCCATAATACTGCCATCACGTAAATGAATTTTATATAACACGCTTGGAACAGTGTTTATTAAACTAAGATTAAATTCACGATTCAATCTTTCACTGATAATTTCCATATGTAATAGCCCTAAAAATCCGCATCTTAACCCAAATCCCAAAGCAGACGATTTTTCAGTAGTAAATACAAAAGAAGCATCATTTAATGCTAATTTTTCTGCGCCTTCTTTTAAATCGGGATAATCATTTGCTTCTACTGGGAAGAAACTTGAAAACACAACAGGTACAGATGGCTTAAATCCAGGCAATGGTTCAACCACACTTTTTGCATCACAAATTGTATCCCCTACTTTACAATCATGAATTGTTTTCATACCAGTAATAATAAATCCGATTTCCCCCGTTGTTAAAGAATCTACATTTTCCATTTTCGGTGTAAAATAGCCGACTTTCTCAACAACATATTCTGCACCAGTTGCTATAAATTTAATCTTCTGACCACGTTTTAATTCACCATCAACAACACGAACCAAAACCACAACACCTAAATACGAATCATACCAAGAATCAACCAACAAAGCACGTGTCGGTGCATTTTCTTTTCCACTGGGCGCAGGTAATTTATTTACAATTTCTTCCAATAATTCCGGCACACCTGCACCGGTTTTACCAGATACACATAATGCATTTGATGCATCCATACCTATGACATCTGCAATTTGTTCCCGCGTAGCAGCAACATCACTTGATGGCAAATCTATTTTATTTAACACAGGCAACATTTCCAAATCATTATCCAAAGCTAAATACGCATTTGCCAAAGTCTGTGCTTGAACACCCTGGGTTGCATCAACCAACACTATTGCACCTTCACAAGCAGCTAAACTTCGTGATACTTCGTATGAAAAATCAACATGCCCAGGTGTATCCATCAAATTTAATTGGTACATTTCACCATTTTTTGCTTTGTAATTCAACCGTACAGTTTGCGCTTTGATTGTAATGCCACGCTCACGTTCTATATCCATAGAATCTAAAACTTGGGCTTTCATTTCCCGCGATTCTAAACCACCGGTATATTCAATCAACCTGTCTGACAAAGTAGATTTGCCATGATCAATATGTGCAACAATAGAAAAATTTCTGATGTGACTTTGTTTCATTCCCTGTCCATTCTTTTATTTATCAATATTATTCAGAATATTTTCAATTCTATCTGCACGTTCCAAAGTATCATCATAGATAAAACGTATTTCTGGGACGTATTTTTGGTTTATCTTTTGTGCCAAAGTAAAACGCACCATTTTTGTTATTTCATCTAAACGTTTTTGAACGGCATCTGCATTATCGCGTGCATAAAAAAATAATTTAACAAATTGCATACCTCCATGAGATTGCGCCCCTACCAAAGAAACCTTGTTGATTAAATTATCATCTGCAAAATCATGCTGTAATATTTCAGCAACCAACATTTGAACTTTGCTTGCAATTTTTTCACTTCTATTTGAATTATTCTGTTTTTTTATCATTATACAAAGCCCTTTGTATTGATTCCCTATGCGGCAATAATACACCGGTATATAAAAAAAACAAGTAAATTATTTTATATACTTGCACCTTGCAAGCAAATATTTTATTATCCATTCAATGAAACTGGTAAATCGCATATTAGATAAAGCTGAACAACCATGGTATGCATGGGTTGTTTTTGTGATGACTGTTTTTGAATCTATATTTTTATTTATCCCACCAGAAGTATTCATGACCCCAGCCATAGTAGCAAACAAAAAACGGGCTGTTCCCATCACTATTGCTGCCGCATTAGGCTCTATTATCGGTGGATTGATTACCTATATGATTGGTTTTTGGTTATTTGATACTGTTGGTATGTGGCTGATTGAACATTTTGCGAGTATTGATAAATTTGAAATAACCAAAACACTATTTAATAAATATGGTATAATGATTATAATCCTGACTGCTGTCACCCCAGTCCCTTATAAATTACTGGCTTTATGCGCAGGTTTTTTAAATTATCCTGTTGCTATATTTTTGGGTGTTTCTGCAATATTTAGAACAGGACGTTTTGCAATTATTGGATTCATACTTTGGTGCTTTCAAAAGAAAGCGAACGAAATAGTAAAAAAATATTCTTGGCAATTAACAATCGGTGCCATAGTATTCGCTTTGTTAGGATTATTGATAATTACACTAATTTAAATCTTGTTCGACCCAAATAGCCGCAGCAGTACTTGAATTTTCTTCACCCACAGGAATTTTCACATTTGCTTTGTTTAGTTCTATGACATTATTCTCATTCAAAAACACACTTCTTACAACCCTGCCCTCAGAATCATCATCATCTTGCACAGCTAATTTTGGTTGCATGTTTTTAATTTGTTCTTCTAAAATTTCTATTTTCTGTGCCAAATTTTGTATTGTCGAACTGTTTTCATCTATCTGTTGTGTCAAATTCTGTATTGTTTGATTGCCAGACAAATTAGTATTTACGATATTAGTTGTCGTATTAGAAATGGGTTGTATGTCACCAGAATCAACACCGGCCTTGTGCAAATATTTACCGACAGTTAAACGAGAACCTCTAGCACTATTTAATTCCTGAGATTCTTTAACTGGCTTTACATTTACTGGTTTGATAGAACGCACAGAAGCACCACGAGATAACGTAACAGACTGTTTGCTATTACTGGCATTCTTAATACCAGAATAAGTAGTCATACCACCTAATTTTCTGACAGACGGCGCAGAATACCCAGATATACTTGCTGTCACAATAATCAACAAAGAAACACATGATACATTGAATACTTTCATAACTTTTCTCTTTTAATATATTTCTTATATACTGGCATCCCTTTTAGTTTTTAAAAAGCGTACTTTAACCCAATAGATACAGAATTATCCGTAATTAAACCTATCTTCATACGAAAATTTAAATAATCCAGTTCTGAACCAGAAAAAGCAGCAAAACGATAACGCACATCCAAATTCAATTTATCGTTCAACGGATGCATCCAACCCAACATAGCAGCCCCCATCGGTGATGCATTTGTCTTTGATACCTTATTTAACGCAGAATGATCCAATGAAGTTTGCACCAGCGCAACACCAGCCCCCAAACCAGCATAAAAACCAGCATAAAAATCGTAATATCCATTAAAGGTAGCATAAAACGTACTTAAATTAAATTCAGTCTTTTCAGTTATATAATTAGTTATATATTCTGTCTCGGTTTCAGAATATGTTCCCAAATACCCCAATTCGAAATCAGTCCGCCATGATTTACCAATCTTGATTCCAACAGCTAAATCTACACCAACAACAGGTTTGAAACTAAATTTATCAGTACTGCTATCCGACCCGTATGTATATTCATTTTTCCAGCTCAAAAAAGATAAATCCGCCCTAACATCCAAATACCAATGTTTAGGTTTTCTAATTTTGTCATAATTTATAGTTGTTTCATCATCATATTTTTTGATAATTGAATAATGACCACTGCCAGCAGCATCGGCAATACATGGCACAAACATTGCAAATACCAATATAAACAAAATTTTTTTCATCCGTGTCTCCTACTAACCCACAATATTTACATAGTGAATTATATCATATAAACATGGATATTTCAAAAAATTATTTTATAAAAAACTTTAACATTTTAAATTAAATAAAGACCTTGCCCAGATAAAAAAATTTTACTATGATTATTGTACTATGGAAGGTAAAACAATAATATCTTTTGCAAATGTATCAGCAAACTATGGGAATGGTCATGATGTATTATCAGACGTATCTTTCAACATCAGTAGTGGTTCTTTTTATTTTCTAACTGGTGCATCTGGTGCTGGTAAAACAACTTTGTTGCGATTGATTTACCAATTACACCAGCCTGCCACAGGTCAAATAAAACTATTCGGTCAAGAATGCGATTCTTTGTCAAGAAATGATATTTCAATGTTGCGGCATAAAATGGCTATTGTTTTTCAAGAATATTCTTTAATTTCGCATATGACTGTCTTTGAAAACGTTGCTTTGCCTTTGCGCGTCCGTGGCTTTCCAAATGATAAAATAAAAAAGCTGGTGACAAAAACACTCGAATGGGTTGGATTGGGTAAGTATGCAAATGCGTATCCTTTAGAACTAAGTGGCGGACAACAACAACGTGTATCTGTTGCACGTGCAATTATAATTCAACCGTCTATTTTATTGGCAGATGAGCCTACTGGAAATCTAGATGATGAAAACGCATCCAGATTGATGGAATTGTTTATTCAAATGAATAAGGTTTTTGGGACAACTATTATCTTGGCAACACATAATCAAAAATTACTAGAAAATTACCATTTTCCGATAATAATGGTTGAAAATCATCATGTTGCATTTTCTGGTATAAACAACGATTCAGAACCACGTAAATGGAAAGGTCCAAAACCACAATCACACAATTATTTTTCACAACTGTCAAAACAATTTGAAGATATTGGAAACGCATAATGAAAAAGACACCACTTGTATTTTCTTTGGTTCGCGAACAGTCAATTTTTATGACGATTGTTATATCTATACTAACATTTTTAGCAGTGCTGGCATTTGGAATCGCTTTGTCAATTGGCGGTGGTGTTGTTCGTTGGAATAATCAGTGGGACAAATATGCAACTGTTCAAATTACTAATTTAGATAATACCAATACTGTTAAAAAAATTTTCAGCGCAAACAAAGATAAAATTGAATCGGTTAATGAAATATCTAAATCAGAAATGGAACACATGATGCAACCATGGATTTCTAATGGCGCAAAACTAACTGACTATTTACCTCAGATGTTTGAAGTACGTGTTAAAAACGCGTCTGATATTCAATATTTAAAAGAACAAATATCAACAAAGGCAAAGATTTTAACCCACGCATCTGCATTAAAACCATCTGTATCTGCAGGTTGGAAATTGGTCAGCATAACGGGTTTTGTTTTGATTTTAATACTGGTATCCATAGGTGTATGTATATCTTATATATCACGAAACATCGCTATGTTGCATAAACACGAACTTGAAATATTAAATCAAGTTGGTGCAACAGATTCATTTATATCAAAACAAATGCAAATCATCGTAGCAAAAATCAGCAGTCTAGCATGTTTTATCGGATTTGTAGTCGCATCACCAATATTGATTTTGATATTAACCACAGCACATTCTGCACGTATTGGTTTATTGGCAACATTAACTCTATCTAACAGTGCTTGGTTAGCTTTGTTTTTATTATCTGTGACCATAGTCATATTTTCTATTTATATAACTAAAAAAACAACTATCAGGATATTATCTGGCAAATGATGAAATATATTCCCATGTCTTTGGTATTATTGTGTTGTTTCGTCTTGGGCGGATTGACGTTCAAGTTTGCTACACCACCAAAATGCGAATCGTTATTAAGGAACGACAATATTTTTGTTTTAGCTGGTGATGCACGTAGAATTCCATATGCTTTAAAAAAACTTGAAACATTAAAATATGGGCGTCTTTATATAATTGGCGCAGGCACAAACAATATTACTAAAATAAAGCATGTCAAAGTAGAATCTGCATCAAAATCAACATATCAAAACGCTTTGGCAATTAAAAAAATTGTAAAGAAAAGAAAATTAAAACGTGTAGTTGTTATCACAACAGAAGATCACATGAATCGTTCTTTGTATTTATTAAGAAACGAATTGCCCGAAACAGACATTATTGCATGTCCTGCTTCATTATCTGGTATGTCTGCACCAAGACGTGTAAAAAGATGGGCTGTTGAATATTTAAAATACATTTTCACTCTGTTTGGTATAAAGGAAGGTTAAATATGTTCAGAACCATAATATTCAATACAGTATTATTAACTTGGTTTTTATTGTGGATGCCAATATTATTTATAGGATTATTATCAAAAAAATTGGAACGCACTTTTGTATTAGCTGACGCATGGGGTGTATTATTTTGGGCAAGAACAATCGGCGGAATAAAATATAAAATCCACTATCCACCAACAACAGAAAACGGAATACCTTTTCAACATAATATAAATACACGATTGGATGGACGCGCAATCATAGCTGCTAAACACATGTCTGTTATGGAAGTTGCTATTTTAGTCACTCATGTTCCAAATTCTTTTTTCATTATAAAGCGTGAGTTGTTATGGATTCCGATTTATGGATGGGCATTTGCCAGAATTGGTTTAATAGGTGTAAATAGAAACAAAGGCAAAACAAATATGAAGAATTTAGCACAACGTGTCACAAAAAGAATAATGGATGGTATGACTTTGATTATATATCCAGAAGGCACACGTGTATTGCCAAATCAAAATGTCCCATTAAAACGAGGCTTGTTGTTTTTAGCAGAACAATTAAAACTACCTATTATGCCAGTTGGCACAGATGCAGGTCTGTATTGGCCAAAACACGGCAAAATAAAACCAGGCACAGTAAATCTTTATTTTGAACCAGAATTACCATCTTCTGCGACACTTGAAGAAATCAGAATAGCAATAAACCGTCACAGTTGCTGACTTTATAAAATCAATCACACCACGATTGTCTTTTACCCCCAGAATATGGGCGTCCCAGTTTTTCTTTAATTAAAATCAAACCAACGTCATGATTATTTTCATCAAACACATTAGCATCTATACGCCCCGGATATTTATCATTCTTAACATTTGAAATTTCTATAACAGAACCAACAGGTATCAATTCCGATAATCTTTGCTTTGCTTGCTCTGCACGCGCAATTTCATAATCACATTGACCATGAAGTTCCGGAGTATCAACATTACGTAATCGAACAGAAACAGACATAACTTCTATGCCATCTGCCAACAAAACAGTAGCTTTGAATGTATCACCGTCAATAATACGAGTCACCATCACAGGTGTTGCAATCGCTACACGACACATCAAACCAAACAAAATACCAAATATAACTTTTTTCATTTTACGGCAATTTTGGTGACCATGTTGGTTCTGTTCCATTTATACCATCTTTCAAATCAATATCATACATATTACGTCCAGTAATATCAACACTGCGAATATGACTCATACGATCTTTATCGTTTTCTGCGCGTTCTGTTTCATAATATACCAAACGTCTAGAGCCTGGCGCCCATGATGGGGCTTCCATATACCAACCTCCAGCTAATATTTTTTCGTGTCTGCCTTGCGGATTCATAATACCTATGTAAAAAGTATCATCTGCCATTTTTGTAAATGCGATAAATTGTCCATCAGGTGACCAAGCAGGTGTTGCATAACGACCCGCGCCAAAAGTGATACGTTTTTGTGTATTATTTACTAAATCCAAAACATGAATTTGTTGCGAGCCCGTTCTATCTGAATTAAAAGCCAAATACTTACCATCCGGAGAATAAGACGGACTGGTATCAATATGATTTCCAAAAGTTAATTGTCGCAACGTTTTATCAAGCATATTGTATTCATATATATTTGTTATACCATCTTTGACCAAAGACAAAGCTACCCTATTTCCATCAGGTGAAAAACGTGGTGCAAAATTCATACCACCAAAATTACCCAATTTTGTCTGGTCCCCTGTATCCAAATCCAAAGCCCAAACCATCGGGTCATCATTACGATAAGACAAAAACACAATCGTTGCCATATTCGGAGAAAAATGTGGCGACATCACAAAAGTCTTTTTATCAGATAAATACCGCATGCCATATCCGTCTTGATCCATAATCGCCATACGTTTTACCCGATTATCCACCGGCCCCGTTTCAGCAATAAACACTATCTGAGTATCAAAATACCCTGTTTCACCCGTCAATCTTTCATAAATCGCATCCGCCATAATATGAGCTAAACGTCTAACAGATTTTTTTGAAGCGATTAAACTTTGTGCTTCTATTTGTTCTTTGCCACTAACATCCCACAAATAAAATTCTAATTTATAATTATCTTTACCATCTGGTTTTATGCTTGCTTGTACCAAAGCTTGGGCTTTAATAGCCGCCCAACTTTTAAAATTTGGCATGTCGTTCATTTTAACAAATTGTGGGAAAGCATCATGATTTATAACTCGAAATAAACCAGTTCTCTTCAAATCATTTTCAACAACTTCACGCAACATCTTTGCATCAGAAGATGATACCTTGCCAACCGTTTCAAACTTTTGAACAGCAATCGCTATTGGTTCTGTTCCACCAGCAACAATATCAACATGCAAATCCGCAGATGCAGAAAATATCCAAACAATAGAAAAAAACAATGCATAAAAAAACTTTCGCATATTAAAATCCTTTCCCTTTATACCAATATAATAATGCAACAATTTTATCACGCAACCATAAAAAAATCAAAAGCATAAAAAAACACACTACACACCAGACTACACAAACGCCTATATTTCCGCCATTACAACTATATACACAAATGTATTGACAAATGTAAATACAATGTTATAGTCACTTGTAAAGACTAACGTATAGGAGATTGTGTATGCCGAATGTAATGCAACAATTATTCGTTATGAATATAGAATCTTTGTTACGAGAATACGCTGCTTATCGCGCATTTAACAAATCAGATTGTGTAATAAATATGCGAATTCCAAAACCTATTCTTGATAAAATTAAAGAGTTAGCCGAAGCACAACATGTTCCCTATCAATCATTAATATCGTCCGTGTTATTTTCATTAGCAAACATCGATGAATCAAAAAAAGGTTAAAATCATGGCTATGACAGATATCGAATTAAAACAAGCCCAAGAAATACAATATATTTTAAACCAAACAAAACACATTGAACCAAATAAACCAGAATATTGGCTTTGGTCTGATTTAGCAAAAGCACACGATTATTTTCTTGATCAAAATCGTTTAATCGAATTTGATACTTTTCATGAAAAATTACAAAAACAAGTTTTTAAAGCAATTCCAGAATTTCATGATATTTTTCCAAAACCACTACATATAAAAACGATAAACAACCCAAATTTAAATGATATAGATTCAACCTATACAGAAGACAACCTAGACCAACAAATAACACGTGTCGGCGGTGAATTTTTCTTTCAAAAATTTTACAACACAGAATTTACCCAATCATATTTCTTGTTTCCAAACGCATCTTTTCAAGAACTGGTCGATTATGCAAATGAGGTAAATTTGTATCGCACCGCAAAGAAAATCAGCAACATGACAAGCATTTTTGTCGCAATCGTAACAACAAAAACTATTAAGTACGACAAAGACCAAACTTTTCCACAAATATGGCACGCAATATGGACGGAATTATTTGGCACAAATAATCTCGATGAATTAAATCAAACATACAACATAACAAATGCACCAACAACTCATTTAAGACCCGATCAATGGATATATATATACTATATGTTTCAAGATATCGTAAATTATATAGACCAACACAAGACATTAATGATTGAAGACATTTTGGAACAATGCCGTGAGAGCGCAAGCTTTCAACGCAATAATTTTAAGAAACACACAAAACTATTTCCAGAAGATCTTCTGACCAAAACAGATTTCAAAGAAAACGTTGCCAAGATTGAAAACGAACGTAAAAATTTCTGGTTGATAAACTATCCAAAATCTTTACGTCAAAGATAACAAAAAACCGTCCTTTCGGACGGTTTTTATAAGTTGTGCAACTTACCACTGTTTCAATTTATCAGCACATCCCATTGTATCCAATCCAAATGTGCTTGTCACAAAAGTCAATACCAAACCAATCATAAAGAACAAGCCAAAACCAACTAACAAGCCTGTACCCTTTTTCTTGATATCATCCAAAGAATAACCACCATCTTTTTCTCCTGCTTTGGTAATATATCCCCATGCCCAACCAGCAATAATAAACGCAGCACCAACAAAAGCCAACGTTCTTAACAATTTAAAGATATCATACAATCTATCAATCAATTCACACAAACCATTACTATTTGAATTGATAGTGGCGGCGAACGAAGACATAGATGTCATCATCGCAATAATTGCAAAATTGACTTTATTCATTATTTTTTTCATATAAAACTCCTTTCTTTTTCTGTATTTTATCATAAAAAAAACAATTAAACAAATAAAAAAGCACCATTTTTATCAAACAGTGCTTTTCAAATCACAAACCCACACATAACCATTAAGCAGGAATAATAATATATTTATTTTTCAACAATGTTTTTTTACCACACTTTGAACAACCACAACTTGGCGCTGGGGTTTCTTCAACAGACACAGGAACAATTGCACGTCTGTCATTACGTTCAGAATAACCCATTGTATCTTTCTTGTACAAATCAGCACAACGAGTATTACGATAAACAATACGTTTACCATCTCTTAATGCACGAACGTCATAATCAAATTTTTTACCACGTTCATTAGCATAATAAATACAATCTTCGTCATCTTGGTAATAACGAACATCTGTTTTGTAATAATCATAACCTGTACAAGCAGCCAACAAGCCTAAACCTAATACAGCCAACAATGTTTTTTTCATTTGTGTTTCCTTTGTTCTATCTCTCAAATACCCCCGATTCGCTAACCAAATTGTTGCATAAATGTATCAGTTGTCAAGATATTATGCAAAAAAACACACCTAAAACACTATTTTTATGATATAATACAAAAAAACAAAAGGTGTAAAATGCATTATTCAGATTTTGGTTTAGCAAATACAAAACAATTATTAACCCCAGCTTTAAAAGGTAAATATGCCATTCCTGCATTTAATTTTTATAATATGGAGACGATGAATGCAATATTAAATGCCGCGACTATAACTAACAGCCCTGTTATTTTGGCAGTATCTGAATCAGCACTGAATTATATGACACCAGAAATTTTAATGGGTATGATTCGGGGTGCAAAATATAAAAAAAATCAGATTGCCCTTCACCTTGACCATGGTCACAGTTTTGAATCCTGTAAAAAAGCTGTAGATATTGGTTTTTCGTCAGTCATGTTTGACGGCAGCAACCTGCCACTTGAAAAAAACATAGAAATATCAAAAAAAGTCGCCGATTATGCCCATAAATTTAATGTATCTGTGGAAACTGAGCTCGGTGTGTTAGCAGGTATTGAAGACGAAAACACATTTGCTGATAAACATTCATATACAAACCCAAATATTGTTGCCGATTTTGTAAAACAAACAAATACAGATTCTTTGGCTATTGCAATCGGTACGACACACGGAATATATAAAAGAAAAAAAGAAAATGAAACATTGCGATTTGATATACTAAAACAAATTATTGCAAAGATTCCTAAAACACCACTGGTCTTACACGGAGCTTCTACAATTCCACAAAAACTTATAAACAGAATAAATAAATTTGGTGGCAAAATAAATTTTGCACACGGAATCAGCCCCAACCAACTACGTCAGGCAATTTCTTTGCATATAACAAAAATAAATATAGACAGTGATTCGCGTTTGGCTTTTACTGCAAGTCTTCGCGAAACATTATCAAAACAATCCAAAACAATAAACCCACGTGAATATTTACAAACAGCTATGAACAGCATGACCCAAAATTGCATAGATGAAATCAACAACATAATGGGCTCAGCAAATAAGATGTAAAAACCACCCATTTGGGCGGTTTTTTTTATTAGTTATTATTTTTATTTTGCACGTTCCACATATTCCAAGGTTTCTGTATTAACAACAATCCTTTCACCTTGTTCAATAAACACTGGAACTTGAACACGAATACCATTATCCAAAATAGCTGGTTTTCCGCCACTGCCAGTCGCAGTTTGCCCTTTTAATGCAGGCTCTGTCTCTTCAACTGTAGCAATAACTGTTTTTGGTAATGTAATAGAAACAGGATGACCTTCTACAAAATTGGCTTTGACCACCATCTCAGGTGCCAAGAATTTCATTTGTTCACCCAAACTGTCATTAGGCATAGTAAATTGTTCGTAATCAGACAAGTTCATAAAGAACGCATCCGTGCCATCAGAATACAAATATTGACAATCCAAATCTTCAACCATCAATTTTTCAACTTTATCTTCTGCACGCCAACGGTCTCCACCCTTGTTTCCAGAATCAATATCACGCAAATCTGCCTGAACAAACGCACCACCTTTGCCTGGTTTTACCTTTGTAATAGATGTCACAGAATAACGTTTGCCATTGTGGGAAATTACCCAACCAACACGCATATCATTAGCAATATAAGATGCCATATTTTTACCTCTTATTAAAACCTTACCGCACATAGGGTATAATAAACTTTTTACATTCGCAACAATTTTTAACATCAATGTTTTTGGTATCTATCAATCGCTTCAATTATACATTTCTCAGCTTCTTTGGCATCAAACCACCCCATGACTTTGGACCAAGATTCAGGTTGTAATTCCTTATAATGTTGGAAAAAGTATTCTATTTGCGCCTTTACAATATCTGATAAATCAGACAAAGATGTCACATTTTTATAATACGCATCTATTTTTTCCAATGGAACACAAATCACTTTTTTATCACCCCCAGATTGATCTTCCACAGATAAAACCCCGATGGGTCGCACCTGAATCAAAACACCTGACACCAAAGGCGCACTACACAAAACCATACAATCCAAAGGATCCCCATCATCACCAAGAGTCCCAGGGAAAAATCCATAATTCGCAGGATATTTCACAGGTGTTTGCATTATACGAGAAACTTTCATAACCCCCATATCCTCACAAAATTCATACTTAACAATACTATTTTCTGGAATCTCTATGACAGCATTCATTATTTTGGGTGGTTCTTTACCAGGAGTAATATTTCTAAATTCCATTTTAATCCCTTTAAATCAGGTAAAAAATCCGCTAAATTAGCGGATTTTTTTATTATCAATTTTATTCTACATGCGCATCGGCATCAAAACAAACAAAGCATCTGTATCCTTGTCAGTAGATTTAATAATAGTTGGAGACAAAGATTCCTGCATTTCCATTTGGAATTTATCGCCTTCTACTTGACCAGCAACATCCAACAAAAACTTCACATTGAAATTTATAGTAAATGTTGCATCGCCATTATATTCTATATCTAATTCTTGTGTTGCTGTTCCAGCATCTGGACTGGATGCATTTATAACCAATTTATTCATAGAAAAAGATAACTGAACAGACTTTGTTTTATCAACACTGGCCACAGAAACCAAATCAACAGCATTAACAAACTGTTTTCTATCCAAAATTGCGATTTTATCATTCCCTTTTGGAATAACAACACGATAATTTGGATATTGCGCATCAACCAATTTACTGGTCAAAGTAGCAGAACCAACTGTAAAGCGCGCCTTAGTATCTGATAATTCAATCAAAACATCATCTACATTTGCATCTTCTAGCAACTTAGATAATTCACCAATAACCCGTCTTGGCAAAATCACAGAAGGCATACCATCACTACCATTTGGCGCAGCCATAGCACACAAAGCCATACGCTGAGCATCAGTTGCAACAGATGTCAATTTGCCAGTATCTTCTGATATATGGAAAAAGATACCACCTAAATGATAACGAACATCATCTGTTGGAATTGCGAATTTTGTCTGATTTATCAAATGAGCTAAATCACCAGTTGTCATTTGAAATTTAGTACTAAGGTTTCCACCAGCCATCGCAGGAAAATTTTCCGCCGGCAAAGCTGGTAAATGAAACACCGCACGACCACTGGACACAACTAATTGATCACCAGATTGTTTAAAACTTATCTCTGCATCATCAGGTAATTTACGAACAATATCATATAACATCTGAACTGGGACAGTAGTTTTACCAGCCAACGTCACATCTGCCTTTACATGTTCCACTAATTCTAAATCCACATTTGTTGCAGACAAAATTAAATCGTCAGCTACCTCTATTTTTACATTCATCAAAATCGGCAAAGCTGCACGTTTTTCAACAATCGACTGCATATGCCCCAGCGCACGAATTAAATCCTGACGAAATACTGAAAATTCCATAATAATCTCCTGTTCTTTTTTTATTTCTTGCCTTTTATAACACCAAGTGTATCAAAAAACACCGATTCGGTGCAAGAGTAAATAACGACCTACTTCATATATTATGAAAATTGACAAAAAAGCACAAATTAGCGATGTAACATACCATTAACCAAATCAGGCAAAGGCATTTTAAACCATTCCGGATCACCTTTTTTAAACGGCGCCCCCTTTTTCATAGCTGTCTTATACGGATGATCGTCTGCAAGCCAACCTTCTAATAAATCACCAGCTAATAAACCCGCAACAAAACCACCAGCCAAACTTAAACCACCAGTCAAAGGCGCCAGTAATAATCCCAACCCTACAGCAGAACCAACCTTGCCAACAATAGCACCACCATTTATTTTGAAATCAGGTTCAGCTAAATTACCTGTAATCTGCAACGCATTAACCAAATTACCTGACAATGATAATTTTAATCCGCGCACTGGGACTGTTGCCAACGACATTTGAATTACTTCTTTTCCTAAATCCAAAGCCCCAACCAAACGAACATTCACAGCTTTGGTTTCAACAGCTACACCATTTTGAGTTTCAATTAAACCATTTCTTAATTTAAGATTTGCAATTGCGCCACCAATTTCTATCATGTCGTGTTTTTTATCGCCACTAAATAAATCTTCTACATTATGACGCAAAGATGTCAAGAAATCACCACCATACATATATTCAACTAAATCAGCATGCGCATAACCTTTATCAACAGAATACAATAAAACAGGTCCTGTAATTGTTTGCATAATTTCAGACATATTTGAACCTGTTGCTTCTGTGTATAAATCAATATTCACAGGCAAACCAGAAATAATATTATGAACACGTATTTCTTTTAATAAATCCCCTATGTACATATTATCTACATGTGCCGCCCATTTAGTTGTATACACCCCATCAGCATTTATATCTGCAATCAATGCTGATTTCAATTTTCCATTGGCTATATTCATTATTGCATCAATTGTCAAAACATGATTTTTAACATTTGCTTTGACATTAAAATTACCAAGATTCAAAGAACGATAAACCCCAAATCGTTTAATATTGATTTCAACATTTGCATTTATACCGTATAATTCTTTGCCAAACAGCGGCATATTGTGAAAAACATTTAATTCACGGTTCGGATGTACCCATTCTTGTCCCACACCAAACCATTGTGGAAAAGATTTATATAAATCAATATCATTAGATGAAATTTTAGCATCAATCGCTGGTATTTTTTTTGACCAATCATAAGTACCAGAAAAATCTAAATTAGAACCATCAATCGCAATAGACGATTTTCTAAAAGACAATTTTTTTCTATCAAATCCACCAGCTATATTCAATTTGATTTTTGGTAATTGCATAATATCTATGTTAAACCATTTACCAGATTGTCTAAGATTCAGCACATCGCCACGTACTATGAAATCAATTGGCATTTTACTAGTTCCTTCTAATGCAATATCTGCTATCAAAGCATCGGCACCAGTAGCAAAAGCAATTTGTACAGGATATACTTTTCTGTCTGCATTATATTCTGAAAACTTTATAACGAACGGCAAATTTGCATCATATGGTTTAACCCAACCAGTATATTCTATATCTGAACGCCGTATATAATTATGGATATTAAAACTGTTTAAATCATATTTTTGACCATATATATTTGCAGATATATTATACACAGATAATCCACCAAAAGGCAACCTATCCACAGGATATTTATTTGGCTCTGTTTTTTGTGTATCCGGCTGATTTCCTGATGTTTGTACATTATTATAAACAACAGATATTTTACCATCATTATTTTTTTCTAGGTTTATTTTTGCATCACGTACAGTAATATACCTGATTACTGGTTTAGATTTAAACAAAGACAACAAATCCAAACGAACATATATCTTTTTTGCCAAAAATAAATCCTTATGTGTTGCCCAATCTGCATTATGAATACGAACATCATGTAATTCTATTTGCGGACGTAAAGAAAATTTCCACGCAATTTGCCCATCTATTTCTACGGGCAAGTTAGTAGCATCTCGCAATATAGATAATATATTACCGCGTAAAGTTTCTAGATTCATATTATGAAAAGCAACTATAACAGCAACTATTGATACCATAAAAAAAACAGCGATAATTCGCAACAACCAAAGATAACGTTTATAAAAAGCATATAAAAACATATTTCTCACCTATGGTAATTTAAATTCTAAAAATTCTATAACAGACTGCATAAAATCTGGCAACGTACCACGCAATGTCATCATTTTACCATTTCCAGGATGTCTAAAAGTAATCTGATATGCAAATAAAAATAATTTTTGCGTTTTTAATAATGCGCCCAATGCACCACTTAAATATCCACGTGTAATACCATACAAATCGTCACCAACAATCGGTGCATGTAAAGAATAAGCACTATGTAATCTTAATTGGTGAGTACGCCCAGTTTGAGGAGAAAACAAAATCCAAGTTAATAAACCAGACGCTTCACCTAATACCTTGTAATCAGTAATTGCACGCTGTGGATATACATTTTGTGGTATCTTGTTTATATCATCAAACACCTGACCTTTGATAACATAATTATCTATGGTTCCTGATTTTTTAGACACAACACCATTTAACAATGCTAAATATTCTTTGTGTGCCGTTTTATTTTGAAATTGTTTTGATAAATCTTGTGCAGCCCTATGGTTTTTAGCAACAATCAATAAACCGCTTGTTTCTTTATCCAATCGATGCACCAAGGATATCTTATCATACGGAAATAATGCAGCAACCATTTTATCTACTGATTTTTTTATCCCAGTTCCACCTTGTACTGCTAAACCTGCAGGTTTATTAAATACTACTATGTCATTATCATTATGTATTATACATTTTCTTAATTCTTCTAAATCAGATAAAGAATATTTTTCACCTGTCTCTACCTTGGTCGATGTTTGATATGATTGCACAGTTGGTGGTACACGAACTACATCACCTGTTGTCAAAATTTCCATACCTTTACACCGAGATGAATTTATTCTTATTTGCCCGCCACGACATAGTTTATAAAAATCTCTTTGCAACATTCCTGGATAATGCCGCAAAAACCAACGTAATAAACGCGTTCCATCTTCAACTTGTGAAATTTTTACAAATTCAGCCATAAACTATTCGCCATAAACAATAGAGACAGTATTCTTTTTACCTTCTAAACAATCACCTTTTGCACCACTTTCCTTATGTCCCGATTCATTATATCTGACAGAATCGTTCCATGCTTTGGTCACTAAACCATCACATTCAGCTTTAGATAACCCTTTTATACTGATAATGAATTGTCTTGAGTTAGAAGGATTTACAGCCAATTCATATGTACCCCCATAAGGATTTTTATTACTTACACCAATAGCACCAAAAATAGTGGAATTATCTATATTAGAAAAGTCATCATATTCGCCTAACAAACTACGCACCCCAGATACTATATTGGCCACATCATCCGTCACACGACCACGCTTTTGGGTATTAAAAGCTGTAGAAATCAATGCAAATGCACCTGCTGTTATAATAGCCATTATCGCTAATACGCCAATCATTTCAATCATCGAACGTCCAGATTCTTGTCTCATATTATACCTCTTATTTGCTTTTTCATATTTATATAATATCATATTTGTTATGAATATTCAATTTAGAGATTTAATAGAAAACGCACCCCTGTCCCCTGGCATATACAAGATGTATGACGGGGATGGTAATATTTTATATGTTGGCAAAGCTAAAAATATTCTACACCGTTTGCGTCAATACATTGATATTTCTAAGCTAGAAACACATAAACAAATAATGCGAACATTGGTAAAACGTGTAGAGTGGGAAACAACAAAAACAGAAAACGATGCATTGATTTTAGAACAAAATTTAATAAAAAGCCTAAAACCAAAATATAACATCATGCTGACTGATGGAAAAATGTATCCTATGTTGGCTTTGACTAATCATGAATTTCCACGTTTATTAAAATTTCGCGGAAAAATATCACAACGTAAAGATGTTTATGGACCATATCCGTCTGTATATGCCCTAAACGAAACAATCAAAACTATTCAGCGCGTATGTCAGTTAAGAACTTGCACCGATACATTTATGAGAAATCGTTCACGTCCTTGTTTATTATATCAAATCGGACGTTGTAGCGCACCTTGCTGTATTCCACAAATAAATTATGATAAAAATGTACAATTGGCTCGTAAAATCTTAACTGGGGATAGCGAACCTATAATTGCAGATTTAACAAAATTGATGAAAGATTTTTCTGATAAAATGGATTATGAAAATGCAGCGATTATACGTGATAAAATCACCGCATTAACAACAACAACTAATCATGGCATACGACAGAATCCGTCATATACACCAAATATACAATGGGATAAAAATGTCTCTGAACTTGAAGATTGGTTGGGATTAAAACTAGATTGTATTGGCGTTTTTGATAATTCACATTTATTTGGTAAAAATCCGGTCGGTGCAATGATTGCTTTTGGTCATGACGGTTTTATTAAATCTGCATACAAGCATTTTAAATTACATGATATGAAACGTGCAGGAAATGATATAGCCATGATGGAAGAATTTGTCATGCGCGCAATCAATAACGAACCAAAATTAGATTTAATAATTGTTGATGGCGGAATTGCACAATGGAATATAGCGAATAAAGTCACAAATGGTAAAATTCCTGTATTAGCTGTCACCAAAGGTGAAGTCAGAAATGGTGATGAACATTTCATTATGCCAAACGGTTCTGAAAACAGAAATCTACCAAAAGATTCCCCACTATTTTTATTGCTTAGAACTGTTCGTGATGAAGCACACAGGTTTGTTATAACATATCACCGCTCTGTACGTGCAAAACAATTGACAGCTTCTTGTTTAGATGAAATTGAAGGTATCGGTCCAATCAGAAAAAAACAATTACTACAACATTTCGGTTCTGTGCATGCAATTATGGATGCTGATTTAAAATCTTTGCTACGTGTCCCAGAACTTGGAAAATATGCTGCTGAAAAAATATATGCATATTTTCATTCAGAAATGTTATAATAAAATCATTATCAAAGGAGAAAATACATGAAAATATTTGTTAATTTTTTATCAGCTTTCCGCATAGCTGTCGCATTTTTACTAATTCCAACAATAATGATAAAAATGTATTGGCTTGCTTTCATATTATACCTGTTGGCTACTGCATCTGATTGGTTTGACGGATTTTTGGCACGTAAATATAAATGTTGTTCTAAGCTGGGTGGGGTATTAGATCACATTGGCGACAAATTATTAGTATGCAATACATTTATCATGATGGCTTTGATGGCACCAACTTGGGCTGTTGTAATTCCTGTTATATTGATGATTGCACGTGAATTATATATCAGTGGTCTGCGTGAATTTTTAGGCACACAAAAAATAGAAATGCCTGTACCAAAGGCACGTTTTTCGATGGGCAAAATTAAAACCACTGTTCAAATGATTGCATCTGTTTTATTTTTGTTATTCTTTGCGATATTTACATCTGTGACACCTACAACCAACAGTCGATTAGTATTTTATCTAATCAGTAAATTACCAGATGCATTTGTATTTTGTTTATGGTTTGCATTGGTTGCATCAATTTGGAGTGCAACACAATATACATTTACATTTACACAAAAATTAAAGAAAATAAAATAAAAAATATTAACAAAATCCGCCAAAAACGGCGGATTTTCTTTTGTTTATAAAAATCACTATACAAACAAATCTTTTACAAACTGGGCATGTTCAGTAATAAATTTAAATCTGAATTCTGGTTTTTTACCCATCAAATCATAAACCAAAGTTTTTGTTTTTTCAGTATCTTCCAAACCATCTTCAGTCTTTGGTGGTAAATCAACACGAATCAAACGGCGTGTTTTTGGTGACATAGTTGTTTCTTTTAATTGATTCGGCATCATTTCACCAAGTCCTTTGAATCGAGATATTTCTACTTTTTTATTCTTGTATTTACCACTTTTCAATTCTTCCAATTCTTCATCAGTATCAACATAAACTGATTCTGTACCACACGTTAATTTATATAATGGCGGACAAGACAAATACAAATGCCCCCCATAAATCAACTGCGGCATATACTGATAAAAGAACGCCATTAATAAAGATGCGATATGGCTACCATCAACATCGGCATCAGTCATAATAATAATTTTTTCATATCTTAATTTTGAATCATCCCAATCTTTGGCTGTACCAGCACCAATAATATCAATCAAATCATTTAATTCTTTATTCGCACTAAACCTTTCATCAGAATTAGACAATACATTTAAAACTTTTCCACGCAACGGCATAATTGCCTGCAACGCTCTATCCCTTGCCTGCTTTGCAGTTCCGCCTGCAGATTCTCCTTCGACTATAAACAGCTCTGTTCCATCAATACCGTGTTTTGAACAATCCGCCAACTTAGAAGGCATGCGAATGCGTTTAGTAGGTGTTTTACGTGCAATATCTTTAACCTGTTTTGTTTTTATACGTGCATTTGCTAAATTAACAACGAAATCTAACAATGCATTTGCAGTCTTTGGGTCAGAAGCCAGAAACATTTCCCACGGATCTTTTAATGCATTTTCTGTGTATCGTGCAATTTCTGGATTAGATAGTTTTTCTTTAGTCTGCCCCAAAAATTGTGGTGTTTTATAAAACACAGAAACAATTGCAGCAACAGAATCAAAAACATCTTCACCAATAATTGTCGCAGCAGACTTGTTATTTACTTTTTCACCATAAGCCTTTAAACCCTTCGTAATTGCGGTTTTGAATCCAGCTTCGTGGGTACCACCATCAATTGTTGCAATTGTATTACAATAAGACGCAAAGAAACCATCATCTGAAGCAGCACCATTTTCATCTGTCAAAACAGTCAAAGCCCATTCTACACGACCGCTATCATCTGGAAAATCAACAGACCCACTGAATATTTTCGGTAAAATACGCGGTTTTGAATCTGTTTTTTCTGCAACAAAATCTGCCACACCATTTGGATAATACAAAACTTGGTCAGCAGGAATATTCATATCTTCGGTCAATAAATTCGGATTACAGTGCCATTCTATTTTTACACCGCGTGACAAAAATGACTTTGCACGCGCCATACGATAAATTTTAACAGGTTTAAAAACAGCATTTTCCCCAAATATTTCGTCATCCAAAGTAAATCTAATTTTTGTTCCATGAGCCTTTGTCACATTTCCACGTTGAATTGCCGAAGTGACTTTGCCCCTTGAAAAAGTCTGATGCCATTCATAACCATCTCTGGCAATTGTCACAATCATTTCAGAAGACAAAGCATTAACAACCGCGCTGCCAACACCATGCAAACCACCACTTGTTTTATAAACATTATTATTGAATTTACCACCAGAATGCAACGTAGTCAAAATAACCTCTAACGCGGATTTACCAGGATACTTTGGATGCTCATCCACAGGTATCCCACGTCCATCATCTGTAATTTCTATGGTTTTAGAATCTATTAAATTTACGACAATTTTTTTTGCAAAACCAGCCACTGCTTCATCAATAGAATTATCCATAATTTCCACAGGCAAATGATGCCATGCTTTTTCATCAGTTCCACCAATATACATTCCCGGACGCAACCGCACCGGTTCCAAACCTTCTAGGACTTGAATATCAGAAGCATCATACTTATTCATATTTTTCCTGTTTTTTTACCATAGTATTATTATAACATTTTCAGTTCTTGTGCAAGCTGAAAGTATTTTATTTTTAATAAAAAAATAGCAAAAAATAGTACTTTTATATACTTGATTTTTGATATAATTGCCCTATATATGTTGTACAAAAGATTTAAACAGGTAAAAAAATGAACAAAAATCCGTATGAAGTATTGGGTGTCACCAAAGATGCTAGCGATACTGACATAAAAAAAGCTTATCATAAATTAGTCATGAAATATCACCCAGATAAAAATCCAGGTGATAAAACAGCTGAAGAAAAATTTAAAGAAGTCAATAACGCATTTGATATATTAAAAGACCCACAAAAACGTGCCGCCTATGACCGGTTTGGCGATGCTGCTTTTGCAGGTGGCAACGGGGCAAGTGCTGGTGCAGGTTTTAGTGGTAATCCTTTTGGCAATGGCGCTTTCCATTTTAATATGGGTGGCGGTGACATGGGGGGCATGGAAGATATTTTACGTGAAGCAATGCGCGGATTTGGCTTCGGCGGTGGTTTTACTGGTTCTGCACGTGGCGAACATCAACAACAATCTGGTCGTGATTTATTGGACGAAGTAGTAATTGATTTAAAAGACGCTTATTTTGGCACTACACATACAGTAAAATTTTCCAGCGCAGTAAAATGTGATAAATGCAACGGTAACGGTACATCAGATGGCAAGCCTGCTCCAACATGTTCAACATGTGGCGGTTCTGGATATGTTCATGCACGTCAGGGATTTTTTGCAGTAGAAACCCCATGTCCAGATTGTAATGGATTAGGCAGAAAAATATCCAAGAAATGTTCTGAATGTGGTGGCACAGGAACAATAAACAAACAACGCACATTAGATGTAAAAATTCCAGCGGGTGTTCAGGATGGCGCACGTCTAAGATTAGCTGGCATGGGCGAAGCAGGTTCAAACGGTGGTCGTGCTGGTGATTTTTACCTAGACATAAGAATCAAACCCGACAAAAAATTTGAACGTATTGATGACGATTTGTTGATGCACCTGGATTTAGATTTTGCCACATTAGCACTGGGTGGAGAAATAGACATAGACACAATTGACGACAAGAAATTATCTGTAAAAATCCCGTCTGGGACCCAAGTTGGTGAACGTTTAAGAATACGTTCACACGGTATGCCAAATGGACGTGGTGGATTTGGGGACTTGTACATCGAAACAGGTGTTATTGTACCCAAAAAATTAACCGAAAAGCAAAAGAAAGCATTAAGCGAATTTGCAGGAATCAAATCTGAAAAGAAAGGTTGGTTTTAAATAACTCATCAACCTTATTCCACAACTGATGCATCATGAACGTTATAGGTAGCGGTATTTGTTATTATTTTTAATTTATTACTTGAACCAACATGTATTGGATAGTCATTTTCCGAATCCAGCATTAAATAATATTGTTCATTATTATATCTGACATTTATATAATCTCCATTTGGTTCTGTATCTATTAAACAGACATTTTCACCTATTATCGTTGCAGAGGTATTGCATGTGCTGTCTACTACTTCTGGACCTGCTGTAAAACTACCTGTTCCTTTATTTGCTAAAAATACCCTACTCACCAAGTCATACATACCAACAACAGTAATACCGTCAATGATTGTTTTAGCGGGAATACCATTAAACGATAAATCGATCCCATTTCTCCATACTTTTGCACTATAAATACGCCCTTTCATCGGCATATTACCAAATGATGTTCCAAGTCTTCTAAATAACTTAATAGACGAATTACTTGTAAATATGCTTTCTGATTCTGTATCTTTGGGCGCATTATCTATATAAAAATTTCTACCTTCCTGTCGTACGACATGCCTATTTGTATTCGCAATAGCTATATCAGAAACGGTGTGTCCTGTACCTCCGTACAAGTACGAAACTTGACCCGCATTACTTCTTACATGTAATGCATAACCAACTAGAGCAGTATCATCACTATAAACACCTTGCCAACCGTACGGATCATTGGTGCTATATTGTGTTATTTGATATTCAACTTCTATAATTGAGTCTGTTTGTGCATATATTCCAGTATCAATATATTGCGTTCCTGTAGCCTCAATATACTCTAACTCCGTATACCCCGCTGGTAATACACTGGCAAATGAATTTGAAAAACTGAATATTGTGAACAAAGATATAAATAATTTAAAAAATGCCAGGCAACGCTTTAGTTGTGTGTGTGTGTGTGTGTAGAGTTCTGCGGGTTCCAGCGTTTTCATCTTGTTATTCTCTCTTGTTAACAGACGTTGCTTTCCTTTTGATGCCAAGTATAGATTATATAGCACATTATTGCAAATAAAAAAACACCCACCGTTTTGTTTGGTGGGGTCTTTCTCCTTCTGGCACAAAGCAAACTGGTATATTCAGATTATTTACAAATTTTTATCATATCTTCTATTTCTGCCATCAATATCAAATCTGATGTTTTTTGATTTTCGATTTGGTTTAATGCATAAACAACTGTTGCATGATCACGACCACCGCAAACGTTACCTATTTCTGTTAATGACAAATTTGTTGCGCTTTTTAATGCCGCCATCATTATTTGACGCGCACGAACCAAACGACGTGTACGAGAATTACCACAAATTTCATCATAAGAAACACACATTTTTTCACACATAGCTTTTACCATCATAATCGGTGTCTTATTTTTTGCCAATGTATCACCTAATAATCTAGTCGCAACATCAATATCAACATGTTCCCCCATCAATTCATTATAAGTTTTAATCTTGTTTATTACACCATTTACTAAATGACCATCACCAGCAATTCTTTTAGATAATTCATCAGCAACATTAAAATCTATACCACTGCGAACTAACATTTGTTTGCGAACATTTGCATTTGGTGCAGCTAAATCAACAACCAATCCAGACGCAAACAAAGATTGAATACGTCTATCAAAACCATTTAATGAATTTGGTGCGCTATTAGCAGTCAAAACAATATTTTTACCTGCATTGTGTAAATCCATCATCAATTGCAAAAATTCATCCGTTGTTGCATGTTTTCCAGCCAAAGCACAAACATCATCCAGTATAAAAGTATCACAATTACGACAAAAATCTTTGAAAGAAAAAATAGTTTTATCACGCAAACTACGAGTAAAATCTGCAACAAATTGCCCACCAGACATCATTACAACATGCCCAGTTGATTCAGAACAAATTGCAGATGCCAACAACGATTTTCCACAACCTGCAGGTCCATACAAGAATAACTGTTGAAAAGAAGCATTACCCAAAGCAATTTTTTTACATGCAGCCAATGCAAACATATTTTCATCAGAACATACAAAAGAATCAAAACCCTTTTGTTGTTTTACAATTTCTTGTTTGTTTTCTGGAATGAAAGCACATACAACATTATCATTAGCTGTATTCACAATATGATTACAAGAACGAACAGATATATTTAAATCCAAACCAAAATCAGAAGCGACACCAGAAAGAATTTCACCATAAACATTTTTAATGTAATCCGCAGAAAATTGATTATGAGCAACTAAATTTAAACAGGCCGCAACAATTTCGAATTGCAAAGGTGCAATCCAAGAAGTAAAACCAGCAGAATCTATCTTGTCAGCAATCACACTTTTAATGGATTCTGTATTTATAATTTGTTTTGTTGCTGCTTGCATGTCGTTTGCTCCTTTCCTTTCTAAAAGAGTTTCCTGCTTTTGCATTTCAAAGTGTATAAAACACCCTGTGCATAAACATCAATTTGTGATTGATATTTATACTGTCCTACTCTTTTCTCTCACTTTGTTTTGATTGATTAAATCAATCGTTTGGATACAACAAATAATCTATAAGATTTATTTCTGTTTGCAACCAAATGTTAATTTATTTTTGAATATTTATTTTTTGACAACGATTCGTTTTTTCCCCAGATTTTCGCACTTTGTATATACACTGTATATACATTTTTAAAATCAATTTAAAACATAACCACCATCTTGTTTTCTTATCAAACCTTGCAATTCCAAAACTACCAAATCAGCTTTGATTTCCGAAACACTTTTTTCGACAAGATTTGCCAATACAGATTCTGAAACAGGAATCATTCCTATCTTGTCTAAAATATCATTTTTATATTTACTATTTTTTTTATTTTTTTGTTTTTCATCATCAAAAAAATCTTTTACTGACATACATAATGTTGCCTGACCATTTTTTATCAACGAATTTGGGCCCACACTTCTTGGGTCTGATGGATGTCCGGGCACCGCAAATACGCGCTTTTCGTAATCCAAAGCGAATCGTGCTGTTGTCATACTGCCAGATTTTGCATCTGCTTCACCTAAAATTAAGAAATCCGACAAACCTGCGACCCAATGATTTCTTTGAACAAAATTTTGTCCGTTTGGTTTCATTCCTACGGGCATCTCACTGATTATTACACCACGATTTAATATTTCATAATATAACGATTCGTTTTCTGGTGGCCAAATATAATCAACACCCCCAGCAACTACTGCAATTGTCTGTGTATTTCCGTATGCTTTTAATGCACCAAGATGCGCAGCAGTATCTGACCCCATTGCCAATCCAGATGTGACAGCAAAATTGTGTTTAGCAAATTCATACGCTAAATCAGATAAAAAATTCATTCCACTAGCTGTTGCATGTCTAGTTCCAACAATTGCCACATTTTGTTTTTTCAAAGTATCTATATTACCACGCGCAGTAATTATAATTGGATGATTTTTCACCTTTGATAATCCAGATGGATATCTAGAATCATCATCACATATATATTCTATTCCTAAATTATATGCTATATCCATTTCACGCTTTACAGAATCTATAAAATCAGAATCTAAATGCAACGAATCAACAACCGCACAAATATCACCATATTGCGCCAACATTTTATTATACGTCACAGGCCCCACTTTAGGCATTCTTAGAATCAAAAGTTTTTGTAATAGCATATCCATAACACAAAAGATTATAGAATACATCCATAACACTTTGTAATTAAAAAATCACAAATAAAGATTATTCACTAATTTCTTCAACCCAAATCCAAGCACGAGTATTATCAGCTGGCGCGCCACTGAATTTATCACGATTTCCAACAGCAATAGTATCCAAATCATCTTGTAAAACTTTTATATCTTGTTCATTCGTGGTAATTCTGCCATCATGCAATTCTATATTATCTGCATTTTTAGTTATATTTTGAACATTTTCAGAAATACTATCTGCATGCTCTGACAAAGTCTCACAAACACCTTTCTCACCACATACCATATCAACATTATTATTAGTAATACTGGTTGTATTACCACCAACTGGTCTTGGTGAATTCACACTATTATAAACCTTGGTTGGTATAATTATTGGAAAACGAGACCCAGCTACAGACGAAGATGTATTACTGTTTGTCGCACTTACTGGTTTCACCTGCATAGAACCAATACGTGCTACATTACCAGCAGATGCAGTTCTGCCAACTTTTGCTGGAGTCACCTTTGTAGCCACAGATGTCTTGACACCTGCACTAGCCTTTGGCGCAGAACCAGAACCCAACATACGCACAGACGGTGCAGCAAACGATGCCAACGGAAAAAACAGCAAAGATAATAATATATACTTTTTCATTCTATTTTCCTTTTAACCCCGTTATTTAATAGCATCCCTTAAATCTTTGTACAAAGAACAATTATCTATAAATACATTACCACTATCACAAACTTTAACCAACAAATCTAAATCTTTTTTATATTGTTCGATTTCAGTGCCACCCTTTTTGTTCATATCTACCAATTTATTTTTATACAAAGTCTCTTTTTTAACAGACTTTTGACCTTCTACTTTGCCACCAATCAATTTATTACCAAATAATTCCATAGCACCAACACCTAAACCCATACCACCAACAGTACTTGCCACTATACCACCAATACGAACACCCTTTTTGGCATCCAAAATACGTTTTTCCATCTCCTTTTTGCTGACCCAGCTACCACATTTAATAGTTTCATCCCACATAAAATATTTTGGTTCTATATCAGAAACTTTAATTCTTGATTCATTACTAGAAGCCAATTCAACACGCACAAAACAAACATTATTTTCAGGATGTTCGGCATCTTCTACCATATTTGTATAGCTGGATGTATCGCTGAATTTAGAAGCCCACACAAAAGTATTCCCCATACCAATATTATTACTGATACATGCATTACGTTCAGCATCACGTCTATCAACTTCTGGTTCTTTTGGTGTTTCCTTTTCTTCTTCCACAGCAACTTCTTCTTCGGCAGCCACAACTGGCGTTACCACAGCAGCACCCGTAGGATTCTTGATACTAGTCACATTACTTATCTGATTAACAGACGCAGTATAGCGTGGTGCAGACATAATATGGTTAGACATTGCAGGACGACCATTCTGTGCAGCATTTGCAACAAAACCAAACACAGATAAAACCAATGCAGATACCAAATACTTCATTTTATATTCCCTCTTTATAGACGACATTATAACACAAAACAGACGTAAAAACAATCAATATCTGATATAAAATAATTATTTTTTCCATTTCCATTCTATTTTTGATTCTTTGCCATATAGCAAACGTAAAATATTGCCACGATGTTGCCACAAACAAAGCAAAGCTATGGCTAAAAAAGCAATTCCTGTATCAAAATTCATAAAAAATCCTAACACTGGCATCAAACAAAATGCCATCACAGCCCCAGCAGATGAATATCCTGTACCCAAAGCAATCAATAACCATTCTATACCGCAAGTAATAAATAAAATCGGATTTACTGCCAACAATACACCAAACAAACAAGAAACACCTTTGCCACCATGGAATTTCAGCCAAATTGGAAAACAATGTCCAACAATTGCGACAAAACCACCCCAAACACCAAAAACTATTGCGATATTGGAAGAATCAACATATCCAAACACAGCAGATCCAATCCAAGCACATAGCCAAACAGAAAACATGGCTTTTGCCATATCTAAAACCCAAACCAAACCTGCCAAACGCAACCCGCCAACACGCATGACATTAGTCGCACCAATATTACCACTGCCAACTTTGCGTAAATCACCTTTGTTAAATAATTTCGTAACCAATATACCAAAGGGTATCGAGCCTAACAGGTAAGCAATTATTAAAGAAAATGTATAAGCATTAAAAAAAATATTTGCCATGTCGTTTTTCCTTGATTTTAAGTTTGTTTTCTATAAAATAACAGAAACCTGAACAAAATAAAAGGAAAATAAAGTGGCAAATCATAAATCATGTGATAAAAGAATTTTAGTCACAGCAAAGAAAAATGCAATTAACACAGCACGTCGTAGCGCTGTGAAAACAGCAACCAAGAAAGCGTTAAACGCGATTGAATCTGGCGACAAAGCTGCCGCAGTAGCAGCAGCACGTAACGCAGAAAGCAAAATTATGAAAGCAGCAGGCAAAACAATGTCTAAAAAAACTGCATCTCGTAAGGTTGCACGTTTGGCAAAAAAGGTTGCAAAAATTGCATAATTAAATGTTGTGCTTTTATCAATTAAAAAACCATCCGATTGGATGGTTTTTTGTTTATTGTTTTTTCTTTCTAAATTTTTCTCTAAGTTTTTCAAGTTTTTCTCGTGCTTTATTGTATGAAAACGACCTGTCAATACCCATACTTGTCACATACGGTGAAGGAATCGGTATATCTTGGGATTTTGCCCCCTCACGAAACACAGGCATGGTTTCTGTATCCACAAAAGAAGTATCATCACATTCTTTACCTTGACATTGAATAGGTTCGTTCATATATCCATCTTTCATATCTTGCTGTATTGCATTTCTAAAAACATGAACCTCATTATAATTATATATCATATTAGAAACATCTAGCATAAGATGATAACCAACATCATTTGGGTTGTCTGCATTTACTGTTCTATAAAGATCAACAATATATACTTCAGTAACATTTTTTGATTTATCATCTATTTCTACATACAAACCAGGCATACTCTCGTCATCTGCAAAATACATCTCATATGTTTCAAAACCATCCGGATACAAACACGTATGTCCCATTGTGTCACGGCGCGCTTTTTCTATTTCTTTTTCACTATCATTTTTAGCTGTATAAGTTCCACCATTACATTGTTCTGTGTCCAACATACCCCTATCTAACCAAGTATGTGTTCCGTTATCAGAAAATGGGTTTTTCTCTTCTTTTATCTTCCGAGCTGTTTGTTTACTTTTTTGTTCCAAATCTGACAAGAACCTTTTTTTATAATCATCAAATACTTTTTGTGCCAACCGATTATTATATTTTACAATTTTTTGTTCATCTGTATCATTTTTGGCTGACTCTACTAATTCAGAATCAATATTTCTCACCCGCTCTTCAATAACCGGTAAAGAATGTTTTACAAGTTCTTCATATGCCATTAAGGGTGAAAATGTAGAATCGTTTTTCAACTTGTTATATTTATCATCATATTCACTGCCCAAACAAACCGCTGGTAGACACAATAAAATCGCAAATAATCTTTTCATCATTTTAATGCACCCTCACAACGTTCTGCTTGTTGTATCAGTTTCTTGGTTAATGTTATCAACGATATATTTAATCCTGTTTCTACTACACCTGTTGCTATATTCGCACCAGCCATTACGTTTGCGGTTGTGTTCAAAGCATGTTCTTTTTTCTTTTCATCTTCTGTTAATTTTACTTTGTTTTCTAATTTCATATATTTATCACTGTTTGCAGCTGCGCTGGTTCCAACCCCTACAACACCAATCACACCACCAACTATGGATGTTCCTAACACACCCTTCATACGGTTTTCAATTTTTTCTATATCTTTGACGTTTATTTTATTACACCATGTACGAACATTATTTATATCCTTTACAATCGTATATTTTTGCGGATTCGCCCCAATACGCCTTAAATTCATTTCAACATCTTGCAGACTATCAATCATTTCATTGCATGCTGTGATATGTTGTACTAAATCTGATTGATTTATATTTATCCCAGACATTATTGCAGATGCCAAATTTGTTCCGATTGTGCCAGCCATCAAGCCAGTACGCCAATTACCCAACGTTTTCGACTTTTGTATTTTCTTTTGTAATTCAGCAATTACCGCCATAGGTTGCAATACATTGAAAAAGAAATCTTCATCAGACATTTTTTCTACGCCTTCGGCAGTGCAACCACCATTTTTACACATTTTGTCAATTAACTTTTCTATTTCTTCTTCTTCCTGAGATTTCTTAATACCAACCGCCAACGCACCAGTAGATGCAACTGTTCCCACAGCTGTCACCGCTGTATTTGCCTTTGATATATTTGATATTTTTGAAATTTCATCAGAAATGCCGGAACACGTTATATATGTAGCACGATACATTTCTTCTGCATTAAGAATTATATCTTCGTATTCGTCTGCACAGGAAATATTCGAACTAAATAATACTATCAAACACAAAAATGCTAGACAACGCTTTAGTTGTGTGTACCGCAAAAGTTTTGCGAATTTCATGACTTTCACCTTGTTCTAATTTAATGGGGCACCCCAATGTTGCTGAATATTTCTTTCAGCATCCATCGGACTAACCAAAACCTGTGGTGTCAAGATAACAACCAACACTTCACGTGATGCAGCCGTTTCTCTGGAACCAGACAAAGCCATAAAGTCAGGATCACCCAAACCATACCGCGTATCATTGTTCTTTTGTTTTTCAAATCCAGATACAACCAACATTTGACCAGATTCCATAATTACTTCTTGCATAAAAGAACGTTCTTCTACTTCTGGCAATTGCAAAGTCACTTCACCAATCGTCTGGGTAGACATTCTTAACAATTCACGAATTGACATTTTGAACAACAATAAAATCTTTCCATTTTCTAAAATGTTTGGCAACAACTGCATTGAAAAACCAGTTTCCAAATCATCTTGATCAACCGTACTTGATTCCACAGTTGTAAATGTCCTTGATTCAAAACGTTTAATATATCCAGTTGTTCTTGTATTTGTCACAGGAGCAACACGATTATTACGTGTTGTCACCCCAACATTTGTCACCAAAGATACCTTGCCCTGCTTTGCCAACGCCTCTATCAAAGCGTTTGTTCCGGCCATTCTTGCCATAGAACCATTAGTTATTTGTTCGTTTGTATAAGCACCCGCAATACCTGTTGTTGAACCTTCTGTGTGCGTTGCCCCAGTCAATGCGGACACTGCATTAGATAACACAGCAACATTCATAGAACTCGCTTCTGTTGTTGCAAGATTATTCTTTGGATTTGCAACAATATTTAATCCAGACGCAGAATTGATTGCAGCAGCCAAATTTAACCCAAAGGCAGATTCATTTGCCAAAGATACCTGTAATACTTTCACATCAATTGTCACCAATTGTGATAATCTTTTGTTTTGCTTTGCAATATAATCAGATACACGATTTAACACAGATGGCGATGCAGTCACAGTAATAGTCCCTAGACTACGCGAAACAGTAAATTGAGCATTTCTAGACGCATTTACAATTGAGCTGATTGTAGATTCAACTTCGTCCCATTCTTTCAAAGTAGATTCCAATGACACCTGGTTTCCATCATCTGTCTGTACAGAAGACTGATAAGAAACATCTGTGCCCAGCGCATATAATGTATATGTTCTTGTTTCTGTTTCATAAAACACAATAGAATCTTTGTCATAGTACCACAATAAATCTAAATCCGTTGCAACTTGGGACAACAAGCCAGATAATTTTCCTGTATATGCAACATCCACAGTCTTCTTTAATTTTTCATCATCAACCTGACTATCTATCTTCACAGGGATACCAGTAATAGAATTTATTTCATTTGCAAAAACCTGTAAAGTCACAGGTTCATTTAACAAAATTGTAATACCTGTGTCCGTTTCAAATTTTGCTGGCAATGTGTTTTTATGTTCCAACACAGTCGATTTATTCCCCAACCAAACACCTTCTGACATAGAAACAGTATCACCACTAGCAGCCTTGGCACGCGGATTTTTTGCCATTTCAAATGCTTCATATGCTTTTGCGAAGTTGTTATCAACAGCCGCAGATACCTTTGCTGATTCATGCAAAGTACAGCCTGACAATAGCCCCACCAAAATGACTCCTATACAAAATATATTTAAACGCATTTTCATATTTTTCTCCTACGCACCAGATATGACAATTATTCTTCAGTAGTTGAAACAACTATCACCCGATTTCCCTTATAAAATTTTGCATACGGTATTGGCGTTGCACGCTCAAAATTACGAATCAAAGCAGATGCAACATCAACAAAACGCCCTTTAAACACAGCGCTGGCTTCTATTGGATATTCGCGAGAAGTTGTCCAAACCAAATCCCAACCTTCTTTGTCACACCAAGATTGTAATACCTGACGCAAAGTCTGACCACTGGCAACAACCCAAGAACGCACTTGATCACGCATAACCACTGGCGCCTCTTCATCATTATATTCATTACCACTGTTTGAAACTGCAATCTCTGAATCATCTAAAGTTGCAGTTTTATTGCAAGATTTTTCAGCAACAAATCCTGCACGTTCTGCAAATACAGCATAAGAATCCGCACGTTTATTGCATTTCTTACGAGAACTGCGAGATACAGCCAATACAGAACCACCATCATCTTCCAACATTTCACGTCGCATCAATGGCATTTCTGCATTATTTTCACACTCATTATCAAAACCGGCAGGAATTTGAATTCCATTTTCTATATTTGGACCACCAGACCAACCATCACCATGCGTGACAATATTGTTTTCAATAACTAAACCAGAACCAATCTTGGTGACAATCTTCGGCTCATTACTAGAACAACCCGAATCAGCACACCCCAGTTTTACATCTGCTTCTGACCCAACTTCTGGCCAAACAGGAACTTTTTGTTGTACAACAGGCTTTATGACAGGTTGTTCATATTCAACCTTTTCTGAAACGGATTCTTCAACCTGCGCCCCAGAATCATAAAAAACCTCTGACGTGACAATTTGTGGGATTTTATCGGCAGCCAAAGCCAAACTTGACAAACCAGCAAAAGCCATAAAAGCAAACATTTTACGGAACATGTTTTTTCCTTTCCTTTGATTATTATATCCATTATAACAATTTGACCGAATCTGTGCAAGACTTAAAAACACGATTTCAACAAAAAAATTATCAAGATAAAATCGCACGAATCGATAAAACATGTTATACTGCCTTTTGTGATATAAAAACAAAGGTCAAAAAATGGAAAATTTAATCATTTTGATTCTTGCTGTGTTTGCATCTGTGTTCAGCATTTGCGCTGCATTGTTAGCAATACACACAAACAATAAATTACGACAAATATCTAAAAATTTGACATTACAATACAACCTATTGATGAAAATTCAACAGGTGTTAAAAAGCAAATTTTCTGTCAGTGAAACAACTGACAAAGCAGAAATCATTTACCAAGATTTATTACAGGATTTGATACCTATTATGGCAACTATTGATGTGATGCCGCGCACAACTTCTGAACATCCGCTGTGGCGTGCTTTGGGTGGCATCATGGACGAATATGCGAAAAATCCTTTTGTATTGGAAAAATTACGCCGTGCAATTAAACTAGATTCAAACATAGCACACAATGTCACACATTATTTAAACCGGGCAAATTTGTTTTTACAGCATATGGCTAACACGGATACAGATGGAATTTTATCAACAACATTTACAGATGGGTTATTGGGTCAATCTTTAACATTTTTTGCTCAGGCACAAACATTAGCAGCATCATAAATGAAAAAATTAAATGCACAACTTGTCCGTGAAATATCTAAACAAAGAAAAGAACCAGATTGGTTATTGGATTGGCGTTTAGCTGCTTTTGCTGCGTGGAAAAAAATGAAAGAACCGCATTGGGCAGAAATAAATTATGACCCGATTGATTACGATTCTCTGAATTACTATAACGAAACCAAATCAATTGATAATTCTGAATTAAAAGCAACCTATGAAAAAATGGGATTGCCAGAATCAGAACAAAAAGCATTATTGGGTATGGCTACTGATACGGTAATAGACAGTAAATCCGTACATACATCATACACAGACGAATTAAAAAAATATGGGATAATATTTCTGCCTTTGTCCGAAGCTGTTGTTCAATATCCACAATTAGTTCATAAATATTTGGGAAGCGTTGTACCAAACAATGACAATTTTTTTGCCGCATTAAATGCAGCTGTATTTTCTGATGGAACATTTGTTTATATTCCGCGCGGTATAAAATGCCCAATTGATTTAGCAAGTTATTTCAGAATAGAAACCGCAAAAATTGGACAATTTGAACGAACGTTAATTATCGCAGACGAAGGTTCTTCTTTGTCTTATATGGAAGGTTGCAGCGCTCCGCGTCGTCCCAATCATCAATTACATAGCGGTGTTGTAGAAATAATAATCAAAGACAACGCATACGTAAAATATGCAACTGTTCAAAACTGGTATGCGGGGGATTCTGCCGTATATAACAAAAAGCAATCACAACATAACGGTATATTAAACTTTGTCACTAAACGTGGAAAATGTTATAAAAATGCAGGACTTGATTGGACACAAGTGGAAATTGGATCTGCGATGACATGGAAATATCCTTCAACAATATTATACGGTGATAATTCGCACAGTGATTTTTATTCTCTGACAATAACACGTGGAACTCAACAAGCGGACACCGGCACAAAAATGATTCATATTGGCAATAAAACAAAATCTAATATTGTTTCTTACGGAGTTGCAACAGATAATTCAAAACAAACATTTCGCAGTTTAGTATCTTTCAGTGGTAAAGATGGAATAAACGCTTGTAAATGTGACAGCAAAATAATTAACAATAACGCAATTGTAAATACTATTCCAACAATAGTGCATACAAATGGAACTAATCAACAATCACACGAAGCAACAACAGGTGCAATTGATGCAAATGTATTGTTGTTTTTGGAACAAAGCGGTATAGACACAGATAATGCAATCGCTTTGATTGTTGGTTCACAGGCATCGCCCATAATATCTAGATTACCTATGGAATTTTTGGTAGAATCAAAACAACTGATACAAATGGCATTAAAAAAAGAATAAAAAATGATATTGGAAATAAAAAATCTTTACGTATCTATGGACAAGAAAAACTTGTTGCAAGATATAAATATGAAAATCAAATCTGGCGAAAGACACAGATTAGCTGGACAAAATGGTTCTGGAAAATCTACATTGGTAAATACAATTGCAGGAAACCCAATGTATAACATAGATTCTGGACAAATTATTTTTGATGGTATAGATATCACAAATGAAAATGCAACTAATCGTTCTTTGCGTGGTATATTCCTAGGTGCTCAAAATGTACCTGAAATTCCTGGTTTGACATTGTTAAGTTTTTTAAAGCATTCAATGATTGCACATCATCATTATGATACAGGTAAAGATTTAGCAATGGGTGAATTTCTTGAAAAACTAGAAATTGCACGTGAAAAATTAAATATTCCACAAGATTGGCTTAATCGATCTGTTAATGTTGGTTTTTCAGGTGGAGAACGAAAACGTGTTATGCTTTTACGACTAGTTTTAACACAACCAAAATTGGCTATATTAGATGAACCTGATTCTGGAGCAGACAAAAATGTTCAACAACAAATAATTGATACGATAAATACGATGTCTGAAACTACATTTTTGTTTATATCGCATCAAGACAATTTTACGTCAAAAATTGGCACAACAAAAACAACTACTTTGGATAAAGGGAAAATTG
>Ga0310696_10000699_pt1 | contig 50715 bp, 90 predicted proteins | sample AusTroGonzalo_MG_4_FD_203885 | JGI IMG/M metagenome (GOLD analysis project Ga0310696, IMG submission 203885) | Bovine rumen microbial communities from tropical cattle in Woodstock, Queensland, Australia - Gonzalo_02 (v2) (version 2) | ecosystem: Host-associated > Mammals > Digestive system >...
GCTGATCTCAAAACTTCCCTGGGTTACTGCGGCCATTACCGAAAACGATGTGGAACGATGGGACGAGTCTTGCGGCAATGATCTCGGCGAAATTGTAATCATCAACGAGCAAAGGGCAAGTTATATCTTCCCTTCAGATGGCTATTTGATGATCGAATTTCATGGAACGGATATCGAATACGCTGAGGCGCAGATATACGGGGCCAGCGGTAGATCGTTTTTCACGTTCAGCAAATGCACGAACCGGGATAATCAGTCCAAGGAAGTTTATGTGCGGAAAGGCATGAAATGCGCATTTATTACGGCATCGAAGAATGCTGTAATTAAGTTCGTTCCTTTGATATAAATTATGTTTTCTGCAATTTTTCAACAGATTTTTGACAACTTTTTCATTATCTTTCCTCATTTTTCTAAAGAGAATTCCATATGCTGGGGTTCTCTTTTTTTGTTAGACTCTTTTCAGAAAGGGGGATGGCAATGGGTTTTATATTTGACAATCCGAATCCGAACGGCAATATAGTCGGCGATTGCGCTGTAAGGGCGGTTTCTTTGGCGTGTGGAATATCCTGGGATGCAGCTTATAGCGGTCTGTGCGACATGGGTTTCTACATGAAAGATATGCCGAATGCTGACCGTGTGTGGGGATCGTTCTTAAAGACGATGGGATTTGTACGGAACACCAGCTGTCCCGAGTGTTATACGGTCCGGGAATTTGCTGAGGATCATCCTCGCGGTGTTTATGTTCTCGGCACGGGGTCTCACGTGGTAACAGTAGTGAACGGAAATTATATCGACACATGGGATTCGGGTGATTCCACTCCGATCTTTTACTGGCAAGAGGTAAATCTATGACATATCCAAATTATCCATATATCAATCCACAGTATCCACAGAGCGTGCAACAGAATAACGGCCTTGTAAGCGTGCGGAATGAGGCAGAGGCAAGGGCATATCCGATAGCACCAGGGCACTCGATCACGTTTAAGGACGAGACGGCACCTTATATCTACACAAAGACGATGGGGTTTTCACAATTAGACCGGCCATTGTTTGAAAAGTTTAAATTGATTAAGGAAGAAACGCCCACAGAGCCGCAGGAGCAGGCGCAAAAGAGCGTGGATATAGATTTATCTGTCTACGCCACAAAAGAGGAAATAAAGGCCATTTTGAACGATTTGTCGGCGGTGAGAAAAGAACTCGCCGAACTCAAAGACAACAGGCCGATTGGAGGCAAGCATGAACGTAAATGATATTACAACCTTTATGCAGAACCCGCTGGCGATGCTGATGCGGAAATTCAACATACCGCAGGGAATGAACAATCCACAGGATATACTTCAGCACCTTCTTAATTCGGGGCAGGTATCGCAGGAACAGATAAACCAGGCGATGCAGATGCGGAACAATCCGTTTTTTAGACAATTTATGAGATGAAATAGATTTGAGTTGAATTTGAGTTAGTCAACGATTAGTTAACGATTAGTCAACGATTAGTCAAGAGTTAAAGGTTGCGCACCTTAACATACGGATCATCTAAACCGGGAAGATGATTCCTAACCTACAAAAGTTTATAGGAGGAAATTTTATGGCATTATCAGATGAGAATACTGGCATGATTATGCCGGTAGCACCTACAGGCAACGGCGGATTCGGCGGTGGCTTTGGTGGTGACGGTTGGTGGATTTTACTGTTGATCCTGTTCGCAGGCGGCGGTTTCGGTGGCTTTGGTGGCTACGGAAACAATGCTGTGGGATATGATTTCCCTTGGCTGATGAACAATACCAACAGCGGATTCCAGAACGCGGCAACACAGACCGCAATCAGCTCGGTACAGAACGGAATCACAAGCGGTTTCGGCGATCTTCAGACAGCTTTATGCGGTGGATTCGCTGGCGTAAACGCAGCGATCACAAACGCACAGATGGCAAACCTTGAGAGATCATTTGCGGCTCAAACGGCCAATACAGCCGGAATATCAGCTCTTCAGAGCCAGCTTTCACAATGCTGCTGTGACAATAGGCTCGCGACCTGTCAGACACAGAACCTCGTGGCAACGGAAAGCGCAGCGACAAGGCTTGCAATCGAACAGCAGACCCAGGCGATCCTTGACAAGATGTGCCAGCAGGAGATAGAGACTCTTCGCGCACAGAACGTATCGCTCCAGAACCAGGTTAATATGCTTAACCTTTCGGCTTCGCAGACCGCACAGACAGCGGCTCTTATCGCCGACAATACGGCACAGACTCAGTACCTTGTAAATCGTATCTCGCCTTATCCTGTGCCTGCGTATACGGTAGCAAATCCGAATACTCCGGCGGCATAAGGGGGTGTGCATATGGGTGATTACAGAAAACTCAAAAATATGCTTTGCGATGAACTGGATCGCATAGCGGATAAAGACGAGCTGAATCCTTCATCTCTCGATATGGTCGATAAACTTGCGCACAGCTTGAAATGTATCGCTACGGTCGAGGCGATGGACGATGCCGGATATTCTGAACACGATGGCGGTATGTCATACGGCAGCTACGGACGCGGAAGAAACGCAAGACGTGACAGCATGGGCAGATATTCCAGCGAGAGCAGATATCCCGACTACGACACGAGGAGATACTAATGATCGACAGGGCAGATTTAGAGCAATCCATAGCGGAATGGGAGAGCGTACCGGCAACTTACCAATCCATCGAGAAACTCGCAGACCTCTATACTGTGTATAACCATCTATTTGCTCGACCGAGCGAAGTGGTACAGACAGAGTGGTACAATGGGGTGCAGACCGAGAGCGAATTCCTAATTACGGCCGCAAAGAAAGATATAACGGAAGTAATGATCCTTATGGATGAGCTTATGGAATCTGTCCAGGTCCTTAATCCGAAACTATACGCCGGTGTCATGCAGAGGCTTGTAGACCTGGATTAAGGGTCCGATTTGGTTCGACAAATGTTCGACACTTTAATTATCTGACAATTTAAAAATCGCCGTTTTAAGCCATTTGTAGAATAGCACGTTCGACAGTAATTTTCGTGCAAAATCAGCAAAAATCGGCAAGAATTGGCAAAAGTAAAAACCCTTGAAATGTAGTATTTTCAAGGGTTTTCTTTATCCTGAGCCACTCGGGACTCGAACCCGAGACAACTTGATTAAAAGTCAAAATCAGAACTTACGAAACGCAGTAAATTAGCACGTATCAGATTTTCGTTCGACATTTGTTCGACAGTTTGTTGAAAAAATAGAATCGATTTTTTCTGCGGTCCGTTCCTGGTCTTCATCCACGTGGGCGTAAATCTGCATAATCATCTGAGTGTTTGAATGTCCCATAATCTCTGCGGCCTTTTTGATGCTGATGCCCGAATAAACTAACATTGTAGCAAAATTATGCCTAAAAATATGTGCCGTCAAGGTTTCCGCAGAAGGTGCAAGTGGTAGCAATTTCTTGATGATTCCATTCCAGAACTTGACGTAACTCGACAAGCTCATATATTCATCACGCTTAAACTTGGGCGGCGTGAAGAGTATATTTTTATTCTCGGAGTACAATGCCAATTCCTGCAAAAATTCGGTCGGTATTTGCACTTTTCGGGTTGAAGATGATGTCTTAGTCATCTCGACCAAAACAGGGGCGTTATGGTCAAATATGATCGTTTTACGGATAGATATTTTTTTACTCTCAAAATCCAGGTCCTTGACGGTCAGCGCAAGTGCCTCTTCGCGTCTTATTCCGGTGTAGTATAACAAATGCACAAATATTCTTTGCTCATCCGTAAAATCAGCTTTGAAGATGGCATCTTTTTCCTCTTTTGTCAGTGGTCGCTTTTCGTTGACCTTTTTCGGTGGTAGGACTAATTTTGTAGCCTTGACATTTGTCTTGATCCCTTCATCTATAGCGGCCGAAAATATCTGTCTGAGAGTGAGCCTAATCTTATTGCAGGTTTCATATTTTTCAGCCCGGTCGTTTATGATCCTCTGAAGGTCAGTCAATGTAATCTCACTAAAGTACATATCTCCGATACTCGGAATAATATGTTTTTCAATCGCATTAAAGTACATTTGCCTGGTGTTTAATGATTTAACAGCTTTGGCATTTTCAAGCCAGCGTCTTGCATATGTAGCAAACAGCACGGAATCATTGGCATCATTCATTTGCATCCATGCTTGCTTGGCCTGTTCGATTCGCTCGTTCAGTTCGGCGATGGTTCTGCCGGTGATCGACTTACGGATCGGCATTCCGTTCTCGTCTCTGCCCAGGGTGACCTTTTTCTCGTAGACATTCTTGCCACTTTTCTTTTTCATAGTTTATTCCCTCAAGGGTGCGCCAACATTATCGGTAAATGCACCAGATGCGATGACACCCATGTCTTTTATTGTCCCAATAAAGAACATGCCAAGCGTCATCAAATACAATAATCCTTTTGCATATCTTCCTACATAGAAATAGTGAAGACCTCCTATTGCTACAAAACCTGCACAGCAAAGTAAAAGTGCTTTTTTCTTCGATTTGTCGCTTGTGTTTGTTACATAGTTTGCCATAAATAATCCTCCTTTTTTGTGTTATGGTTCACTGTTGATTCCAAGTGCTAAGTTTACTAAACTACGAGTCTTTTCATCTGCGTTTCGAAAAGCGATGATTATTTCTTTTTCATCGTCAGTGACAATAAATGAACTACTATTCATTTCCTTTTCCGCCTGCTCCTCAAGATACTGAATAAATCCAGCAACACGTGGATCTTTTAATCGTGCTTCTTGCAGAACTTCTACCCAGTCATCGTCTAAATTTTCGCAGATATAATTGATCGGAACTCGGAAGAGTTTTGCATACGATCTTATAATCGAGGGCGATGCTCTTTGTATTTCACCGGACTCGTATCTCGAAACAGTCGCTTCAGATACATGCAACCGAGCAGCAACATCAGACAATCTTAATCCATTATCTTTTCGTAATTCTTTTATGACCTTGCTGTCTATTTTCATATGATTATACCTCCGCATCATTGATTGTACTATTTTTATCGGCGTATATCAAGAAAAAAATTACGGCGAATTAAAAAAATTAAAATTTCACTTGCACAAAATTTACGACTATGCTATTATACGCATAAGAAATTTTTTTGGAAGGAGGATTATGAAATGAGAAAGGTAAACACCAAAGAACTCAAAAAGGCTATGATTGATGTGGATTGCACAACGTATGCAGCACTATCTGCCGCGTCCGGCATCGATCAAACTTCTCTGTCTTGCTTGGTCAGGGGAGAAAGGAAGCCTTCTTGGGATTCGATTGCGGCCATTTCTGAAGCGTTACATCTTACATATGACGGAATCGGACGTATATTTTTTTCGAGCGAAGTTACGGACACGTAAACTATATGGAAAGGCGAGTGCATCATGACAGAAATGATATTGGTTGTAATAGTTTGGGCGTTCGTACTCATCGAAACAAATGTAGCTCTGTATTTTGTAAAAAGTACAGAAAAAACGCTCCGAGCCTGCGGCAACAGGACACGGAGCAAAAAGAAAAACCTTAAACATGATAAGTATAGTCTTATCGGAAAGGAAAGTCAATGAAAGGACTAAGAGTAAAAGACATTGCGGCGAAGTTCGGTTTGTCTGATGAATTGGTCAGAAACCTTTGTCATGCAAGAGGACAGAGATTCGCTACAAGACTTGTACCGAATGGACGCTGGTACATTGATGATGAATTATTTCAGGAATTTTGGGAACGGAAACAGGAAAGAACACGGGAGACAAGGGGGACCTTACGATGACAGATAGAGAAAAGATAGAAACAATGGATGAATTAAGCGTATACGAGGTTAGATTACTTCACCAGCTGTATGGCCTGAATGCCATTACCGGCAACGGCCATCTTTGTGCAATGGTATCAAAGGAAAAAACAGCTGAGGCGGAAAAGGAAAGAACCGCTAAGGGATATTGAGAATATTATCGAGAGGAGATCACAATGGAAGATTTTACAGAACAGGAAGTATTCGTTATAGATAACGATAATAAAGCAAATTGGGCAATAAAGAAGATCAGAGAGTCAGCATTTGAGGCTGACAGACTCAAGGCAATTATCACGGCGGAGAGGGAAGACCTGGATGCAAAAGAAAAGGCCGTGAATGATAAGTTCGAACAGGAAACATCATATCTGAAAACACTTCTTTATCAGTATTTCAACACAGTGGCGCATAAGACAACCAAGACTCAGGAAACATACAAGCTGCTTGATGGGTCCCTGGTATTTAAGAAACCGACAGTAAAGATCGCAATGCCGGACGATGATGAAAAACTGATAGCATATCTCGAAGAAAATGCACCTATGCTGGTCAAGACTGTAAAAAAAGCGGCATGGGGCGAGTTCAAAAAGAATCTCACTATTACTGATGATGGCAATGTTGTAGACACAACGACCGGCGAGGTTGTGGATTTCATTGGGACGGAAGAAAGTGAAGCCTCATTTGATGTGAAGGTGGTGTGATTACGATGATGCTGTATTGCGAAAAGAAAATAACCAAAGAGGAATATGACGAGATCATGGCCGCAAACGAACGTGGTTATGTTCCCAAATCTATGATGGAAAGATTTTTCTCGGTATCTGAGATTTGTGGTTATGGAGTTTACGGTGCCCATGCTTACGAAAAAGATGGCGAGTATGGGATCAGCTACTCGACAAGTGATAGCTGTGATTAGGAGGACAAGATGAATATTTTTGAAACGATATCGGCTGTAATGGCTGATGTAGGAGCGGTCGGAAAGACCAGTAAGAACGCACAACAGGGATTTATGTTCAGAGGTATCGATGCGGTTATGAATGCCATCAATCCGGCACTTGTGAAAAATAAGTGCTTTGTGGTCCCTGAGATACTTGAACAGACAAGAGAAGAAAGACAGAGCGCAAGGGGCGGAACGCTTATATACAGTATCTGCCGTATCAGATACACATTCTACGCTGAAGATGGATCGAGCGTATCGGCGGTTGTTATCGGTGAGGGAATGGACAGCGGAGACAAGGCAACAAACAAGGCTATGAGCATTGCGTTCAAATATGCTTGTTTCCAGGTTTTCTGCATTCCTACTGAAGAAATGGTTGATCCTGATGCCGAATGCCATGAAGTGATCGGCAAGAAGTCAGAACCGAAAAAGACAGAACAGAAAAAAGCTGAACCGCCAAAGAATCCCGAACAGGAACTGATTGGCGAGACTGAAATGAACGCATTGATAGAACGGTGCAAAAACAGCGGTGTACAGACAAGCGTTGTTTGCGAACTGTATAAGGTGTCATCGTTCAGAGAGCTTACTAAAGTCAAGTTTCAGAACATAAATGCTTTTTGGGAAAAGATCGTTGAGAAAGCGAAGATAGGCGTATGAGAGGAAAACTCAGAGAGATATCGCGAAGTTTCGAAGGACAGCTGAGAGTAACATTCGAGGTTGATGCCGTGGATGAAATACGGGGCATGGATGATAAAGACCTGGATATCACAGCAAAGATTCACAGGGAAAAGAGATCGCTCAATGCTAATGCGTATTTTCATGTGTTGGTCGGTAAGATGGCCGACAAAATGCACGTATCAAAACCTCGGATGAAAAATATGTTGCTCGGAAGATATGGTCAGCGTGAAATCACGTCAGAAAAGCCGCTGATTATAACAGTCCTTAGTAATATTGATTTGTATGAGCGTGAAGATATCCACTGCATACCGATTGGATATGCAACCTTACAGGGCAAGGATTTTACACATTGGGCGGTGATACGTCCAAGCCACACATACGATACTCACGAAATGGCTGCATTGATTGACGGAACGGTGGAAGAAGCAAAAGAACTTGATATTGAAACGCTCACTCCCAGGCAGTTAGAGGAGATGAAACAGGCATGGAATCGATATTGCAAACCGAAAGAGAATGCTACATATGCGGACGACATGATGTAGAAAGAAGGACTCATGGAAGAAATTTGGAAAGATATTAGCGGATATGAAGGTTTTTATGCCGTTAGCAATTTGGGTAGAGTCAAAAGGTTAAAAAGATGGAATGGTGGCCGTGGCTATAAGGTTTACGAGGATTATGAGTCGATCATGAGACAAACAGATAATGGACATGGGTATTTGATTGTAGGGTTAAGACATGACAAGAAAAGAAAAAATCATTATGTTCACAGACTCGTGGCACAAGCGTTTTTAGATAATCCTCATGGCTATAAAGTTGTGAATCATATTGACTATGACAAGCACAATAACCAGATAGACAATCTCGAATGGTGTACACAAAGAAAAAATATACAGCATTCAGCAATCAATATGAGAAAGCCAATAAAGCCTATAAACACAAACACAGGCGAACGGTACATAACATATCGCGCAAATAGGGATAAATACAGAGTCATTATCAAGTTAAAAGAATATGGATCATTTAAGACTCTTGAAGAAGCAATTAAGAAAAGAAACGAGGTATTAAAAAATACGGGCTATGCCAAAGAAATCATCAATATGCAATGACAAAGAGTGTTATGTATGTCATACAACATTAAATCTACACCTACATCATATATTTTTTGGAACATCTAACAGAAAACAAAGCGATAAATATGGGTTATGGGTGTTTCTGTGTATTAAGCATCATACAGGCAATGATGGTATTCATAACAACAGAGAGTTAGATTTGTGGCTTAAAACATTGGCTCAGACGGAATTCGAAAAAACACATACAAGGGAACAATTCAGACAGATATTTGGAAAATCTTATTTGTAGGAGGAGCAATGGACATTACAAGGGAAGAAATCTATCACTGGATAAAGAGAATAAACGATTTAAAAAAAGAAAAAAACGAGCTGTATGACTGTTTCTGGTCTGATGGAATCGCGGCTTGCGGCACAGAGAATTTGAAAGAAATTCACATTTTCAAGGGAATAGAAAAGATCGCCTCAATATTAGGTGGAAAAACAATTACTTATGACCCGAATTATGACGATGTGAGAGGTTTGGCATATTTCTATCACGAAGGAATCAGATTTTTTGAAATATGGTGGAAAAAGGAAGTCTTACCCGTGAATGCAGGAAAATAGTATATCACAAATGCACTTACGGCCATCATTGGTAAGAGTTTCTATATACAATCTCGTGAGCCCGAAATGAAACCACCAAACGAAAAGAAGCCGGTCGGACAAACTACGGCACGAGAAATATCCCATGGCGGTCTTATCTTATAAGGCGTCAGGTAAGACCGCCGAAAGGGGGGTCAGGACGGGTCAAATATGGCTTATAAACATTCAAACAATAAAATATACGGTCATGGATATAGACGGCCGTTAAATTCAAAATACGGCGCAAAGAAAACAATAGTCGATGGAACTGTTTTTGATTCCAAGAAAGAAGCGAGGAGATTTTTAGAGCTGAAGATGCTGGAAAAGGCGGGATCGATTACCAATCTACAGCGGCAAGTAAAGTTTTTATTGATACCGGCTCAGAGAGATGCAGATATCATCGGTCCCAAGGGCGGACGGAAACCTGGACGGCTGCTCGAAAGAGAAGTCAGCTATTATGCAGATTTCTGTTATGAAGTCGATGGACAGCTCATTGTGGAAGATACCAAGGGCATACGCACTCCGGAGTACATCATAAAACGAAAATTATTACTTTGGCTAAAGGGAATCAGAATTAAGGAAATTTAATACAGAGAAAGGTGGAAACAGACTAATTTTAAAATGGATAAAAATGAAATTACAACAAGTGGGATAATTCGCATAATACGGAAATACAAGAAATGTGATAGTGTGGAGCTGCCGTGCTTTGTTTATTTCATTGAGGACGGTAAATACGTCAAAATTGGAGTCGCAAAGAATGTTAAATCAAGGTTTGCTGTATTACAAACAGCGAATTCAACAGAATTAAGACTAATTGCACTCATTCCATGCTTAAACAGTGTTTGTGCTTTCAGTTGTGAAAAAGAGTTACATACATATCTTAAAGAAAAAAAATGTCGAGGAGAATGGTACGACATACGCAATTTTGTTATTGATTCAGAATATTTCACAAGATGTTTAAACGAAAAAAGGATAGCGAGTAATTACTATTACAATAGCTGGATTTTTCATCAATACAAAAGTTTGATATTTCAGGCATTTTATGAAGATGGATGGCGTAGTAATGATCGTGGTTTATTAAAGCTGATGTTTGGTATGGAAATTAGAAAGGGTTTACGCGATCTTGAAAAAACAGATGGGGAGAAAGGGAGTGAGGACTTATCGCAGAGCGTAGGATGTTCGCAAAAACAATAGTTTTAAGCGATGCTTTTTTAGATATGCCATTAGGTGCAAGGTGTTTATACATGACAATGGGGATGCTTGCAGATGACGATGGATTCGTAAATTCGCCGAAATCGATAATGCGACAAGCTGGCGTAACAGAAGATGATTTGAAAATACTGATTGCAAAGAAGTTCGTTATACCTTTTGAAACCGGCGTTATTGTTATCAAACATTGGCGAATTAACAATTATCTTCAAAAAGACAGAATACAGCCTACAAAGTATCAGGAAGAACTTGGAAAACTCATTGTAGAGGATAATGGGGCCTACACTACAGGCGATGTATACACAGAGAATGTATACATAGATAAGAATAGTATAGATAAGAATAGTATAGATAAGAATAGTATAGATAAGGATAGTGTAAGTACACATACCGATCCCAAACACACCTACGGCGAGTATAAACACGTCAAGTTAAAAGATACCGAGTATCAGAAACTCGTTACTGATTACGGCAAAAGCATGGCGGAATCCTGTATTACGTTTCTTGATGAATATATCGAGATGAAAGGATACAAAGCAAAAAGCCATTATCTGTGTATCAGAAAATGGGTTGTTGATGCGGTTAAAGAAAGAGAACAGAGAACAAACAGGAATAACGGCAAGACTCAGGGCGATAGAGTCAATGAGTTTATGCTGAACTACATAAACAGCGAGGAAAACGATGACTAAGAAAGAAACAATGCAGCTGATCTTTATCATGAAAGCGGCATATCCAAAGTATTTTTCGAGGATATCGGAAGATGAAATCAAGTATATGCATGAAGCATGGTCCATGGTTATGACTGATTATCCCTATGACGTAGCGTGTGCCGGTCTGAAGTCTTATATATCATCCGAAAACGAGGGATTTCCACCTTCACCCGGACAGATTATAGATCAAATACATAAGCTGACAGAACGACCTGAGGAACGCTTGACGGAAAGCGAAGCGTGGCGGCTGGTATATAAGGCCGTATGTAATTCGATTTATAACGCCGGTGAGGAGTTTGATAAGTTACCGGCATTATGTCAGAGGGCAGTCGGATCGCCTGAGGTTTTACGTCAATGGGCACAGGAAGACCTGGATAGTATGTCTGTGATTCAGAGTAATTTCCAAAGGGCATACAGAACAGCGCAAGAACGGCGTGCGGAAGAAAAGAAGCTGCCGAGCGATGTACGGGCACTGATAGATAACATGAGAGGGAAAATGGCTATAACTGATGGAAACAATTTAGGAGAATACAACAATGAGGGCGTTGGAGTTGGATGGAAAACATATAAATAGATTCACCGTCTTACGCAGAGCTGGAACAGGCAAAGATGGACATACAACATGGCTGTGCAGATGCGAATGCGGAAACGAATGGATTATGAGTTCTGTGAACATCAAACACACAAAGGAATGTAACGAATGTGCGAATAAAACACGTTCTGAGGCTTACATTCCTAACAGGGGAAAGAATAGAAAGTATTTTTACATACCTGATTGTGGTAAGAGAATGCAGAACGTCTTAAATGATAAGCACATTAACCTCACCGATGTTGAAAGAGTTACCGGGATAAGCCGTAGCACAATTTACAGTTTTGTCTACAAAGGAACGGATATCAGTACATCAAGGCTTGCTAAAATATGTGCTTATTGCGGTGTATCAACTGATTACATTTTGGGACTGAAAGAAGCATAGAAAGGGCAGAAACGAAATGAAGAAAGAAATTACAAAGATTATGACGGTAGAGCTGACATTCATTGAGGATTATGAAGACAGTCATCAGATACCTATGCCGGACAGTGATATTGTACACGAGATTCTAATAAATACTATGGCGGATCATATCGAGCTGAAGAAATCACAGAATTTCATAAGAGACCTGGAGGACAAGAAAAACTGATGGAGCATGAGATAAAGCTTAAATGCGAGTTATACAATGATTCGATGCAAGGATGGAAATGTTATCCAATCCAAAAGGCACAGCTGATTATAGCTGATGTGCCTTACAATGTCGGAAATAACTTTTATGGGTCTAATCCTATGTGGTACGTAGGGGGGGGACAATAAGAACGGCGAAAGCAAGCTGGCAGGTAAAGCGGCATTCGCATCGGATTTCAATTTTAATCTTTACGAGTATTTCCACTTTTGTTCAAGGCTGATGAAGAAAGACGATACAAAGCCGGCGGCAAGGGGACGTAGTACAAATAGTCCCTGTATGATCGTGTTTTGTTCGTTCGAACAGCAATCTACGCTGATCCAAGCGGCCAAGAAAAACGGATTCCCGAATTTTATCCCACTGGTATTTATAAAAAACTACAGTCCACAAGTATTGAAAGCAAATATGAGGGTTGTAGGTGCTACAGAATATGCACTTCTGTTTTATCGTGACCGGCTGCCGAAATTCAGAAACGGCGTGAAGTTTGACGAGAACGGAAAGAACATTCCAGGCACAGGGCATATGGTTTTTAACTGGTTTGCATGGGAGAAAGATGGAAAAGACGTGCCTAAGATACATCCGGCGCAGAAGCCCGTGAAGTTGCTGAAGAAACTGATTGAGACATTCACAGATGAATATGATGTTGTGATCGATCCCTGTTTTGGTAGCGGAAGTACAGCGAGAGCCTGTTTGGAATTAAAAAGACACTTTTACGGATTCGAGATCAACAAAGAATTTTACAGACGGGCAAAGGAAGAAATGATCGTATTGCCTGAGAAGAAAGAGCCGGTCGAAAAGGTAAAAAGAACTGTGCGGAAAACACCGGCTGATATGCAGTTAAGTTTATTTGATATGGGGGTGGGAACATCAAACACTTAGGAGATGTAACAAAGATAAAAGGCGATGCCGTGCCTGTTGTAGATGTGATTACATTCGGCGCACCTTGCCAGGACCTTAGTGTCGCTGGCAAGCGTGCCGGTATGAAATCGGCATTGATGGGCGATGAAGAAACGACAAGATCGGGTCTGTTCTTTGACTCGATACGAATTATTAAGGAGATGCGGAATCATGAGAAGTTGGAGCAATTACGAAGTGGACGGACAGATCAGCCTGTTCGACCTCGATTTGCAATATATGAAAACGTCTATGGAGCCTTTAGTTCAAACAAAGGCGAAGACTTCAGAGCGGTCCTCGAAGAAATGGCAAGGGTCAAAGACCCTGATGCCGTTATTCCTCGACCTGAGGGGGGGTGGACAGCGTGCGGAAACATTGTGGGCGATGGATATTCCCTGGCTTGGAGAGGACATGATGCGCAATATTGGGGAGTACCGCAGCGTAGAAAAAGGATTTGTGTTCTCGCTGACTTTGAAGGGGACAGCGCAGGACGGTTGCTTTTTGAAACTGAATTGTGGCGAGAAACCGCTGACGGAACGACCGTCAAAGTTGAGTCAGATATTAGAGAAAAATCCCGATCCCAAGTACAACCTATCGGCGAAAGCGTGCCAAGGTATACTCAACCGGGCGGAGAGACGGGGCAAGAAGTTGCCGGAGATGCTGGAAATGGCATTGAAACGACAGGCAAGTGTCTGAACTCGTGGGATGTTCAAAGCAAACACATACAGCCAGCCGATGGCATTGCGGAATCCCTATATAGCGGTGAATGCAGATATGGCGGCGGTGAGAGTTATGTATTGGATCAGCAACCGCTTTTACTCGAAAGCAACCAAAATCACGCTACTGTGCAGACGGACGGAATTTCTACGGCATTACCGGCAAGTATGGGAATGGGTGGCGGTTACGTCCCTATGGTGTTAAACGACCAGGGCGGGTCTGTGATGAATGTAAGCGAAGATCAGACGGGAGCATTACGAGCGGAAGAACATGGGCATCAGCCGATTATATACGGGATCAGTGCTTATGACAGCAATGCGATGAAATCACCGAATCCTGAAAGCGGCATTTATGAGGCGGACACGGCGAGAACATTAGACCTTAATGGTGGATCGCCAGCGTGCAATCAGGGCGGAATGGCGGTTGTATTCAATGGTGCGAACGTAACATCTCCTGTGAATGCGTCCAATCCAAAGGCTGGTGATCCATGCCACACGCTGACAGATGATGATCGCAATTACGTTATTTGTATCGAGGGCAACGGAACTCGTGAATCTCACCGTGGCGATGGGTATAAGGAATCCGAAACGATGTATACCTTGAACACAATAGAACAGCACGCAGTCGCTTACGGTCTCGATAGGGCATCATTTAACCAGGGTCAGAACGCACAATATGATTTTGCTGTAGAAGAGGAAGTAGCACCAACCTTGGTTGCTAAGGGACCGGGGGGGGTACTGAAAACGACACAGTAGGCGCATTATGTGCGAGAGATTACAAAGGAGTTGGCAATCAGTATGTCAATGAAGGAAAAGTCATTGTTCAGTATAATGCCAGACATAACACCCAAGATCAATGAGGGCGGAGCGGCATTCAGTTTGAGAAGCAGAGATTATAAAGACGCACAAATAATAGTATTAGAGAACCATCCGGCTGATAGCAGAGTTAAAGTATGCGAAGATAACGTATTTCAGACTTTGAGCAGTCGGATGGGGACAGGCGGAGGCAATGTACCAATGGTTATGGAAAAAACAGGACCGCTTATGGCAAGCGGTTATCAAAAAAATGGAACACAAGAAGCTATGAATGGAATGTATGTTGTTTCGGATGAACCAACATTCTGGGACGGAAAACAAGTTTCTCCTACACTGACAGCAAACAATGCCGGTGGTGGGCAGAGAATGCCGGACAAAGAGAACTTTAATGCTGTGATCGAACCTACGCCGATGGTGCGAAGATTAACGCCAACGGAATGCGCTTTGCTCCAGGGATATCCGGCAGACTGGCTGAATATCGGCGAGTGGACAGACAGCAAAGGGAAGAAGCACAAGGATGCTGATGCACCTAAGTACAAAGCAGCTGGAAATTCGATTGCGTTACCGTTTTGGCAATGGCTGGCGGAACGGATATGCGCTGAGTATGATCGCCCGGTAACTATGGCAAGTCTCTTCGATGGTATCGGCGGATTCCCTTTAGTATTTAGCAGATGTGGGGCCGTGCCGGTATGGGCAAGCGAGATTGAAGAGTATCCTATAGCGGTTACAAAGGTACATTTTCCAGAAAGCGAGGATAACTTATGACACAGAAACAAATGATTTTAAGACATTTTCAGAGGTTCGGTAAAATTACTGACCTTGATGCTTATGTTCTGTATTCAATCAGACGTTTGGGCGCGCGGATATGGGATTTGAGAGCCGAAGGGCATAAGATACGGACGCAGAACACGAAGGAAAAGAACAGGTTCGGAGAGGTAAGGCACTTTGCTACGTGTATTCTGGAACGGGCGAAAGGGGGTGACGAGAAATGACAAGGGAAGAAATCATTAGCAATTTATTATACATGAAGCGTTCTGTAAAAGAAGATACTATTGAAGATAGGACAATAGATGAGGCAATCGCCGCACTCAAAGCCGAGCCTTGCGAAGATGCGGTGAGCAGACAGGCGGTGCTTGATGCCTTGAGAACGTGTTTTGATACCGATTCTGTTTACGATGTAATCAACGGAATTGATTATATCGACTACGACGAGGCTGTGAATGAAGTATTAGATTTGCCACCCGTCACACCGAAGCAGAAGTGGATTCCCGTAGATTATGACCGATACCCCGAAACATATCCAAAGGCATTTCAAGAAGTGTGGATAACAGACGGGTATGGTGAAGTCGAACATAAAGCCTATGACGGCACACGAAATATAAAGGCTTGGATGCCATATATAATACCCGAACCGTACAAGGCGGAAAGTGAGGATAAGAATGACAATAACAGAGGCATACGAAAAAGGATATAGAGATGGCGAACATGATGGTTACTTTTCAACTTCCATAGAAAGAGGTATTGAGCCAAATGCTTATTGCCCGCCAGAAGAGGAACAGCCAGAAAGACCGAAAGGGGAGTGGAAACGCTATTCGATTGAACATGCTGACGAGAATAGCATAGAAACATGGTATGAGTGTTCAAAATGTGGAGAAGATTCAGAATATCCTTGGAACTTCTGTCATTTCTGTGGAGCAGAGATGAAAGGTGGCGAGTGAATGAAGTATGTGATTGATATAAGCGAAAATCGGTTAGATGTCTTACGAATGTTTTACAAAGATTGCCAAGATAATTTAAGCACAAGCGATATAGCTATCGTTGAGGGCAAGCCACTTGATGATGTGCTTGACAAAATAAGGACAGAGATACAGAAACTACGTGGTTGTTCTTGCGAATGTTCTGACGGAATAATAGATGATGTTGAGGATATTATCGACAAGTACAGGGCAGAAAGCGAGGAATAAGTGATGACAAAGCATTATTGCGACAAGTGCGAAAAAGAATGTGATTGGCGAGATATGATAAGAATGGCGGCTGACAGGGAAATTAAAAACGGTATTGCAATACATAGACTTCATGAACTATGCGAAGAATGTTATCGGAAAATGTTTATTGAGAAGGATGGTGACAGGGAATGCAGATAGTGATTGAGATACCCGAAGAATCTTATAATGCGATAAATAAACATGGCATAATTGGTGAACGAGAGCAATATGAGGATGTAATTATTGGTATTCAGGGTGGAATAGCACTTCCCGAACATCACGGAAGGCTGATAGATGCGGATGCTTTTGTGAAATATTGCACAGACGGATTATCATTTTTCTTACCCATGTTCACAACCAAAGAATATAGGAATTTGGCTATAGACATAACAAAGAGCATTATTAAGGATATTAAAGAAGCACCTACAATTATCGAAGCAACGGAAATGGAGGTAAAGGATGCAGATAGTGATTGATATACCTGGCTGGCTCTATAACGCAATTATGGAATGTAAAGAGCCTCATTATTCAAAATCATTAGGTGAAGCTGTCAGAGATGGCACACCACTTCCCGAACACGCCACTAACGGCGATGTGATAAAGGCGTTGTTTTCAAACGGGAAATATGCTGAATGTAAAAATGTTATTGCTTTACATACTATATTTTTCGGCGTTACTTGTTTCGACAAAGAATGGTGGAACGCACCGTATACACCAAATAAAATGAGCGATGCAGAATTTTACAGGAAAGCAAACGAAAAATTCAGAGATACAATAGATATTAAGAAAGAGGGTGACGTGGAATGATGACAGATAAAGAAGCGGAAGATTACCTTACAAGAGCACTACGGAAACAAAAACCGCAAAGGGTGATATACGAAATGACAGACTACGCAGACGGCGCACCTGTTTATGGGTATGCAAACTGCCCCGCTTGCGGCTATTGTTACGAAGAGGGTGACAAGAACTGGGGCGAACCGTTCTGCCCGCATTGCGGACAAGCGTTAGATTGGAAAATATACGAAGAGGGTGACGGGGAATGAGCTTTATCGTTGAAGGAATAGATATTCCCACAGGATGTCCGCACTGCCCTTTCGAATTCTGTGAGAATGGAGTGCATAAGTGTCGTGTGGTTTATCATGGCATTACAGAAGAAATACATGAATTATCACCGTACTACGGGAACGGCAGACTGAAAGACTGTCCTATCAGAGAAATTCAGGATAAGAAAGAAGGTGATGCCAAGTGAACGAATTACAGAGTAACTTTTCGTCTGTTCGAATGCCACAGACCCCGGCTGAGATAGTCGGGGAGATACAGAAAATACTGAAAAAGAGGTGACGAGAGATGACAAGGGAAGAAGCAATAATAGCAATACATAACGCATATCAATATGGATATGCAGAAAATATAATCGCCGCACTCAAAGCCGAGCCTTGCGAAGATGCTGTGAGCAGAGCTGAAATTTTACAGAAATACGAGAAGTATTGTGATGCGAACTGTCCGTACACCAAAAAGCAAAGAGGGTTTATGTGTAGCTCATGTATGATGGGTGATGCTATCGAAATTGTTGAGGATGCACCTTCTGTCACTCCGGCAAGGAAGAAGGGGGAGTGGATAAAGAAAACAGAAACTATATATTATTGCAATCAATGTGGGAGAGCAGTTTTTAAGGACATAATGGAAGATATGCAAATAGATTATCCTTATTGTCATTGTGGCGCAGAAATGGAGACGAGTGAATGCAGATGGTGATTGAATTGGGATTTTTAAAACGAGATGATTTGTTTGAGTTTAAGGGCAACAAGTACCGCATTGAGCATTTAATTGACCGAGATATTAACAATGTCAGTTGCCGAAACTTATTAACAAACAGGATTGAACATTTTGACCTTGCGACAGAGGTTAAAAGAGAAACAGAAAGTGAGGATAAGGAATGAAATTACACGACTTTCAATTACAGACTTTTAACAAATGGATAACATTCATCCCAACGATTGAAGTACACATAGATAATCCTATGTATAGGGAGAAGAATATAGCCTTAATACTAAATATATTTATTTGGCATTTTAGGTGGTTGTTTATCAAGGAGAGTGAGAATAAGGAATGAGTATGCACGTCACAGATAAGGAGTTGCAAAAACTTATTAACAAAATCGGATATAAAGGCTGTAAGAATTGCAAGCATAAGATAGCACCATTAAGGTCGTGCGAGTGGTCAGAGCAAGGCGGTGATGGTCATATACATTTTATATGCCCGAAATGGGACAAGGCAGAAAGCAGGGAAGTATGATTATTACAAAATATCCTGAATGGGTTGAAGCACAGTTAAAAATCATTGACGAAAGGATAGAAGAAATATATCGAGAACATATGAATGTGAAAATGAAGCCTGATGATGCGATGCGGATAAAACGAAATCTTGCCGAACGGATTAAGCCATTTGTAGATGAGAAAGTAAGGTTGATTTCAAATAGTTACCCTACATACATATTGGATAAAGCACCACAGACGGAAACGGAGGTAAAAGAATGAAGTGTAAAGTATGTGACAAACATGTGAATCTGAATAAAAAGAATAGATACGAGATTAGAATACCAAGCTTTGGGTTTGAACGACCGACAATATATGAGGCTTTTGATTGTCCTCATTGTGGATGCCAGAATATTGTGAATATACGCGAAGATATACGGGAGACAAAGGAATGACTCAAGAGCAGATAGATCAGGCAATCAAGCAATGCGAGTGGCGGCAGAAATTTGGCGATACATATATCTGCCGTGGTATGTGCCTGCCGTGTCAGAGAGTGATAGAAAAGGGTGAATGCCCGACATTGAAAGAACTTTTTAGCGCAGAAAAGGAGATAAAGGAATGAACAGTCAATTTGAACCACTTGAAGATATGATCGAGATCAAAGACAGCGGAACTCGCAGAACTTTTGATACCGGGGCCGTGCGTGATATGCAGACCGGCAAGGGCAGATTCGATCTCCTGCCCATGTGCGTGCTGATGCGGTTGGCAAAGCATTATGAAAAGGGTGCGATAAAGTACGAGGAAAGGAACTGGGAAAAGGGAATCCCGGCACACAGTTTCGCAGATAGCGCAATGCGTCATCTTGTAAAGTACCTTGACGGATGGACAGACGAAGATCATCTGATATCGGCTATATGGAATTTATGCGGTCTTGCATGGACGGAAGAAAAAAGGCCCGAGATGATGGATATCCCGGCAAGGCAGAAAAACACAAAAGTCGATGAATATGGCAAAAAACGGTTTAGAGGTATATGCCCATATACAGATATAGAATGTTTGGAATGGACTTGCGAGGTTTGCGATGTGATGAAGGCGGAAAGAGGTTATATGGATGGAGAAGCATAGAAAGGAGATACTATGTCGCAAAAAGAAACTATATTAAAGCACTTGAAGGAACACGGCAAGATTACAGACCTTACGGCATACCGGCTGTATGCGATCAGAAGGCTGGGCGCAAGAATATGGGACCTCAGAGATGACGGGTATATCATCCGAACGGAAGATACCAAGGCAAAGAATCGTTTTGGAAAAATAACCAGGTTTGCGACTTATATCCTGGAAGGAGAAAGCACTATAAAGGCAAGCGAAAGCCTGTAAAATGGTGAGGGAAATTACAAAAGGGGTTGGGATGAGCAAAAAATCATTGACAGAATGCGGAAAGAGAGAGTATGATGATTATATACCGATAAAGTGTAAGCATGGGCACGTACTGGGACTTCGTAGAAGAGACGATGAGCCGGTAGTGGTAGGTAAGTTATACGTGCGGTGCCATCGTTGCAAGGCCTGGTACATAATATCGGATCAAGCCAAAGTCCAGTAATATCGAAGGGCGGCTATAGACATACTCTTAAAGTATGCCTTTAGTCGTCCTTTTTCTTTTTATCGAGGCGAATATGGGCAAGACATTTACAAACCTAACCTGGGACGATTTATGCGACCTGATGTGCGGCGGTCCCGAGGAAGAATGGGAAGACGATACAGCGGAAGAGCTGGCAGAGGACAAGTATGAAGATAGAGATGGTGAAGACATCGGCGGTGATCCCGTTCGAGAAGAATGCGAAAAAGCATCCTGAAGAACAGGTGCAGTATATCGCAAACAGCCTTAAAAGATTCGGATGGCAACAGCCGTTAGTTGTAGACAAGCATAATGTGCTTGTAGTGGGGCACGGAAGACTTATGGCGGCCAAAAGACTGAAGATGAAAGAAGTGCCGGTTGTGAGAGTGGAGAACCTCACAGACGAGGAAATAGCTGCTTACAGACTTGCAGACAACAGGACAGCAGAATCAGGCTGGGATGATCTTTTGCTCGGCGAATCCCTGGCTGAAATACCTAACATCGACATGGGCGATTTTGGCTTTACTTTCGATTTTGGCAATGATGACGATGGGGGATCGGATTGGCAATGGGTCGATGACCGTGATCCATCCTGTCAGCATAACGTGTTTGAGAACCAGGAGAGAATGCAGTTCCCTATCGAGAATTACTACGGAATCCCTGTTCTCGCACCTACGCAAACGACCGGCGACAAGATGCTTCGCTTTATGGACTGGAAAGAAGTCGATAATCCTCAGGATTATATAGCTCATTTTTACTACGACGACTACAAGTTTATGTCAGCGTGGAGAGAGCCGGATAAATACATTGAGCGGTTAAAAAAGTTTAAGGCCGTCATAACACCTAACTTCTCAACATATACAGATTTTCCAAGGGCATTGCAGATATTAGCGTGTTATCGGTCAAACTGGTGCGGTGCATTCTGGCAATCGATGGGGATTGATGTTATCCCGGATGTATGCTGGGGAGATCGTGAGTCCTGGAACTTCTGTTTTGAGGGGATTCCCAAGGGAGGAACGGTGTGTGTATCTTCTGTCAGCGTAAGGAACGACAAGCTGTTCAACGGCAAAGAGGATACGCTGTTTAAGGATGGTTTTGATGAAATGATGCGGCGGTTAGAGCCGACAACGGTTATATATTACGGCTCTATGATAGACGGTCTTGAGGGCAACATAATCAGGGTGCCGTCATATTACGAGGAGAAATTCAATGGCAAAAGGAAACAGCAAACTGAGTAAGGGCGGCGGTGGCGGAAAAGCCTCTGCGTCTAAACAGCCTAATGTAAAGACAACGGGCGATATATCATTTACTGATATGATGGCCATTGCGAACAGTTCCATGAGCGATGGCAGTGTATCATTTGACAAAACTAATACGCTCATAATGTCTTCGGATAAAAACGGAATGGGCGAAATAGTGACTGGCAAGAAGAACGATATAGGAAATATGCTTGCACAGGCTGGGGTTAAGAGCTTTGTAGGAAATATGTATAGGGATAAATCCGGCGCAAACGATCTGAAGAGATTGGAACAGCTGGGATATAAAATACAGGCTCAATATAAGGCTCCTGCTACAAACAGTAGGATTCCACCGAGAGATTATTACTATTTTGTCAAGAAATAATGAGGTGACATATGGCGAAAGGGGCAAGTAAAGCCGGCGGCGGTGGAACAAAAACCAAAGTCGCAACGGAAAGCTATGTATTCAAGCCTGAGGGCGGTGATGAGGTTGCTGACCGTCTGAATGCGGCAGCTGGTATCCAGGTATCCCGGTCTACTATTACTCTGAAAGATGAAAATGGAAAAACCCAGGGCATGATCCGAGGATTCGAGCGAATGTCTGATATGTCAAGCAACAGGCTATTCTCAGCGGTGAACAATCTAAGCAAGAACGGAATATCACGGCAGGATGTAATGGAAATCGGGCAGAGCAATATCTTTTTCAAGGATGGGCAGACTTATGTTTTGAATAACACGAGAAGTGCCAAGTTCCTGGATAATGCCAGAGCAAACCGTAAAGTATCGGCCAAAGAGTTTTCAGACACGTTTTCGACTGAAATCAACAACATACAGAAGAAAAATGATCTTCTGAAGCGTATGCAGAGTGCCGGTGCAAAAATCATAAATTATTAAGCACTCAATGAGCGTGTTTTTTTGGTATAATAAGGGGGTAATGATATGGCTAAAGGTAGTAGTAAAGCGGGGACAGGCAAATACGGCGGCGGAATGACCGGCGGTAACACTTCTGTTACAGTCAAGAGTTCTCACCCACTGACAGAGGAAATAAGCAAGGGCGGTGGTGCGTTTGCTAATGAGATTATGAACACAAGAGACGCATTCGAGTCTGAATATGGGCCCGCAGTAAAGAACATGAATCTATCTGTTGCTACTTTTAGCAATAGTTCTGTTTTGGGCGCATATGGTGGCGATACGTTATATATGGCCGAAAAGTACGTGAAGAACAAGAATCTTACCGCAGCAATGAAACAGGCCGAGCAATCGGGATTCCATCCCGGTATTGGCAAGAGAACAGGTGCCGAGGCGGTTGCATCTCATGAGATCGGTCATCGTTTAGGTGAGGTTGCGGCGCAAAAAGCTGGCATCTCACAGAGGGATATTGTTGCAAGGGCAGCTGCAAAGCTCGGTATCAAGACAGAAAACATGGCTGGGCATATAAGCAAGTATGCGAGAACAAATTATGGTGAGACAATCGCCGAGGCAAGCGCAGATGTATATTGCAATGGAGCCAAGGCTACCAGGGTAAGTAAGGCGATCATGAGCGAAGTTAAAGCAATTCTTAAATGAGATGTGTTATAATGATGGTATAACCATAGAATACCATTAACAGAGAAAGGAGAAAAAGCTATGGCAAGCAAGAAATTACCGGCATCAGGTGGATACTTCAACAAGGAGATGTTAGCAATCCTAAAAAAAGGCGAAGAAAAGCCTAAGAAGCAGACTGTTAAGAAAGCGACTGGCAAGAAAAAATGAGGTAAGCTATGGCAAAAAGCGAGAGCAAAGCTGGTGGTGGCGGAAGAATGGCTGCCGTATCTGTCGTTGTACAGAGTGGTGACAAGATAGATTTATCTGAGACACCTTTGGTATATGGGAATAATGATCCAGCTATACGGGGCACAGCTCGTCAGGCAGTAGAGGCACAGGAAACCAAAAGACTATCGGCAAAGTCTGAATATGCTATCGTTCTGGATGAAAACGGCAATCAGATTGTACCAGAATCTCATGGGTCCAAGGGAAAAGTTGTAGTTAATGGATTGAGTCAGGCGACTATTATGACACATAATCATCCAAGAGGTAAAAACGAAGAGGGCACGCTCGGTGGCACTTTCTCGAACAAGGATTGTTTAAGATTTTCAGAAAAAACAAGACTACAGACAATGAGAGCAAGCGCGGCGGAAGGTACATATTCCATAACCAAGGGCAAAGGATTCGATGCCGATGGATTCAGGAAATATTCTTCAAGTATCGAGGCGAATCGGAGAGCCGATCTGAAAAAAGCAACTAAGGTACACGCAAACCGTATACAGGCTGAGTATGATGCTGGAAAGATTGATTATGCTACTGCGACCAAACAGCTGAGATCATTATGCAATAAGGAATTTAATAAATACCTTGTAGCAGTTCACAATGATTATCTCGCCGGACAGAAACAATATGGTTATAGTTACACGCTTGAGAGGAGATCACAATGAAGAAAGAAAGCTTAACAATCGAGGGCAGCATTAAGATGCCTAAAATGCCGAAAATCAAGGAAAATAAGTCCAAGAAAACGGACTCAAAGAAATCACCGAAAAAGAAATGAGGTGATTGAGTGAATGATGAAAACTTAATCCCAAATAGCAAGCGAAGTCCGAAACAACTCCGAGAGCAAACTTCAAAAGGTGGCAAGCGATCTGGCGAAGTGCGAAGGATGAAAGCAGACCTCAGAAAGATGGCACAACAGGTGCTTGATGGCACTTACGAGGACAAGAACGGAAACCAGGTCACCGGCACAGAAATACTTATTCGTGGACTTGTGGCGAACATGGCCGATCCCAAGGGCAAGAATTGGGGCAAGGCGATGGATTTACTGATAACACTGACCAGCGCAGCAAGGTCCGAGGAACAGAAGAAACGGGAGCAGATAGAAAACGAGCTGTTGAAAGCAAAAATCAAGATGTTAGAGGGCGGCGATGATGTAGCACTGACTAAGCTGGATGCGATATTGGGAGAACTTCAGGAAACGGCTCTGAAGAAAGCGACAAAAACCGAGGAAGAATGATGGGATATATTGTATATTGTCATATCAACAAGATAAATGGCAAGAGATATTTTGGCGCAACGAGTCAGAAAACCGAGAAAAGATGGCAGAACGGAAATGGTTATTACAGAACACGATTCGGCGAAGCTATAAGAGAATTTGGTTGGGACAGTTTCGAGCATATAATTGTCAAGGATAATCTCACAAAAGACGAGGCGTATGCGCTTGAAATAGAACTGATTGCAAAGTATCATACAACCGATGAAAATTTCGGATACAATGTCGCAAAAGGCGGTAAAGCGTGGGTGCTGCATTATGGCATAAATCATCCCAATCATACCAGGGTAAAGATGATTGACTCTGATACCGGCGAAGTGATAAGGATATTTGACTCGCAAAGTGATGCGGCGAGGATTATGCAGATTAGTCGCAAAGGAATTACAAAAGCTTGTCAGGGTATAAACAGAACATACATGGGTTATGTATGGGAATATGCAGACAAGCAATGTGATAAACCAAATCATCCCGGCGAAGGCAATTATGACCATTACAAATTGCATAAAAGTATTATTATGATCGAGCCGGATGGCACGCAGCGCCATTTTGAAAGCATCAAAAAGGCCGCTGAAGACCTGGGAGTAAGACGTAGTAACATAAGCCGATTTCTGACTGGAATTAGACAAGATTCGAGTGGGAGGAGGTGGTGCTATGCTTGAATTATCACCGAAACAAAACGAGTATATTCGAAATGCTCATAGAAGGTGGAATCTCAAGGTTGGTTAGGTGCAGTCCGAAGTGGAAAGTCGTATGTTGATATTTGCTTTATTATCCCGAGCCGATTGAGAGCATTGAGAGACCTGCCCGGTTTGAATGTCATTATAGGCGTATCAAAAGAAACGGTCGAAAGAAACGTATTACAGCCTATGCGAGAAATATACGGTAGTGATGTAGTAGGAACGATAAACAGCCGAAATATCGCAAAGGTGTGTGGCGTGCCTGTGTACTGTTTAGGTGCTGAGAAAGCGTCCCAGGTCGCAAAGATACAGGGTGCATCTATCAAATATTGCTATGGTGACGAGATCGCAAAATGGAATAAAGATGTATTCAACCTCTTGAAATCACGTCTTGACAAGCCGTATAGCAAGTTTGACGGGGCCTGTAACCCTGAGACACCTGCGCACTGGTTAAAGGTGTTTTTGGATGATCCTGAGATTGACGCTTACATTCAGAAATACACAATATTCGATAATCCATTTTTGCCAAAGGATTTTGTCGAGAATCTTTGCACGGAATACCGTGGGACCGTATTTTACAAGCGTTATATCCTGGGAGAATGGGCACTCGCTGAGGGTCTTATATATCCCATGTATCTCGATTCCATCGTAGAGGGTGCGCCACTTGACGAAAAGGGAATACCGCTGCCGATAACAGATTATTGCGTATCAATCGACTATGGTACTATGAACGCTTTTGCGGCGTTGTTATGGTGCAAGCGTGGCGGTGTATGGTATGCAGAGAAAGAATATTATTACAGCGGACGTGCTGAAAATGTGACAAAGACAGACCAGGAATACATGACAGACCTCAACGCATGGATTGAAGAGGCGTGGAGCATACTGGCACAAGAGGCGCATCATACGGCACTGGCTGGCACGTACTACGGGCGCAAGATACGAACGATCATAGACCCATCGGCGGCTTCTTTCATAGCCTGTTTATATAAAGCTGATTGGGCGAAGGTTGTGCCGGCTGATAATTCGGTGTTGGACGGAATACGAGAAACAGCGGTTGCAATGCAGTTAGGGCGTATTAAGATCAGGGCATCGCTTACAGCGTGGAAACGTGAGGCTGAGGGTTATGTTTGGGAGACTGAGACATCAACCGGCAAGCCTATTGTGGAGGACAGACCGATAAAAGTAAACGATCATGCAATGGACGCAATGCGCTATTTCGTGAAAACTATGTTAATTGCGGTCAAAGATAGACGCTAAGGAGTGAAGTATGTATACATACCAGGATTATTTACTTGTAAAGGACGATGATACGGCGAAGATGGAGTTTGTGCGTGCGCTCATAGACGAACATAAAAACAGTGAACTGTACAAAATGGCGCAGATTGCAGACGAGTACGACCGGCATAAGAACCGCACTATCGTAGAGTATCAAAAGTTACTGTACGATGTCACCGGGAATACGGTGCCCGATAATTGGAGCGCAAACTTCAAAATGGCATCAAAGTTCTTTAATCGTTTTGTCACTCAGGAAAATCAGTATTTGCTCGGAAACGGCGTAACCTGGGAGAAAGAAGATACCAAGAAGAAGCTGGGCGGCGATGATTTTGACATTGAAATGCAGAACATAGGCAAGAAAGCACTTGTCGGTGGCGTTGCATTCGGATTCTTCAACATGGATCATCTCGAAAGTTTCAGCGTGACAGAATATGCGCCACTGTATGACGAGGAAAACGGGTCCTTGCGTGCAGGAGCGAGATTCTGGCAGATAGATTCGACAAAGCCGTTGCGTGCTACGTTCTACGAAGAAGACGGCTATACAGACTATATTTGGAACAAGCGAGAGGATACCGGCAAGACCGAGGGGCAGGTATTGAAAGCAAAGCGGCCTTACAAAGTAAAGGTGCGCACTACGGCGGCGTTTGGTGATGAAATATACGATGGTGAGAATTATCCTGGATTCCCTATTATCCCTCTATGGGGCAATCCACACCATCAGAGCGAGTTAGTAGGACTGAGAGAACAGATAGACTGCTACGACCTCATAAAAAGCGGTTATGCAAACAATGTCGATGAAGGATCATTGATTTATTGGACATTGCAGAACGCTGGCGGAATGGATGATGTAGACCTGGCTCAGTTCGTGGAAAAGATGAAGACTTTACACGCTGCTACTACAGACGGCATGGCGAATGCAGAACCGCATACATTCGAAGCACCTTATGCATCCCGTGAAGCGTTACTGTTAAAGCTGAGAACAGACCTTTATGATGACGCTATGGCACTGGACGTTAAAAGCATAGAGGGAGGGGCCGTCACAGCGACACAGATCAAAGCTGGATATGAACCGCTGAACTCGAAAACAGACCAGTACGAATACTGTGTAAGGGATTTCCTTACAAGGTTGTTACAAATCGCCGGTCTCGATGACACACCCACATTCACAAGGTCCGTGATTGTAAATAACCAGGAAGAAATGCAGTTGTTGATTCAGGCGGCGCAATTCTTACCTCAGGATTATATGACGCGGAAGATTTTGGAACTGCTGGGAGACGGCGACAAAGCTGACGATATCCTAAAACAGATGGAAGAGGACGAGCTTGAAAGACAGGAAGAAGCCATGCAGATGATGCAGGCGCAGGGTGGCAATCCACAGGGGCAGGAAATGCCACAACAAGGGATTAGCGCATGAGTAGAAACATGGATGCCGGTCACAAGGCGACTGAGGATGTATTAAAGCAGATAGAGACAAGGATCACCCAGGAATATGCACAGGCTGAAAAAGAAGTGCGTGCAAAACTCGATGATTATCTGAGACGCTTTCAAATCAAAGACGAGCTGAAACGGAAAGCACTTGCGAACGGCGTTATAACACAGGCTGAGTATGACCAGTGGCGAATCGGTCAGATCATGGTCGGTGAGCGTTGGTCGATGCTGGCTGATACATTAGCGGTTGATTATGCGAATGCAGCGCAGATCGCAAAGCAGATAGCATTCGGTGAAATGCCTTTAGTATATGCTATCAACTTCAATTTCGGCACGTATGCAGCGGACGTGATGAGCGGTGGACGGCTTGCAGATGGTTTCACCCTGTATAACAGGGATGCCGTGGCTGTACTGTTCAAAGAACAGGAATTCTATCACGCTCCAGGGCGCAAGGTTACGGCGATGATAAATGCCGGTAAGCAGATAGCTTGGGATAAAAAACAAGTGCAATCGGCTATGATGCAGAGCATATTACAGGGCGAGTCCATACCGAAAATGGCAACAAGGCTGGCTGAGACCGTGGGCGAGAGTGACCGCAAGGCGGCTATAAGGAACGCAAGGACCATGGCCACAGGGGTACAGAATGCCGGACGTGTGGACAGCTTCAGACGCTCTAATTCTATCGCCGAAAAGTATGGAATGAAAGTGCGCAAACAATGGCTTGCAACACTGGACGGAAGAACGAGACACTGGCACGCAGAGCTTGACGGCGAAATCGTAGACAATGATGAACCCTTTGTGAACGATTACGGCGAGATCGATTATCCCGGCGATCCCGGTGCAGAACCAGCGAATATTTATAACTGCCGGTGTTCCTGTATTCCTTGCATTGACGGCGTAGGATTCAACAACAGCTTACACCCAAACGACACGGGGCGAGAGATGGCCGATGACCTGGATGGGGTATCATACGAGGAATGGCAACAGGGGCACTACAAACAGCATTCAGACCCGATTACAAAACAGGATCAGATTGCCGAGGTGATGCGATGGCATTATAACGCAGAATACCGAGCATATAGCAAACTGAAGTGAGGTAGATTATGGCTGAAAATTACACGATACGGAACGATCATTCAGCCGAGGTTTTGCGCAAGGTCCAAGAGGCTTTGTATGATGCTTTGGACTTATGCGGACAACAGGCCGTCAGAAATGCGGCCATAAACCTGGAACATGATCCCAGGCGAATTGATACCGGCTTATTGAGAAATTCCATAACATACGCACACGGCGGCGAGGGGCCGGCTATATCATCGTATAAATCAAATGCTACGCACGGGCATACAGATTCCACCGAGAGGCGGGGTGTTGCCGGTACGACTGTTACAAATCCTCAGAGTGGATCATATAGCGGCACGGCACCAAACGAGGGCGAGACCGTATACATAGGGACCAACGTGGAATACGGCATATACGTGCATGAGGGCACGCAGCATATGTCACCGAATCATTTTTTGCGTGATGCGGTCCAGGGGCATGAAGATGAGTATGCGGCGATCTGTAAGCGCATATTCAGTACAATTTCATAGTTAAAAACGGCATATTGTGTATCTCCGAGAAGCACTGTAAAAGCTGATAAATACAGCTTTTTACGGTGCTTTTTTATTATGCCTGAAAATTTTTTTCAAAAATAGTTAAAAAAAGTGTTGACAATTACACTCAATGGGTGTATCTTGGTATTGTACTCAATGAGTGCAGGACACAACGGAATATTGATTACGGAGGACAAAGAGATGACAAAAGAAAACGTAAGATGCTCAATGAAAGTGATAAACGAAAATGGAATTACATTAGCTGAGTACACAACCTACGGCGCAATGATAGACAAGGCAACGATCATAACACCTGAATACACATTCCATTCACACAGGAACGCCGGATTTGGCAAGACAACAACATTACACAGAGATGGAAACACAATCAAGGTCAGCATTGAAAAGATTTGAGGAGGACAAGGACATGACATACAAGCACAGATACAGCTATTTCGTACAGGTTACAGAGAAAACCCACAAGGGAGTCAGCGCAAAGGAATTCAAGGAACTGTCAAAGCATTGGGACGCACAGGAAGAACAGAACGGGATCACGATTTACACAGTAGACGGTATCGAGTGTGGCCGCAAAGTTAGAAAATATTGAGGAGGACAAGGATATGAAGAAGACTTACACAAGAACAATGATGATTGAGGACATTACAAAGGCAACAGTTACAATCGAGTGTCATCTGACAACCAAGTATGAGGCGGTTGCACCTGGATTAGAGGTCAAATACACAGGCGTTAAGGCATGGACAATAGTAAGCGGCGAGGATGCCGCAGAGATCGAGGCTGAGAGCGATGGAAGTTGCATAGACGAGAATCACGAGTATTTGATACTTCATTTTGAGAACGGCGAGACATCAACATTCAGAAACTCACACGTAGATATGTGGATCAGATAATAAAGACGCTGACCTAACGGCGAGAAGGAGAACGATATGGCAAAGGCATTACTTGACGATTTAATGAAAGAAGCACAGAGATTAGGCGAACACATCGATACAGAGTGGGCAGAAGAACACGGCGAGGAATATGATGCGTTTATGGATAAGATTGACGCATTGTACGAGAGTGGCGAGATTGACGGCGATGAGTATAACGAGATCGCAGACGTAGCTTTCTACGATTATATCCCGAAAGAGACACCTGCATATTTGGCACGGTGGGAAGATTGAGGAGGACAAAGACATGACAAAGAAAAGATTTTATGCAAAGAGAAGAGAACTCGTAAACAAGGTTATCGCATACGCTGAAAAAAGAGGCGATATGAAGAGTGTAAAGGCAATGCAAAAGAGTCTGTATCGTATGCCGAGACCTGAGTTTGATATATACAAGAGCTATGATGAGATGTACAGCTTTTTATGCAGAAGCTTAAAGATGTTTAACTAAGGGGGGGGTGCAGAACATGACAGTGAAAGAATTTTGGGATGAACTCAACAAGATGTATGGAACGGACGTTAAGATGCCGGCTGGAATCGATGGAGACACTGAAATTAGCGATAACGAGGACTTGAGCGACATAGAATTTGATATGGCAATGGGAATGAGTTTTGACGCAGCGATGCAGAAAGATATGGAATGAGGAAAGGAGAGAATATGATAAAGCGGTTTTTACATTGGATTCTGAAGTCGAGAAAGAAGAGATGCCGGTCATGTTGCCTGTTTTGCGAGTATTACGGCGAGTGCAGTATATCGGACTGAGAAAGGAGAACAATATGAGAATACCTACGATCAAGATGAATCTGAAGAAGTACAGGGAATATAACGAAAATGGTGTATTTGTACAGGATAGCAACAACCTGAAGAAGCTTGTAGAAGATACCAACGAGTTTGGCGGTTTTGTGATAGACGGCGAGAATCAGTTTGTAGGCGGCTTTGAATGGTGCTATGAAGAATGGCTTGAACATCTGAAGAAAGCGTGATAAAATATGGGTTGCGGAACATTTATCACGGAGGACAAAACGATGGATTTCAAGGCATGGCTACAGGCGTGGGGATTAGGTCAGAGCGAGTTTGCAAGGAAGTTCAACATACCGTTGCGGACAGTTCAAAATTGGGCAGGCGAAGAAAGAAATCCACCGGCATATGTCATAGAGATGGCAGATAAAATACTTCAGTACGAAAAGCAGGAAAAAAGCGTTGACAAGCCAACTGCTATATGTTAGATTTTAAGTAACGGAATATTTGAAAAGGCATACCAAGGCCATTAGACTGGGTTAAAACCCGGTTTAATGGCCTTTTTGTTTTTTTACAAAACATATTGGTAGATCGCAAGGACAGCGATTAGCTATCGTTTCGGTTCCTAACATCCGATTACTTGCATCTATATATCTTGTTAGGGGGATAATATGTGGGCAAGAATTGCAGGCATAGACAAAGAATACTATGTAAGTGATGCCGGAGAGGTAAAGAATGGGATCACAGGGAAATTAGTAAAACCCGTAATGACACACAATGGGTATTATCGAGTTGGAATAGGCGGAAGACTATACCGAGTTCATAGATTAGTAGCAGAAGCGTTTATTCCCAATCCTGAACATAGAGAACAAGTTAATCACATTGATGGCGACAAGGCAAACAATGCGGCAAGAAATCTTGAATGGTGTACAGCAAAGGAAAATATAAGGCACGCATTCAGAACTGGACTGCGCCAGGTCAAATATGACGGCATTAAAATACCTAAAAAGGTTTTCCAATTAGACTTAGAAGACAATATTATCGGTGTTTTCAACAGTCTCAAGGAAGCGGAACGGCTTACAGGCACAGATAACAGTAGAATATCTAAAGTTTGTTTGGGTAAGAAAAAGACTGCTAATGGTTATAAATGGAGATATTCCATATAACAAATATAAAATAATTCTTTTTTTGAACACCAAAGAATCGGTGACGAAGAAAAGTAAAGAAAAGGAGATTATATGGCTGTTACAAGAAAAATGCTCAAGGCAATGGGAATCGAAGACGAGAAGATCGAGCAGATCATCGAGGCGCACAGCGAGACTGTAGATGGTCTGAAAAGTGAGATGGATGCGTTAAAATCGACCGCAAAAAGCGATGCTGATAAGGTTGTGGCACTCCAAAAGGAATTGGATGACACAAAAGCATTGGTCCTTGAGAAAGAGGGAAAAAATCCCTGGAAAGTCAAATATGACGCTCTACATGAGGAATTCGAGGGATACAAGACCGAGGAACAGAAGAAAGCGACCAAGGCGGCGAAAGAGTCGGCATACAGGGCACTGCTCAAAGAAACGGGCATTGCTGAGAAGAGAATCGCATCTGTTGTTCGTGTATCTGATATCGATTCTTTGGAATTGGGCGAGGACGGAAAGTTCAAAAACAATGACGACCTTGTAAAGAAGATCAAGGAAGACTGGTCAGACTTCATTGCGACCGAAAGCACCAAAGGGGCCGAGACGACTACGCCACCGGCAAATAATGGGGCAGAGGATAACGATGACAGTTCGGCAGTAAGCAGAGTAATAGCGCAGCGTGCAGCTATGTACGGCGCACAGAAATGAGAGGAGTGATATTATGGCATTCATTAGAAACAAAGATGAAGGCAAGACGTATCTTCCCGGTTATTTCCTCGACCGTGAGGATTGCGTAAGAAAGACCACCGAAATTCCCGCGACACTGGCAACAACGGCGGCTGACGGCTCTAAGTACGTGCCTTGTGGCACCATATTCCCGTCAAACGATGGCAATGCGACCGGCATTGTATACGAGGATGTGGATGTATCGGCAGGTAATATGCCCGGTTCTGTAGTTTATGCAGGATACGTTATCGAAGGCAGACTTCCTGTTGCGCTTGACGCATCGGCAAAGACCGCACTTCAGAGCAAAGGCTTTGTATTCGTTACTGAGCCGACCGTTACACGTCCCGGTGACGGAAATCTGTGAAAAGGGGGAATAGATTATGAATACATGGGAAGATAATTTATTCGGATTTGCGCTTAAAAAGGACTGGCTGAGGATCGGTTCACTCGTTCCTACACGTCCCAATGATCCGATTGACCGTCTTTTCGGTGACGATAAGACCGATAACATTGCGGCATCCTGGGAAATACTCGCTGACGAGTACAGAATCCCTACTATGGCCGAGTTCCATGCTTTCGATACCGAGGCAAGGACAACAACCAGAATCCCGATTGACTCAAGAAGCATCGAAAAGGGACTCATTAAGCAGAAAATCAACCAGTCGGAAAGACTGCGTGCGCTGATGAAGAAAGGCGTTCAGGGCGATGCAGCTCTTTACAACTACGTTATCAATGACGGCGCAAGGCTGGCAGACAATGTAATCACAAGAACCAAGGTGTGCAAGAATGAACTTCTCGCAACCGGCAAGGTAACTATCAAGGAAAACAACCTTGATCTCACCATTGATTACGGCGTACCGGCTGACCAGATACAGTACACACTCGATCTCACACAGGATGCAGATGTTGCATCGCAGATTCAGGCGATCATTGACGCTGCTAAGGACAAGGGCGTTACTCTGGACGGAATCGTTACATCTACAAAAGTCCTTCGCAAACTTGCTACAAACAAGTATTTGCAGACTGCAATCAACGGTGTATACGCACAGGGACAGTTCCTGTCACAGTCACAGGTTGAAAACTTCTTCTCGACCTGGTTCGGCATCAACACAGTCATTACAAATGACGAGCGTTATGCTATTGACGGCGGCGTAGATGAGTATCTGAGACCGATCAGAACAAAGCACAGATATTTCCCTGAGAACAAGATCACATTCTTCGCAACCAATCCCGGCGGAAAGCTTGGTACAGGTCTTTGGGGCGATGCTCCTGAGGCTGATGTTGCTAAGTTCTTTGGAAATGCTCAGAGTGCTGGCGTAAGTCCTTACGTTTACATTACTCAGTGGGCAGAAAAGGACCCTGCGGTTCTTTGGACTAAGGCATCGGCACTCTTCATCCCGGTTCTTTACGATCCTTACAGCCTTTTCATTGCTACTGTTGAGGGCGATGAACTGAAGAACGTAACTGTAACTCCTATGGATGGCGAATCAGAGCCTTACGGCGGAAAGAAAGTAAAGACCTATCAGAGCGGCATTACTACGGTTGGCGATAAGATCGTAGGTAACCTTACTCTCGTACAGGGCGGCCTTGCAGATAGCGGTCCTCTTGCCGGTGATGGATACTTCATGGCACTCCATTTCGGCAACATTGATCCCGCTGCTACAAGCGTCAAGGTTGGACTTGATCCCAGCGCAGGCACAGGCCTCGTAGAACTTGATCCTACTGATTACGATGCAGTTTTCAAGGTTGCTGACAAGGACAGCCAGAAACTGAAGATCGTAACCACTGCCGGAACGATTAAAGAGACTCAGACATTCGACCTTAGCAGTCTGACTCTTACACCTGGAGGAGCATGATATGTATAGAGTGATCGAACAGTTCGCAGATTTGCAGGACGATGCTCACGTATACAATCCCGGTGACGAGTTCCCTCGTGAGGGGGTTCTCGTCAACCAGGCGAGAATTGATGAGCTTTCCAGTAACAAAAACAAGCTCGGCAAACCTCTTATTGAAGAGTTCGGTATGAACGAGCCGACAGTGGCGGCGGAACAGGTCGAGAAGCCGTCCAAAAAGAGATCATCGAAGAAATAATACACCAAAAGGCGCAGGGGCGTTAAAACGCGTCTCTGTGCCTTTAATTGAAAAGGAGCCTTTATGCTGACGGCTGTATGCGCAGAAATCAGAAATTACTTCACTTATAGGGACGACAAGCATCCTGGAACGTATAAAATCGAGAACGGTGCCTTGTCTCCTTCAGTTGACTTAAAAACTGATTATTTCGCTATTTTCGGCTCACGGAAAAACAACGGCGTACACCTGGTATCTAAGAATGATCTTACAGACGAGGGGGAGTTTAGGGGTGCTGTATGGTCTATGTCGCCACCTGAGGATTTTCTTGCAATCGTGGCTGACATTGAGGCATGGCAGGATAAATACGGCGGTGTTGATTCTGAGGCGCAGTCACCATATTACAGCGAGAGTTTCGGCGGTTATTCCTACACCAAAAGTGCGGGATCGACCTCGGCAGCCGGTAATTCGGCGGCTGGTACCTGGCAGTCAGTATACGGCGACCGGCTCAAGATATATCGGAGGATTCGCTTATGAGTTTGCTTACAGAAGCCTTCGAGGATTTCGTAGTAATAAACAAAACAACTGTGCCGGATGGATACGGCGGAACGACAACGATATATACCGAGGGAACTACTATCCAGGGTACGATGCCGTATGATAATTCGACACAGACCAAAATAGCGCAGGCGATGGGCGTAAAGAACACTTACACCTTGACGGTCCGCAAAAACGTGGAGCTTGATTATCACACAGTTCTGAAACGGGCAAAGGATAATATTTATTTCCGCCTTACAACAGGAGCAGACGATAACCAAACGCCAAAATCAGCCGGACTTAATATGCGCCAGTATGATGCCGAGGAATTTACGATCCCTTCGGCATAAGGAGACATAATGGATAAACAGCAGACATTGCAGACCTTCTGGAGTGGCTTTGGCATACCGGCATACGATGAGACATCGGTGCCGGATGATGCCAAGCTGCCGTATGTCACGTATGAGGTATTGACCGACAATTTCGGTAATATGCTTTCATGTAGTGCTTCTCTTTGGTATCGCAGCACGTCATGGGCGGGTATCACGGAAAAGTCGTATGAGATAGACAGCCGGATTGGACGTGGCGGCGTGATATTGAACTATGAAGGCGGTGCGGTTTGGATTTCAAAAGGCTCACCGTGGCAAATGAGAATGGGCGATCCCGATGATGACATGGTGCGCAGGATACTATTCAATTTGAATGTTGAATACTTAGATTAAAGGAGGAAGGTATGAAATACACACAGATTCCTACTAATACCTTTGAGACCATTCAGGTTAATGCCGGTATACTTGCAACGGGATTTACACCCGCCACCGGCGAGGTGACTGGTCTTTTAGGTGCGACTTCGGGCGGCGTACAGTTTAGCGATACACCTTCATACAAGGACTATGGCGAGGATATCGACAACTGCCCGAAAAACATGAAAGAGTTGAAAAAGCTCGAAAACAGAGAAGTAAAGGTTAGCGGAACATTCGTTACCGTTACGGCCGAGAGCGGTGCATGGCTGGTTGGTTCTGGCGATGTCGATCCTCTTGATTCCAACCATATAATCCCTCGCAATGATATTCTTCAGACGGATTTCCAGGACTTATGGTGGATTGGCGATTATTCGAACGTCAACACGGGAGAGAATGCCGGATATATAGCGATTCACCTTTTGAATGCGCTTAATACGGCGGGATTTGCGATCCAATCGACTGACAAGGATAAGGGCAAGTTTGCATTCGAGTTCACCGGGCATTACTCGATGGACGCACAGGATACAGTACCTTACGAGCTGTGGATCAAGGCTGGTAATGCGGTCGTTACTCCGAGCGTTACCATCAACAAGCACGCAACTTCTTTGGCTGTAGATGCAACCGAAACCCTTACGGCGGTTACTGTACCGGCTGGTGAGACGGTTACCTGGTCGAGCGCATCAACAGCAACGGCGGAAGTTACCAGCGGCGGCGTGGTTACCGGCAAGGCCCAGGGCAACACGGTTATCACAGCGTCAATCACAAAGGACGGCGTAACCTATACAGATACTTGCACGGTTGTAGTAGTAGCAGGCGCATAAAAGCGATATCGGCGGGGCTGTTCGCGGACTTGTCCTCCGCGGCGGCCTCGTTTGATATATAAAAACAGGAGGACATTTCCATGAAGAGATTATCAGATTACCAGGGCGAGGCAGCCATTGAGCTGTGGGCGGAATTATTGGAGCCGATTGGTGCGGTTCTGCAGGATGAGGAAGTAAGAAATGCTTTGAGCGAGAAAGGCACATCTACGATGCATAAGGTCCAGGCGATCCTTAAAACGCATAAGGCTGATGCTTCAAAAATACTTCTTACCATCGATCCCACTCCACTCACCGGCTTAAACATTATCGCAAGGCTTCTCGACCTTGTTCTTGAGGTTGAAAATTCGGAGGAATTCGCTGGTTTTTTCGGCTCTGTGCAACAGCGGACGGAAGAAGAGTCTTCTGGCTCTGTTACGGCGAATACCGGGGCAATATAAAGCATTTTATACGGTATGCCTTGGCTCGGCTTGAGACCAAAACAAACGAGGATATATACCGTATGTATCTGACAGATTTGATTTATTATTACGCACATAACCAGGTTATGAATGTGCGCTTCGCTGATCTTATCAATCCCAAGAAAGCAAAGCAACGGAATAAGACCGGCGATGAGATTGTGACTGATTTGGTGAAGAATGCAGGGATTGTGCTGAGGTGATTTTATGGCGGTTAGTTTATTTGATGCCTTTATAAACATAAAAGGCGATATAAGCGGATTTCAATCCTCTATGACACAGGCAAAGTCTCTGGCAAACAGTTCGGGATCAGCCATATCAAGTGGATTTTCAAAGCTTGCTGGTATTGCATCGTTAGCATGGGGTGCGGCTACTACGGCGGTTACGGCGTTTGCAAAATCGGCTGTTAGTGCCGGATTGACCTTTGATGCGGCCATGGGTCAGGTTGCGGCGACTCAGGGCAAAGAACTGAAAGATTTAAATGATGAGATTGGCTCCGTCAATACAGCGTATGGAGAATTTAACGGCACACTCAGGGACTTTGCAAAGTTCATGGGTAGAAATACTCAGTTTACAGCTACACAGGCAGCGCAAGCGTTAAATTACATGGCATTGGCTGGATATGAAACGGCGGATTCCATGCAGATGTTACCGGCGGTTCTTGACATGGCATCGGCTGGCACCATGGACCTGGCACGTGCATCCGATATGATTACCGATACGCAGAAAGCACTCGGCTTGGATATTGAGCGTACAAAGGTCATGGTTAATGAGTTTGCAAAGGCGGCGGCATCGGGTAATACGTCTGTTGAACAGCTCGGCGATGCGTTCCTGACAGTCGGCGGTCTTGCAAAAGAAGCAAACGGCGGTCTGATAACGCTGAAAGACGGAACAACAGATACAGTGGACGGTGTACAGATGCTTGAAGCGGCATTTACTGCGATGGCGGACGCTGGTATCAAAGGTTCTGAAGCCGGTACACACATGAGAAATATCCTCTTAAAGCTTGCTAACCCTACAAAGGGTGGGCAAGAAGCACTTGATGCAATGGGTGTTTCTATCTACGATGCAACTGGGAAGATGAAACCGCTGAATCAGTTATTCAATGAATTAAATACAGCCTTATCACAGCTTAGTCAGCAAGAAAAGCTGTCATATTTGGGTGAGATATTCAATGCAAGGGATACGGCATCAGCGGAAGCTTTACTGGCGGCGGCATCTGACGGTCATTGGAATGAATTGGCGAAGACCATTAAATATGCCGGTGATTCTGCGAGTGAGATGGCAAAAACAAAACTCGAAAACCTCCAGGGTGATATTACGAAATTTAAATCAGCAATGGAAGGTTTGAGAATATCCATTTCGGATGGCGTGAATCCGGCATTAAGATCATTTGTACAGCTGGGAACAACAGGCATCAGTAAGATAACAGACGCTCTTGAAAAAGGCGATTTCTCGGGTGCCATGGATGTTGTCGGTAATATGATTAACGAGGGTCTTTCAAAGGTATTCGATTATGCGGGTCCTTTGCTTGAGGCTGGCGGAAAGATCGTTGCGGCACTGGCAAAGGGTATTGTAGAGAATATTCCTAAACTTCTCACGGCAGCAAAGACACTCATTATAAACTTTGTAACAGGCTTAGACCCAGCAAGCGTTGTGGGCGGAATAACAGAATTTATACAAAGTATTGCAGATGTTCTGAGCGATGGGGTTGCTTTGAGTAAAATCGCTGAAGCCGGTATAAAGGTTGCGGCAGCACTGGCAGAGGGAATCATGAACAGCATTGGTATTTTTGAAAATACCGAGGCAAACATAATCAGCGGTCTTGTTGGTGGTTTTGTGAGAACATTACCGACTGTATTGCCACAGCTGATAAAGGGAATCCAGAACCTTATTACAACTTTGCTCGAAGCGTCCAAATCAAGGTTGGAATCGATTGAAGAGATAGCATCGGTTATATACAAGGCTGGTGTAGAACTGATAGTAACGCTTGCGAATGGCATTGCAAGCGCACTGCCTGAACTGATACCGGCGGTTATAAGCACCATTGCGTATGTGGCGGAACAGCTTTTGAGTGCAGACAATATCTCAAAAATAATGAATGCGGCTCTTAATCTGATTACACAGCTCGGCTGGGGTCTTGTGGCGGCTATTCCACAGCTTTTAGAGGCGGCGATAGAGATTATATTAAACCTTTGCGAATACCTTGTAAATCCAGCTAATTTGGCGCAAATCATCAATACGGCATTACAGCTTATAATTCAGCTGGCAGTAGGGCTTATAAGCGCACTTCCTGTTTTATTGGGCGAGATACCGAACATTATTGTATCAATCTTTGGTGCGCTTTGGGACGGAATCGTTCATACTGATTGGCTTGAACTTGGCAAACAGATTCTTACAGGACTTGTAAGAGGATTGTGGGCAGCCTTAACAAGCGTATTAGATGCGGTTGGCGATATTTGCTCGAATATTTACGGCAAAATCAAGAACTTTTTTGGAATTTCCTCACCGTCAAAGCTGATGCGTAATAAAGTCGGCATGAATATTGCTTTGGGATTGGCTGAAGGTTTGGAAGACGGAACGAGTAATGTTGAAAAAGCCATGGAAGATATCATGAGTACGGCGACCGGCGAGATTAACGGCACGGTTACGGCGAGATCGAATGAAATGGATATCAACCACACCGGCACAATCAGAATAGAGGGTGTAAATAACCAGGGTGAGTTCGTGGCGGCCTCCGAATACGCAATCGAGGAGATCATCACGAACATTATGAAGAGGGAGGCACGGTTGGCATAATGGCAGCGATGGATATAAAAGCCGGTAACGAGGTTGTCGGGATGTTGCTGGGCAATCTCAAAAGGCAATATACGGCGCAGAAAGTGATCCTCACGGCGACTGACGGAACGGTTTATGCACAGAGTACCGGACGACCGATAGTGCGGTTTGAAGTGAATTGCTATTGCGGTACGGCTGAGGCAAGGGATGCGCTTGATGATGCTTCAAATAACGCTGATGTGGTAACGGTCACGACAAGGGATAATGTGGATGTCGTGGGATACATAGAAAACGATTCGATAGCTTGGAAGGAATGGGTGGACGGTCACGGGGTCGGCAAATTTACATTGATTGTGAGGTAAACCATGAGGGAACTGGATAATGACATTATTACGAAATCCGCACAGCAGGATCAGACGATCGCTGCCGAGGCGGAGCCGTATGTTTCACTTCGCATATCCAGGAACAGAACGATCCTCACAGACATGGCACTCACGGAAAAGGTCAAGGTTCGCACGGTTAATGCAAATACTCTTGACGATGCCGACATAGCGGTACAGCATCCGAGATTCAAAGGCGAAAACACAAAGATATGGGTTGTTTATATCCATGATGGAAGTCTTGGCCTACGATGGACTTACGACCGGGAAGATATCACGGAAACCAAATGGAACGTGGTAAACCTGGGTGCACCTACAGCTACGGCGTGTGCGATAGCTTTTGATTCAGAGGTCAGAGAGAATGCGAAAGGGTATGCCGAGTTCGTAACGGGCGATGGGTATCCGATGGTGTTCTATGTTGACGGCGATGGGGCATTGAAATGCATTATCCTTGGCGGCACGATAATCGAGGAAACGCTGGCGGCGAATAACGTGAGCGATGTATCGGTTATCAGGGGGCCGTCATCGAAAAACGGATCATGGGATTTAGGCTTGACCGTGTTTTTCCTCATGGGTGGATCGCTTTTTTACCGGCAGCTGATAAATGGTGTCTGGTACGATGCGGAACAAGTAAATCTCACGATTACCGGCGAGACGTTTTCCAAGATCGATGCGTTCGTAACCTGGGATTACCGAGTCGGCGTGCAGGTGCTTACGACAAGCGGCAAGCTGTATCAGATCATCTCGTACACGGAAGGAATCGGTGTCAGGGGTCAGGAACATATAGAGTTTGCTGGGGTGTCGGCTTCAGTATCCTTGCATGGCATAGAAACGTACAATGTATTCATGGAGGATCATCACATTGAGTTTTCATCGGTAAGTGCGTCAGCAAGCCTTATATATGGTCTGTCGGCCGTGCCGGTAACGGTGGAAAATGTCGAGGATGATGGCAACTGGGGAACTACAATTGAGGTCACATTCGATGTTGCTCAAACGCAAAGCGGACTGTCGGCTTCAATGTTCACTCTTACAGACAGCCGGGGTTTGCATTATGTTTGTGCGAGTGCTGCGTTGAGTTCGAACGGAATGAAGGTAACGCTGGTATTTGATGATTTCAACCTTGCCGAGAAATGGTCTGATAACACGCTGACTCTCGTTTATACAAAACCGTCAAGTGGTGGGTTGCTTTCTCCGGCGGTGCAGACAAATTCATTTACTGAAAACTTCACTCCCACAAACCTTGTGGCACCTTTGGAAGACGCTCCAACATTCAGTTCGGCGACAAACGACACCAAGGGCGAGAAGATATATCTGACGCTGACGGAAGTTCCCACAAACAACGTGACGACCATGGCATCGAGCTTTAGCGTGGCGTTACAGGAATACAATTATGTTCCCGGTGGATCGCTCCAAAACACAACGAGATCGGTGGCAAGCGTGGCGCAGGATTCGAACAACGAAAAGGTGCTGATCCTCACGCTCAACACTCCGAACATATCCTCGGCGATTGGGGATGTAACGGTTTCATATAACGGTCTTGGCGGCCTGAAGGGCGTGGGCGGTCCCAGCGAGGCGTTCAGCGGAACATTTACAGCGAGTGGCATGACCTGGAAGGGCGGTCAAAACGACCAAGAGCATATCGGATTTGCAGGAGTGGCAGCAAGTGTAACTTTAAGACCGATTATAACGTATAATACGAAAGCTACTGATGAGCATATATCATTTGCTTCGGTAAGTGCAAGTGTGGTTTTGACCGATACTCATGATTTATAAGGAGACATTATGACAAAGGAATTCATGGCTAAAATCCATAATAAATTCGACATCGAGGTTATTGACGGGAAAACCGGTGAGGTTAAGCAGAAAGCGCAGGCAAAAAATGTAGTATTAAACCAAATGTGGAATTATTTGTTGGCAGATAGTTATATGCCGTGGGGTGGATATATACATTATGGCTCGGGTACGGGTACACCTTCAGCAACGGACACATCACTTTTTACATTCCAAGGAGCTGTAGCAGTAACTGAAAGATCAATAACACCTAATTATACGAATTCGTACATTTCACGAGTATGTAGTATTCAACTGGGAACCTCAGCAGCGGTTGGAATAACATTAACTGAAATTGGACTTGCATCCGGGAGTGGAAGTAATACTCTAAGTACACATGCCATGCTTCAGGATATGAATGGAAATCCGATCACTATAGTTAAAACCGATACAGATATTATAAACATTTATGCCACAGTTTTTTTGCACTGGAACACTAATGATGATTCATTTTCATTAAGTTCTGAGCTACTTACGAAATACATACTTGGAGCAACTACGACATATTCACTTTTATCTTCGAGCGAATTTCGTTTGATACTCAGTAATTCGAATGCCGGACTCTATTATTATAATGGTCTAAAGGGCGATGGAGGCGTAAGCCTTAGTGTATCACGGACGACCGATTCAGCAAACAAAAAATTAACTTATACACCATCAAGGGTGGGTGTAGATACAGCTAATTTTCATGGGATAAGATATATACTTTCGGGTGGATCACGTGTTGGAGAGAGTGGACTGATGATACGTTCAGCCCAGAATACTTGGCCCAAAACACAAATAACAGGAGAAAGTGTAGCTGTAGGAGACGGAACTACCACAGAATTTAGAACAAAGTTTAACTTTCCCGAGGACGCAACCGTATATGTAAATGGTGTTGCAGTGTCAAGTAACGATGTTACAGTAAAAAAATTACCGTCTGTAAATTTCAATATATCAGGGGTATCTGGGTGGTACAACTTCCCTTTGTTAGCTCTCGATGGGGAATCTACAGATCAAAAACATATTTATGCGCCAGCAAGGGGTGGTAATTATATAAATGGAAGTGCTTATGTAAACATAGGCAATAGGATTTTCTACAATCCGATGTACTCGGAGGGTGGTGGTATACTTTCTGTAAGTAGTTCATCAGGCACTTCTGTTCAAACAAGCGACAATCTTGTTGACTGGACAACCGCGGGGACAATTGGTAGTTCTGGAATTACTCTTCCTGTATCGCATAGAACTAAAAAATACTATAAATTCTTAAATGGAGATACTACATATGGCTTTATAGTTTATAACATGGTTGGGGTCGTCCCTGCAAACATAGTTTTTAACACGGCTCCTGCTAACGGCGATGTTATTACTATTGATTATAAAACTGACTGTATCTGCAAGGATGCTAACCATGTGCTTGATCTGTCCATGAGCATTCAATTCGGTACATACCAAGGAGCGTGATATAAATGGCAACTACACCAAGAGCGTACACCTGGCGTGAAGCCGAGCTGATAAACTCTTCCGCAGACGAGACCGGCGCAACCTTCCACTTTTACGATGCGAACGCTGAGATGATCTATCTCAACAGCGGACTGAAGTATAAATATGGTTTAGTGCCGGACGGCCATTGGGAAGACCTGGAACTATCAGATGAGCAGATGCTTGAAAGTACGGGTTATATATTCCTCAAAAGCGACCATCCGGCAACAGGATCGCTTTATATAATCGCACTCGACCGAGGCACAAAGGACACGCTTTACTTATTCCGCTATGACTATGAGAGGGATGTATCAGAACTGGTCGAGGCGGCGACACTTACTCTTCAGAGCGATAATCCGATTGCGCAGATATCGGCGAACATAAAGAACGTAAAGGACTCGCTTTTCATAGTGGAATCCTCATTGTTCACACCAACCGCAAAGATGCAGCTTGGCATCGGCTACGGTAAATCGCCGGTATATTTGCTGGCTACGGCGTACATGGATGAAGTCGAGTGGAAACACGGCGCAAGGACAGTTTCAATCAGCGGAAGAAATGCCGTGGGATATTTCCTTAACTCACAGACGTTCGATGAAGATAAATCGTATAAGGGAACGGCCGTGGCGATTCTGACAGAGATATTCGACCGATTCGGCATAATGGTGTATGAGATAGACGATTCGGACAGCAAAGAGATCACCTTTGATGTATCGGCAAATGATACCGGCTTAAAGGCCGTGCAGATTGTATCCGACCTTATGACTGACATTTTGGCTACACCTGCGAAGATATGGGACATTGAAGAGTTGTATGACGGAACGATTATTGCTGGATTCGATGAGTTCAGAGGCGAGTACAATCCGAAAGGTAATTATGTATTCCATGGCAAGTCGGATGTGTTTGCAAGGAAGATCAACCGCTCCATTGACGGCAGCTATTCTCACGTGCGAGTCACGGGAACGGATAAATCAGGGCATGACCTTACGCCATCGATTAAGGCAATAGAAACCTGGGATTATTGGAAACCCGCCACACACAGGACATATCACGCATCCAAGGTTGACGGCCTGAAAGACAGCAGCGAACTTGAAAAATACGGTAATATCCTGGCGGAACAATTAAGAAAGTCCGGGCAGACCGTAAACTATCAGACAACCTTAAAGCCTCAGCTTTTAGTCGGCGATGTAGCGCAAATTCAGGGCGAGGAAGGCGAGGATAATGAGACGCTGGGTATAATCACCGAGATAAAGCATTCATTCGGCGTAAAGGGGTATTTGACCGAATTCACGGCGGCATCCGGCGGCATTATAAATACCATTGGGAATAAGACCTACACCAAGAAAAAAGGCGTAAACGGAACGGACAGATCACGGCGTTTGAGCGATTTCATAGGCAACACGGAGATTCCTACACAGGAAAGCAATAATCCTGTTGAGCCTCAGCCTTATATCACCAAGTACACCTTCGCACATTTTGACGGCAGCGGACATATCGAATTGCCGATCAGCGTTAAGGACCTTACGGCAGACATCCAGTTTGCAGTCGAGTTTGAGCTTGACAGCGAGGCTGACGACATTGCGGTGTTTGGTAATGCTGGCGGAAACGTATATGCTCATTTGGCTACAACAGCGAGTGGATGGTCTACATCATCCGGCATTGCGATCCAGACATTCACGGCACCAAAGAGCGGTGAAGAGGGATTCATACAGAACCACAGCGGCGACAACTGTATGTATTACAACAATATGACCCGTCATGTTGTCGGTGCATACGCTCCAACGACCGTAGATTTCAATTTGTGGCTCGGTGGATGCCAGGGCCTTGGAAACTTCGTGGGCAAGATCATGGCCGCAAGGCTGAAGAATTCCAGCACAAACGAGGTGCTTTACGAGTTCTATCCCGCAAGATACTTCAATGCGGACGGAACGGTGAGAGGCGAGGGCATTTACGATTCAGTCCACCAGCAATTTTATACTTGCGAGGGATTGACCGTAGACAAGCCTTACGTCAAGAAATACGGCTACGCTCACTTTGCCGGTAGCGGTCATGTTGAGCTGCCTATACAGATCAGTTCGTTCTACGAAATTGAGATATGGTTTAAGGACGATGAACTGCTTTCAGGCATGGCCGTATTCGGTAACTCTGGCGGCAACACTCATGCCAACCTCACAAAGGGACAGGCAAGCGGTGCGTGGATCACTTCGAGGGGTGCGGAAATGACTTCATTCACCATTTCCAACACAAATCACCATCTCATGTTCACGAATAACTATAACGACAAGAACTGGATGCTTTATGACAGCGACAATCACGAGGTTACCGATTATATCCCGGTTGCATCGAGTTATTATCTGTGGATCGGCGGCTGTCAGGGTCAGTCAAACTTTATCGGCGACATCGAGCGGTTCTTGATTATAGATTTACGAGACAACAGCACGGTTGCGGACATCATACCGGCGGAAGGATACAGCGGCGATGGCGTGCTGCAAAATGCCGGATTGTATGATCGCAGAAATAAGAAATGGTACACCTGCACGGGTTTAACATTACATGATTAAAGGGGGAATGAAAAATGCCTATACCTAACAATCCAATCACACGAAAAGAGGCTTATCTGGCAGCGATTGCCGGTCAGGAAGTGGCGGTGCCTGCGTATCCCATAACCAGGGAAGAGTCTTATCTTGACGCAATAGCAAAGAACGGCAGCGGTGGTGCGTCATACGAAATCAAGGGCGCATACGATACCGAGGAAGAATTAAAAACCGCTCATCCCACAGGCGAGGCTGGCGATGCATATCTTGTCGGCGATCCTTCGCACGTCTACGTTTGGCTGACGGAAGAAAGCGAGTGGAGCGATGCCGGTGAGTTCACGGCTATTGAGGGACCACAGGGGCCTGCGGGTGCTGATGGTGCTCCGGGACAGGATGGGGAAGATGGTCTCGGCATAAAGAGCGTAGATATTAATACAAGTAATCACCTTATCGTGACTTATGACGATGATACCACACACGATGCGGGAGAAATCGAGGGAAGTGTCGCACCTGAATATCCCGACTATGCCGCAACGGAACGTGACGCTGTGGCGGCGAAGATTAACAATTATATCACTACGCTGAACAATCCTATTATTATTGGTTTTAATACCGATCAGCACATAATAGCGAAGCCTTCATCGGAAAGTGCAATTAGCACCCGTGACCAGATAGCTTACGGATTGAGAACCTTGCGTGATCTGACAAAGCAATTTCCTTTTAATCTTACAGTGCTTGGTGGCGATACTAACGGTGGCGGCAGTAGTAGTACGGTTTTGGCAATGCAGGAATCATCATTGTACGTCACTAATCAGATGGACGGTGTTGATTGCCCTTTGGCAACGCTTGTCGGCAACCATGAGGGCGGTCAAGACAATGAGAATATAACAAGGGCGCAGGTGTATAAATCACACATGACACCTTCAATGCAGAATAAAGTCATTGTTTCAGCGGAAACAGTCAGCGGATATTTTGATGATCCTACTTGCAAGGTGAGGTTTGTATTTATTGACAATTTAGGCAGGAGTGATGTTGGTTATACATCTACAGATTACAATACAATATTGAGTTCAATGTTGAGTGGTATTCCTGAAGGTTATAAGGCTATTATATTCTCACACAAACCGCTTGATGAGAACTTGCCGGAAGGGTGGAATAATCCTACACCTTGCCACGATACCATTCAGCTTTATAAGGATAAGATCATTGCTTGTATATGTGGACATATCCACAATAACCTTTATCTTGAAGATTTTTACGGCATAACCTTTGTGGCTACAACCTGTGCCGGGGTATATGAACTTAACGATGGTTCGACACGGACAAGCGGAACGGCTGATTATACGGCATATGATGTATTTGTCATAGATCAGGACAACAAAACAATCCATGCCGTAAGATATGGCAATGGGGAGGACAGAACCATATCATATGTTCATTCACAGGCACGTGGAAATATTCTCAATGATATCACTTGGCAGGACGGAAAGCGAATAAATTCGTCAGGACAGATTGTTGACGCAAGCGGTTATTCAGTTACCGAGATTATAGATGATGTAAACGCCGGAGATACGCTTTACTTTGCGGACGGTACACTTCCTATGACGGCAAGTACATGGACAAAATACAACGATGATGGAACATCGGGTGGCAGTTATCCCGGTATAGATGCCACTACATACGGTGCTACCTATGAAGGCAATAAAATGTATTTACAGTTGTTGAATAGTAGTAGCAGTAATCTTATTTCTTACTATTGGAAGGGTATCAATGACAGCAAGAATCCACAAGGTACGTCCTATGACCAGAAGCGTTTCATATACGGCGAACTTGAATTGTGGAACAGTGGATTCGTTAAATCAGTAAAGATTGCCTACGACAGTGGGAATTTTTCAACAACAAAGAAGATACGTTTCACATTCCCGACAGCAAAGAAAGGTTCTCTCGACATTCGCGTGAACGAACCGATTTCGTAAAGGAGGCACTATGGCTACACGGCGAGATTTTGCAGATGCCATGATCGAGGTCTATAGGAATCATGGCGTATACATCGGAACAGGCAACGGCGAACGGACGCTTGATGTAGCGGGCAAGTTCTTTGAGATGGAGAAGAACTATGGTCGCAGAGATAAAGACGGAAACCCGCTATGGTACACCGACACGGCAAGGGATTATGAGTATCTTGCGAAGTGTTACCGCAAAGAGTGGGATATGTCGAAGTCGAAAGCTGGCGACTGTTCCGGCATTGCGGTCGGCGAGTTGCGTGCCTTGGGCATCATCCCTAAAACCGCAGACTATAGCTGCCGCACATTCATAAAGAAATGCACGGAAGTTCCTTTGAGCGAACTCCGAGCAAGCGACCTCGTTTTCAACAAAAAAGAGGAGCCTTCTCATATGGGCGTGTTCGACGGCGAGATGGTCGTTGAATCCAAGGGAAGAGACGACGGCGTAGTACGCAGACCCGTGAGCGATGGTCCCTGGGTTATCGGCGGCCGCCTGCCTAACGAATGGTTTGATGACGATCCCATCCCTCCGCTGACACGGAATCTGTATTACAGAGAGGGCGACCTTATGAGGGGCGAGGATGTACGGCAGTGCCAGGAACGGCTTATTGTTAAAGGGTACAATCCGGGAACACCCGATGGGGTATACGGCAAGAAAAGCCGAGACGCAGTAATATTATTTCAGCGTGCAAACGGACTCGAAGCGGACGGAATCGTGGGTCAGAAGACCTGGGGCAAGCTGTGGGAATAATGGAAGGAGCGGGCAATCATGTTTATATTCGGACTTATGATAGGGTTGTTACTTGGTGCCGTAACTGTGGCTGTGATTGTCTCGATGTTAAACGATGAAGATACTCGAAAATAAGGAGGCCATCATGGAGATCGTTTTGGCTATATTGGGAAGTGGAGTGGTATCCACACTTATCAGTTGTCTTTTTCAGATGCGCAGCGACCGCAAAAAGAAGCTGGACAGATTCGAGGAAGGGATGCGCTTGCTCTTGCTGTCAGCGCTGAAAATGACCGGGAGAGCTATCTTACACGAGGGCACGGTTACCAAATCGGACTATGATAGCTTTGTAGCAACGTATAATGCCTACAAGTCTCTCGATGGGGACGGGTGGGCAGACGGAATCAAGGATCAGGTGGACGCTTTGGAGAAAAGTATAGAAGAGTAAAGGGGGAATATTTATGGCTAAGAATTTAGCATCAATGAGCTGGTGGAAGGCGGCTGGAATAAGAGCATTAAAAACAGTAGGACAGACTCTCGCGGGACAAATCCCTGCTGGCTTTATCATTACCCCGATAATGATCGAGAACGCAAACTGGTCATATTTTAATGTTATTCTTGCGTGGCTTTGCACGGGTGTTGTAGCTGGCATAGCTTCACTTTGCACTTCACTTGCCGGATTGCCCGAAGTGAATGAAGAATAAGGGGGATGTATGCGCATCTGTGACTTTACCAAGCCTGAACTCGATAAATTCAGAGAACAATGCAATTTCACGGAGACGGAACGAAAATGTTTTGATCTCAAAGCCAAGGATTGCACGAACGTCCAGCTTGCAAACGAGCTGAACATCTCCGAATCAACCGTATCTGTTACGATGCGCAGGGTCAGGACCAAGATTATCAGGGTTATGAATTGGGAGGTATGACTATGTGTGGGAATTGTGGGTTTGTGCCGGTTGTTCATACCATGAAGGAATGGATGGAGATGCCGGACGAAGTTTCCAAAAAAGGCGTGTGGTATGTAGTATCAGATTACAGAACCGACAATGATATCGATGTGGCGCG
>Ga0310696_10000701_pt1 | contig 50647 bp, 44 predicted proteins | sample AusTroGonzalo_MG_4_FD_203885 | JGI IMG/M metagenome (GOLD analysis project Ga0310696, IMG submission 203885) | Bovine rumen microbial communities from tropical cattle in Woodstock, Queensland, Australia - Gonzalo_02 (v2) (version 2) | ecosystem: Host-associated > Mammals > Digestive system >...
CCCATTCGCCCTAATTATATAATCAGAGGTCATATCGTCCAACACTGAGAACCACCGTTCCTCGAGGCATGTACATGGGCGCATTGAAGGCATTGATCTCTTTCTATACGATCTTCCACATGAACATCACCCAGGAGGACATGGATGCCATGGAGTCCAGGTTCTACCTCACCCCGCTGGTCGGGATAGTGTTCGGATTCCTTGTACTGCTAGTGGTCGTGGCGATGGACCTGCTGTCTTTGAAATTCGGTTTCGGCAGCTCCATGGCCCTTGCGGCTCTGGTGCTCCTCACCGTCTACGCAGGCAGCAAGTTCCTGCACTTCGACGGCCTCACGGACTTCGGGGACGGTATGATCGTGTCCGGAGAGCAGAGCGACCACATCCGTGCATTGAAGGATACGCTGGTCGGAGCGGGAGGCATAGGAGTTGCACTGATCACCGTCCTCTGTTCCTTCGCATTCTATTCCATGACAGGCCAGCTCTACGCGTTGCTCATATTCCCGGTGATCGAGGTCATGGTAAAGAACGCAATGGTGGTCGCCGCATCCTTCGGAAAGCCCGGGAACGGCATGGCCGCCAGACAGGTCGCCAGGACCACTCCCGGATCCGCCGCAATCGGTATGGTCATCAGCCTGATCGCCTCATGCATCCTGCTTGGAGTGGTGGTGCTGGTATTCTATCTCCTTACAGGCGAGGTCATGTACATCCGCGAGTCTGTGGCGATAGTCATAGTCGGATTGATAGTATCGACCATCGTTGGCCTTGTCATGGCCAGGACCGCCAACAGGGTCTTCGGCATGGTTAACGGCGACATCCTTGGAGCCACCAACGAGGTATCAAGGCCATTCCTGGCCTTCTTCCTGTGCCTGACAGTCACGATAATCTCGACGGTGATTTGATGGAGGCCCTGGTCCATGCCGGAGGGAAAGGTACCCGCATGGGCCGCTGCGGTATCGAGAAGCCGATGATGAAGGTCGGCGACAAGTGCACGGTGGAGAGGGTGATCGATGCGCTGAAGGCATCGAAGAACGTTGACAGGATACTGGTGTCGGTCAGCGACAACACCCTGGAGACCGAGAAGTACCTCAAGAGCATCGGGATAGAGACCGTCCGCACGTCCGGCGACGATTTCATGGGGGACCTCCATCAGGCGCTGGAGTGTCTGGAGGGGGATTATGTCCTCACCACTCCCTCGGATCTTCCGCTCATCACGGCCGAGATCTTCGACCAGATCATAGAATACTTCGACCCAAGGATTATGGACTCCCTTCTGGCCGTCATTGACGAGAAGACGGTCCGCTCCATCGGTATCACGCCCTCGTACACCCGTCAGGAGAGGGGGAACAGCTGGGTCCTCTCGGGGGTCTCCATAGTGGACAGGAAGAAGACATTGAACGGGGACTATCTCACGGAGACGCTGTTCGAGACGAACTGGCCCGAGCTGTCCGTCAATGTCAACACTCAACTCGAGCTGGACCTGGCCAGGCTGTATCACAGGGAATGATCAGTCCAGATTCATTATGCCCTTGTAGAGCTCGTGCACCTTGTCGGTGAGGTCCTGGGCCGTTATCATCCCGGCCGTCGATATTATCGCTCCGACCGAGGCTCCGCCGCATCCGGTCCCTTCCTTGATGTAGCCCCATTCGTATGCCTGGAGCCCCTCATACGGACTGTCGCTGTAATCGACGTTGACGTAGAGGATCGGTATCCTGTCGGAGATGCAGTCCATGATCTTCTTCATGTTGGAGTTGGGGTCGTTCATCAGCCATCTGGTGGTCCCCTGCATGAAGTTGCCGACGATCTCGGGATGGAGCTTCACCGCCGCGGCCATGACTGCGGCGAGCTGTGTCCCTCCTCCTACGATGACGGGCACGTGCTTGGCGGCGCCGCAGAGGATCCCGACGTTGGCGGGCATCATGGGGTCTCCGAAGCATTCGATGGCCTTCAGCGGGTCATCGGCATAGTCCCCGGGCTGGATGCCGGCGGCCTCCAGGGCCTCCTTCACGAGCCTGTTCTTGAGCTCCTTGGGGTTCTTGGGGGAGCTGCTGCTGACCAGGTTCTCCTTCAGGGTGCCCATGGCCGTCATGACGGCTAATGCGGTGGTGGTCCCGCCCGCGCAGCTCTCGCTGATGATGACGAAATCGTTGTCGCGGGCGAGCTGCTCTCCGAGGGTGTATCCCTTCTCGTAGATCGTCCTGACGTTCTCGACGGAATGGGCGGTCGTGATCTTCTGTCCGCATTTTCCGCCGAGGTAGAAGTAGGGGATGTTCGGCTCGACGTAGCATCCTCCGTTGACTATGAAGAACTGCATGCCCGAGAGGTCCAGTGCCGCCTTCGTGAGGGTTGCGGGCGTGGGGATTCCTCCGGGATTTATCGGCACACCCTTGATGCAGGTGGTCTTCCCGTTCACCAGCAGCTCGGCGTCGGCCGCGCCCGTGTACAGGGTGAGCTCGGGAGTGTCACCGGCATCCGATACGCCGGGTATGCTGGAGGTCATGGTGCTCGCCACCGTGCAGGTGAACACGCCCCTCCTGCCCCATATGCGGTACAGCATGTCTTTGGCGATCTTCTCGTCCCCGTACAGTCCGAGGGACGGGGGTATGTTGAAATCAGTCATCTTGTTCACCTCTTCTTGGCCAGCAGCTTGCTGACGATGTCCTTAAGCGGAATTACCTCGTCCTGGTCCTTGCCCAGGTCGATCGTCGACCATAGGGGCACGTTCATCAGGATGTGCTCCCCGGTGACACAGGAAGTGCCGTGGTCCACGAAATAGATTATGTTGTCGGCGTCGGAGAAGTACTTCTCCATGAGCCTGTCGGTCTCCTCCAGGATGGCCTTCTTCTTGAACGGGTCCTTCTGGTGGCTGTACTCGTCCACCTCGTCTATGTGCAGGAACACGTCCCCTTTGTCGAGCATCTTCCTGGCGACCGGGAACCTGTCCTCCACCTCCTCCACCAGTTCGAAGTCGTATCCCATGGATGCGCATATGCCGAGCGCCGTAGGGCTGTTGGAGACCGCGAACAGGTTGTTCAGCCCTTTTACAGGCTCGTACTGCCTGCCGAACTTGCCGCATCCCCAGGGATAGTCGGTGATCCCGTTCATGTCTCTGCGGACGCCCTCGATGAACTCCCCGAACTTGCCGGGAAGCTCCACGAACGGAGCGTCCACCGGAGGCCCCGGGAGCTCGGGCACGTAGTCGGAGTCCATCGTCAGGATGGCCCTTCCGCCTATGAAGTACTCTATCTTCGGATCGTACTCTTCCAGGATGGGGAGGTTCTTGTTCACTGCCGCGATGAGCTCCTGCTTGAACTCGTCAGCGTGATAGGACCAGTGTACCGTATCGCCGTCGATGACGGCGGGGCTGAGCCTGTATGCGGTCCTCTTGGGATCCTTGACGTCCAACAGACCGAGGCCCATGGCCTCTATGGCCGCGCGGGCCATCTCGGGCGGGTGACCGGTGAAGAACTCGTTGAGGAAGAGGTGCGTGTAGCCCCTTCCGGTGGTGGTGTACCTGTGGCACGCCTTCTTCTTGAGGAATGGCATCTCGGCCACCTCATAGGGCTTCTTCCCGCCTAGTTCTGGATGCGGGTCGTCTTCGGCCCCGTCGAGGAGTACGAATAGTGTGTTGCTCATTCCTATCGGCGTTGGACATGTCGTCCAGAGATAAAGCGATATGGATGGATGAGTGAGCCAACAATATTTTAGGGCTACTTCGGTCCAAGATCGATGGAACAAGGATGCTGGCCTATCAGGATTGCAGTCTCTTCGCCGCTATGGCAGCCTGCCCCAGGGACACTCCGCCGTCCCCGTTGGGCACGTCCCTGTGCAGGGCGATCGGGTGTCCGGTCTCCTTTGCGAGATCCATGAACATGCGGGATATCGTGTAGTTGTAGGACACCCCGCCCGTGAGGCCCAATGTATCGATGCCTGCGGAATTCGCTGCATCCGATGCGGACTGGACGAGCTCCTTCATTATGTTGTACACCACGGAATACGCTATGTCCTCCTTCTTCTCCTTGGAGGGGCGGAACAGGTGCACCGTCTTGATGCAGCCGCCGACCGTCTCCGTCTCGAACCCTTCCACTAGCTTCCCTCTTGCAAGCAGTGGCTCGAGCTTCATGGCGGGCTCCCCGTCATAGGTCCTTATCTTGCACACGCCCAGCGAATACGACAGGGCATCCAGAACCCTTCCGAACGACGAGGTCATGATGCTCTTCCCCATGAGCTTACCGAGGACCATGGCCTCCTGATCAGTGAAGTCGTGGTTCTCCTGCCCGTTCATGGAATCGATCGCGAATCTCAGTCTCCTGAGGTCGTATAGCGCCTTCTCGGAGCCGAGCAGAGGGATATTCTCCAGATGGGCGATCCTCTTGTAGGAATCGAGATCAGAAACGAGGACCTCACCTCCCCAGGCGGTGCCGTCGTCGCCGTGGCCCGTTCCGTCGAGAGCGAGGGCGACGCATGAGTCTATGTGATTGTCTACCATCAGCGATGCCGCATGGGCCCAGTGGTGCTGCACTTCGATCAGTTCCGATCCGTACTCGGAGGCGAGCGCCTTGGCCAGGGGCCTGTTGGAATAGCCCGGATGTAGGTCCATGGCGATCATCTCGGGCCTGCAGTTCAGGAATCCGATCTGCGTCCTGACAGCCTCTTCCAGGTATTCGGGGACGCCTATCTTCTCGCCGTTGCCGATGTACTGCGTGGGCCAGATATTGCCGTCGTAGGCGACCGAGGCCGTGAGGTTCTCCTGAGGGCCTATGCCGACGGCACATCCCTTGAACGGGATGGATATGTGGAACGGAACGTTACCTCTGGAGCGGCGTATGAACTGCGTTCTGTCATCCAGCATCCTCACCACGGTGTCGTCGGCGCGGTTCAGGATGGGCTGGTCGTGCAGCAGGTACAGATCGGCCCCTAGCTCTTTGATCCTGTCGTCGTCAACGATCATGGGCTCCCCCGGAACGTTGGCTGATGTCATCACGAGCGCGTCATGCTCTAGTTCCGAGAACAGCAGGTGATGCATCCCGGTGTACGGGAGGAACGACCCTATGTTGTCCAGCCCGGGGGACGCTAGCTCGGTGAACTCATTCTCTTTCTTCTTTATCAGTACTATGGGCCTGTTCGGGGACAGCAGGAGCTCTTCTTCATAGGGTGTTGGTTCGGCGTACCTCTTCAGTGAATCCATGTCCCTGAACATTATGGCGAAGGGCTTCTCCTTCCTGCCGTACCATTCCCTCATCCTCTCCAGACGGTCCAGGGTGCAGCATATGTGCATCCCTCCCCATCCTTTCACGACCGCAATGCATCCCTTGTCCAGCTCCTTGGCGAGCTCGCCTATCGGGTCGCTGGTGTTCATAGGAGCCTTATCGTTCTCCAGCCTGTACCTCGGCCCGCATACCGGGCAGCAAATCGTCTGATGGTGGAACCTCCTGCATGCGGGGTCGGAGAACTCCTTCTGGCATTCGGGGCACAAGGGGAAGACGTCCATCGATGTGAGGGGACGGTCGTAGGGCATGCCTTTGAGGAGCGTGAAGCGCGGACCGCAGTTCGTGCATGTGGTGAACGGATACCTGTAGCGTCTGCCGGGAGACATCATCTCTTTCAGGCAGTCGTCGCACACGGCGCTGTCGGCGGGTATGGAGGCGCCTTCGCCGCCATTTTCGGAACGGACGATGCTGAATCCCTTGGGCCCCTTGTACTCCCCGTCTAGGAATTCCACTGAATCTATTTTGGCCAGAGGAGGCAGGTCCCTTCTGATGGCCTCTAGCAGCTCCTCGCCCTTGTCGGTGTCTATTACCACGTCGGAACCGTTGTTCCAAACCGTGCCGTTGGCGCCGATCTTGGCTGCGGAGCGGTATACCGTGGGCCTGAATCCGACCCCCTGCACCGTTCCGCGGATGAGGAGCTTCATGCCACCGTATCATCCTCCTTTGAGATAAGCGTGGCGGAGCTGTGCAAAGGCCGTAGAAAGGGCGGGGCGCAGTTATTTGTATGTAGCTTCCGAATCCCGATTCGATAGCATGGAGAAGACCAATCCCATGAGGCATCTGGACAGGCTGAAGATCCCCTACGAGGCGATATACTACGACGGGGAGGGCCTCAACGGGCTGCAGATCGCCGAGGCCAACGGGCAGGACCCCTCTAGGGTGTTCAAGTCGCTGATGACCGTCGGGAAGGACAAGTCCTACTACTGCTTCATGGTGCCCGTGACCGGCGAGCTGGATCTCAAGAAGGCCGCTGCCTCCGTGGGAGAGAAGTCGGTGTCCATGCTGAGGTCAGATCAGCTGCTCCCTCTGATGGGATACGTCCACGGAGGCTGTTCCCCGCTGTGCACCAAGCGCCCCGTCAGGATAACGGTCGACGAGTCCGCCAAGGACGAGGACTACATGTACTTCAGCGCCGGGAAGGTGGGCTGTCAGCTTAAGGTGAGCGTGTCCGACCTCCCTAGGATGATGGACTTCCAGTTCGCCGACATCAGGAAGGCCTGATGCCCACGGCCGTTTCCTAATTGTTTTACATTCTAGCCTATTATCCTAATTGTACGAATTATTCCCATTAAGGTTATATATCGACCTGGGCGCTCACATTCATCAGATACTATGGACAAGAAAGTCATAGCGATTATCATCGTCGTCATCATAGCCATCGCAGCGGTCGCTGCTGCGGTGGTGCTGATGAACAACGGTGGCCAAAAGGACGATAACAACCTGAGCATCGTCGGACGTGTCAACTCCGAGGGTTCGGGAATAATCCTTGCTCAGGACCAGATTGCAACGAATTATATCACCGTTCAGGACACGGCACCCGGATTCGGAGCCAAGTACATCTACAACAGCGAAGAAGGAAAGTACTACGTCTTCCACTCCGAGAACTGGGGCGGAAAGATCTTCGCCACCCCCGGAATGGCCACAATCCAGCATGTGCAGCTCATGACGCTCGCGGACATGATGGGCCTCAAGTTCGTTTCCTATACCGAGGGAACGTCCACCTCATCCGACACCCTCTACTATATCGCCGGGGTGCCCAGCTTCGCAGAGTTCCAGAACAAGCAGAAGTCAGCCCCCCTTGCGGGATTCATCATCTGGGAGGCCCAGGTCTCTGTCGGAATGCAGGCGGGTTACGAGACCCTCGCGCTCACCAACAACCTCTTCGACGGCCACACCTGCTGTATCATCGGCGCTTCCAACAAGTACCTGAAGAACGAGGCCAACACCTTCGAGGTGTTCCTTAGCGTCTACTCCCAGGCGGTCGACAAGATCAATGCGGCCCTCAAGAGCCCCTCGTCGGCAGATTACGCCAAGCTTGTCGAGATCGCGAAGAACAGGGTATCCATGCCTGACTGGATGACGGATTCACAGAAAGAGGTGGCCATCATCAGCGCACTCTACAATGTGACATATATCTACGCGGACAGCTCGACCGGAAGCCTCAGCGATCTCGAGGACGACATCGCGGATCTCGCCGAGTCCCTTTATGATGCGAAGCAGATCGATAAATCCGCCAAGGACCTCGGTTTCAGCTCGTATGAGGCGATGGCGAAGGCCTTCGTCGACGAGAGATACATGAAGGCGGCTCTGACCGGCTCGTTCCAGTCTCTCACCTCGAAGAAGACCATCAATGTCGCAGCCATCAGCGGAGACATCCACCAGATCGCACTCTGGTTCGCCATGGACACCGGAATGTTCGAGAAGGCCAACCTGACCATCAACGTCTACCCCCAGGGTAACGGACCCGCTGTCTGGGGCCTCCTGAGCAACGGAGAGGCAGACATCGGATTCCTTGGTGCGCCCCCGATGACCATCAAGAGCATGAACGCGGAAGCGATCGGAGTGCCTAACGCGTAAACTATAACAGGGTACAAACAATCCGGAGTCCGTTGATCGAATGTTCATGAAATACGACGAGAACAACCGTCAGCATCGTATGATCCGCTCTGCGATCATCACGATCCTATCACTGGCAACCTTCCTGGTGCTGTGGTGGGTCGTAACGGCGCTAATGAACGACAGGAACTTCCCGACGCCCGACAAAGTGTTCGTCGCGTTATGGAACCTCCTGCTCTACGGGGACCCCATAGGCGGACACAGCGTATGGGATTACATCGCCGTCAGTCTCACGACGTTCATCAAGGGATTCGGATTGGCCCTTATCTTCGCGCTGCCGCTCGGACTCCTGCTCGGATATGTGAAGATCCTGAGGGAGTTCACGGCACCGTGGATCGAGATAGTGCGTCCCATAGCGCCAATCGCTTGGGCGCCTATCTTCGTACTATCCTTCGGGTCCCAGCTGGGGCCTGCACTGGTCGTGTTCATCGGTATATTCTTCCCGCTGCTCACGAACATAATCTTCGGTGTCCAGCGCATCGACAAGAACTGGCTGGACGCTTCCAAGACCCTCGGTGCTACCCAGGGTCAGCTGTTCACAAAGGTCGTCCTCCCCGCAACCGTCCCGTACATCCTCAACGGAATCAAGGTCGGACTGGGAGTGGGATGGATGTGTATCGTCGCCGCCGAGATCTACAACAAGTTCGGCGGTATCGGACAGTACCTCGTGGACATGGTCAACGGTGGACTGATGTCCAACGCATTCGCCGCGATCATCATAATCGCGGTGCTAGGTTTGATGACCACCGGCGTTGCTGAGTATGTCAGCAAGGTCGTTTCTCGCAGAATGGGGATGGACGCATGAGCAAGGAAGAGCAGGTAATAGAAGGGGAGAAATACGACTCCGATGACAGGGTCCGTGCCGACCATACCGATCTCCTTTACGCGGACATCCCGGAGGGAGAGCCCCTCCTGAAGATCGAGAACCTCAACGTCACGTACCGCACCGACGAAAAGGTCACGGTCGCGGTGAACAACATAAGCTTCGAGGTCAACAAGGGGGAGCTCGTCTCCATAGTAGGGCCTTCGGGATGCGGAAAGTCCACCGTACTGAGGTGCATCTCCGGGCTTCTGCAGCCGACCTCCGGAACGATCATGATCGGCGACAAGGTATGCACGGTCCCTGGTTCCGACAGAGGGATGGTGTTCCAGGACTTCGCTCTGTTCCCGTGGAGGACGGTGAGGAAGAACATAGAGTTCGGACTCGAGATAGCAGGCGTCCCCAAGGAGGAGAGGAGGGAGCGCAGCGAAAGGTACCTGAAGGCTATGGGCCTACTGGAGTTCGCTGATTCTCGCATCCATGAGCTCTCGGGAGGTATGAAGCAGCGCGTAGGCATCGCCAGGGCCATGATCATGCATCCGGCGGTCATACTGATGGATGAGCCGTTCGGAGCGCTAGACGCACAGACCCGCAACATCCTTCAGGAGAGTCTGGTGAAGGTCCTCAACAAATCGTCCCGTACGATCATCTTCGTCACCCACTCCGTGGACGAGGCGCTGTTCCTATCGGACCGCATAATAGTCCTCTCCAAGAGGCCGGCAACCATCCACAAGATATTCACGGTACCGGGAGACCGTCCCCGCGACAGGGCCTGTCCGGAACTGACCGCGCTGAGGGGAGAGATCCTCGCGTACCTCCAGTCACAGAACACGATGTTCGACTGAGAAAGAAACAATCTCGCCGGTGTCAGAAGATTCGGCACCGGCGATTATTTTTTGTTTAAGTTTGACGCACTCAATGGTGGTGATCATGGCCGCAGGAGCAGCTCTCCTCGTGGTCATGGTCATGGTGGTGGTGCTCGTGGTCATGATGGTCGTGGCTGCAATCGCATCCGCACTCCTCATGCTCGTGGTGGTGCTCATGACCGTGCTCGTGCTCATGGCACTCGCAGTCCTTGCAGCAGCAATAGTGGATGCGCGTCTCGCCGTAGTAGTTGTTCACGACTACGCCCTCGCCGTGAGGTCCATGCTCGTGGTGCTCATGGCAGTGGCATTCCTCATCATGCTCATGGTGATGGTGGTGCTCGTGCTCATGATGGTCGTGGTCGCAACCGCACCCGCACTCCTCGTGCTCATGATGATCGTGCTCGTGGTGCTCATGGCAGTGGCATTCCTCATCATGCTCATGGTGATGGTGGTGGTCGTGACAAGAATCCTTCTTCTCGCAGCACTCGCAGCCGCAGAGGTAGATGTGAGTCTCGCCGTAGTAGTTGTTCACTACCATGCCCTCTCCGTGAGCTCCATGCTCATGGTGATGCTCATGCTCATGGTGATGCTCATGATCGTGGTCATGGCAGTGGCAGTGGCACTCCTGCTCATCGATCTCATACAGCAGTCCGCTGTCGTCTATGGCGTGCTCCATCTTGTGGTGGAGCTCATGCTCATCGACATCCAGAACCGCGGACATGAATGTGAAGTTGACCTTGTCCTGAGGGGGAAGCTCTCCGTGCTTCTCCACTCCTATGTCCATGTTGGTGAGGTTCAGCGTTATTCCGGAACCGTCGTCCAGCGTGACCGCTGCCTTGATGTGGCCCAGGAGCACTCCTGCCTCGGACGCTACCCATTTGCCGACATCCATCATCGCGTTGCAAAGCCTTGCCTCCGAGTCAGCGTTCCAGCATCCGATCCTTCCCGTGATGCCCGTCGCTACGCCGTTGGCCTCTTCAAGTGATGTCTTCTCTCCGCTCATTTCATCATCCCGTAAACCGATTCCATGTTCTCCCCGGTCTTCGCTGAGACCACCATGATCTCCTTGTCCGGGAACTCCTTGTTGAACCATGCCTCGATGGCCTCGACCTGTCCGGGCTTGGCGATGTCCTTCTTGTTGATCAGGACGAAATCCGCACCGGACATCTGTCTCCTTATGAACTCCTCCTTCTTGCTGACAAGTATCTGGAACCTCTCGACGTCGGTGATTCCGATGATGTATATGCCCTCGGCATCCACGCCCGAGCTCTCGACCAGCTCCCTTACCTTGAAGGGCAATGCCAGTCCGGTGGGCTCGACGATGATTATGTCGGGGTCGATATCCTCTTCGATGTTCTTCAGAGCCGTCTGCAGCGTCCCGGATAGGGAGCAGCAGATGCATCCGTCGGGGAGCTCTATCGCATCATATCCCTCGGCCTTGAGGGTGGCGCCATCCACACCGATCTCGCCGGACTCGTTGACCAGCAGTGCGGTCTTGAGCCCGCGTTTGGTGTACATGGATGCTAGTTTCATCAGAAGGGTGGTCTTTCCACTCCCGAGGAATCCGCCCAATATGTATACGAACATAGAGTATGTGTAACAAGAACGAATATAAGGAATGTTCGATTTGTTCTTCTATATAAAGATTCAAACTCTGTTTAACGGACTATCGCGGAACGCGATGGATGGCATATCCCAGATTGACCGTGTTTTGAATGTCAAGTTTTAAACGTTATGTAATTCATCCAACATACGATATGTCAATACTGATCGCGTACGACGGCAAGCCCGATACGGAGGCCGCTCTTGAATACGCTACCAAATTGTCCGTAGGTCTGAACGAGCCATTGTACATTCTCACAGTGGTATCCAAGGAGCAGATGGACCCCGAGGACATCGATACGTCCGTCCAGGAATACATGCAGGCCGCTCAGCAGAAATCTATGACCATGGGAGCGACCGACATCCATGCAATCATCGAGGTCGGCAGGCCCGAGGACACGATCCTGGAGGTCGCCATCAGGTTCCAGTGCGACGCCGTGGTCGTCGGCAGGCCGGACAGGTCCCGTTTCGACAGGATGGTCATGGGGAGCGTATCCCAGAACCTCGTGGAGAATTCCACGTGCCCTGTCATAATCGTCCCCACGCCGTCGGAAGAGTGAGTCCGTAATTTTTCAAAAACCGAAAAAAAAGGTTGAAAGAGGGGCTTTCGCCCCTGGTTTTACTTCAGTTCGCGTTGGTGACCTTGTCCATGAGACCCATGGATTTGGAGATCTCGTCTGCGGACATTGTCATCTCGTTCTCGATCTGATAGTCGGAGTGCTGCTCCATGCAGTCCACGGAAGCGATGAGGATTCCCTCGTTGGTCGCGGTGAACTTCACGGTGATCGGGGTGTTCTTGGTGACGTCCACGGGCAGCTCCATCATGAAGTTACCTACGGGGGCTCCCTCGATGATGTCGGTCTTCTTTCCCCTGTCGTCGTTGAACGCCGCGTCCTCGTAGATCTCGACCATGATGGTGTTCTGGCCGTCATCCACGGGGTAGTAGGTCTTGACCGCCTCGATGGGCAGGGCCTCGTTCCTGAAGATGATGTTGGAGATCATCTCGGAGCCGTCCTCGTAGACTGCCTTGATTCCGAAGGTCTTGGACAGGACGTTGTGGACGTTGATTGCTCCCTCCACGGCTGCCGCCTCTCCGGCCGCAGCGGTGTTCTCGCCGTCGGGCAGGACGGAGTTGGACTGAGCGAAGATGGCAGCTCCCTTGGCGACCGACTGGTCGGGGTCGAAGAGGTTGATCTTCGCATCGGGGTACTTCGCGGAGATGCTGTTCTTGACCTGGGGCATCCTGGAGGATCCTCCGACAAGGACGATCTCGTCGATGTCGGCCATCGTGTAGTTCTTGGACTCGAGCACGCGGTCGATGATCTCGATGGTGGTCTGGATGAGTCCGCTGGATGCGCTCTCGAAGTCCTCCCTGGTGACGGTGAAGACGACCTTCTGTCCGTCGACGGTCAGAGTTCCCTTGGTGGACTCGGCTGTGGAGAGCCTCTTCTTGATGGTCTCTGAGTCGTTGATCAGGGCCTGCTTGACATCCTCGTTCTCGTCGAGGGCCTCCTTGTCGATTCCGGTCTCCTCGGAGATCTTCTGCTTGATGATGTTGGCGATGACCGCGTCCCAGTCCTTTCCTCCGAGGAACCTCTCTCCGTCGGTGGCGACCGCGGTGAAGGACGATCCGTCGATCTCGAGGATGGTGACATCGAAGGTACCTCCTCCGAGGTCGTACACCAGGACCCTCTTCTTTCCGCCGTCGGCGTTGCCGAATCCGAAGGATATGGCGGCGGCCGTGGGCTCGTTGATGACGGTGACGTCCTCGAGTCCGGCGATGGTTCCGGCGGTCTTGGTGGCGTCCCTCTCGTTCTGTCCGAAGTAGGCGGGGCATGTGATCACTGCTTTCTTGACCTCGCATCCGTGGTTCTCGTTGAAGTCGTTGATCATCTTCCTGAGGATGACCGCGGAGAGCATGATGGGGTTGTAGACCTCGCCGTCGATGTTGACGGTGTAGTCGGTTCCCATCTGCCTCTTGATGGACGTGATGACCCTGTCAGCGGGGTACATCACGGACATGTCCTTGGCAGGGGATCCGACGATGATCTCCCCGTTCTCGTTGAAGAGGATGACGGAAGGTGTTGTGTCCTCCTGCTCGAAGTTCTTCTCAACTACCGGGTCCCCATCCTCATCAATGTATGCAAGGCACGAGTATGTCGTACCGAGGTCAATACCGATGCAATATTCTGTCATTCTTCTTCCTCCGTTGTGTTCTTCTTTGTCTTAGCAGACCTTCTTTTTCTCGAAGTCGTTTTGGAAACCGTTTGGGCAGGCTCCGCGGCTGGTGCCTCGGATCCTTGGGAAGGGGTTTCTGCCGGCGCCTCGGGCTCAGCCTTGGGCTCCTCCGAAACCGTTTCGGCGGGGACGTTCGCAGGTTCTGCCTGGACGGCCTCGGAAATCGTTTCCTCAGGGGCTGCGGATTGCTCCGCTGTCTCCTTTGGGACCTCCCCTTGCGGTTCGGCCTCCTTCAGCGCCTCCTCTGTGTACTTGTAGACGGATACCTTCTCCTTGAGAAGGACCCTGTTGCCCAGCTTGTAACCGTCCGAGAGTCTCTCGGCGATATGGCCGTTCAAGTCCGGGTCGTTGGTGGGTATCACATCGACTATGCGCTGGTGGATCGTGTTCAGTGTCTCGTACTGGAAGTGCCCTATGAACACCCCTCCGTCGGTCAGGATGTTCTCCATGTCGACCTCGTACGCCGAGAACGAGGCCAGGACATCCTTTGCCGACATCGAGTCTATCTTCTTCTCCATGCCGGAGCAGAGCTTGAAGAAGTCCTCCCTCATTATGGCGACCTGCTCCATCGAGGCCACCAGCGCCTTGTTGGTGATCTCGATGTTCTGCCTGTCGATGGCGTTGGTGAGGCTCTTTATCTGCTCCCTGGATGTCACGAAGGACGACATGTCCGGGAACGGCGGGCTCTCCCGCAGCTCCTTGACGGTCGCCTTCAGCTCCTCTATCTGGGCCTCCAGGGATGAGATGGTCTCCTTCAGGGACTCCATCGTCTCGTTCATGTTCTCTTTGGATTCCTCTTTGGCCCTAGCCTGGGCCTCGAGCTCCTCGTCGTCGGGAATCCTGACGCTGACCCCTTCGCGGGGGGTGCTATTGCTCGTCTGGAACCTTCCGGAGAGGAAGCTGTTGAATCTGTTCTCGCTCATCTCAATCCCTCCTTGCTAAGCAGCCAAATGAACGGGTCCTCGACCCGGAACGGGGACACCCCGCGAGGCAGGCTGCTGCCTATGGGGTTGCATCCCAGTGCGGATACGGCGAAGAAGGCGTGGTCCTTGAAGCTGCGTACCAGCTGCAGGAACTCGTTGCCTATCGTCCTTCTGATGTACTCCTCCAGTTCGGCGTTGATCTGGTTGAAGTTCTCCATGTCGTACTTTCCGTATTCGCGGGGAATGTGAAGCGCGGAGCCCAGGCTGAACAGGACCTTGGCCTCCTCCTCGTTCTCTGGGGATTTGATCAGGACATCCGCCTTGGTCAGGCTGACCGCTATGGGGATGTCGATCTTCTCCTTGTTCTTGATCCTCTTGTTGGCGCGTATGATCTGGCATACGTTGTTCAGGATGTCCGTGGGGTCCGGTCCGATGTTGGGCTTGTTGTCCACGTGGATCCTTTGGTTGATGTACTTAACCTGCATCGGGTCGACCAGGAACACTATCCCCGACGCCAGGGACACGAACGCGTTTAGGTTGACCTGCATCATCCTGTTGGTGGACAGCAGGTCCTCTCCGGCCGTGTCGAAGAACGCGAATGTGAACACCTGCGGCCTGTCGCCGTTGAGCAGCCTGAGATAGAAGATCAGGGGCTCGCGGGAATCCTCGGAGCTTCCGAAGCTGAGCGTGGGCGCCAGCTTCCTCTTCTCCTCGAACAGCCTGCGGTAGTAGACGTCCCTGTACTTGATCGTGGTGTTGTCGTTCGCCGCGTTCAGCACGCCGTTGAACTCTCCCGATATGGTGTTCTTCAGCTGGTTGACCAGGACCGCTATGTAGTGGCTCTTCCCCACCCCCTTCGGCCCCAGGATGACGAAGATCTTGTTGCCCTCCTCCTCCGCTCCGGGCGGGATCAGGTTGTGGCATGTGGGGCACACGCGCAGGTAGACCGGCCTCCTGCATATGTCGCAGAATCCGGACGAGTTCCTGATGATGTGCTGCTTGGCGATTATCGCATCCGATGTGTACGGGTCCCTGCCGAAGCAGAGGCTCTTCTCGCGGTCTATCTCGTAGAGGCCGTCCTTGGACACGTACTGCAGGTCCCTCTCGTTCCTCGTGCTCACTGCATTGGCCGCGAAGGTCCTGGCGCAGGTGGTGCCTGTGCAGACGTAGTGGATATGGGCCATGTCCACCTTCGTGAAGCAGTACGGGCAGACGTAGTCCCTCCTCGTGGGTTCCTCTCTCTTCGCCATTTCAATCGCGCCTCCTCTCGTAAAGGGGATGTATGAATCTGAACAGGTTGTAGTCCTCCTCGTTGACGAGGAACAGCCTCATGTGCTCGATGTCCGTGTGGCCGCTTAGGCCGATCGTGAGCTTGCAGACGCCGTTCCTGAACTCCACAGGCCCGTCGGACATCCAGAGGATCTCCCCGTCCTCCTTCCTGAGGGGGATGCCCACATCAACGCGGACCATGGCGATCTGCGGCATGGACTGGACGTCGGCGTCGGTGGTGAGCTCAATGCTGGAGGATTTCCTGCCGGCCTCCACGACGTAGCGGACCTTCTTGCATTCCGCGGAGTACACGTCGATGACGATGCCCCTCGAGTAGATGGTCTCCCCGTTGATCAGGTAGGTCGCGAAGATGTTGATGCACTTCTTCGGAGACCTTCCCATCGGGATCCTGATGAGCTTGTCCTCGTTGTACTCGTCGCGGCTGACCGTGATGATCTCGGCGGTGGGGTCGTTGTAGTCCTTGACCTCCGATGTGGAGATGACGAGCTTCGCGGCGACCGCTCCCTCGGGCCATCCCATGGTGAGTATGCAGTCCTTGTTCCTGACGATCTTCTCGACGTCCCTGAAGGGCTTCACGTTGGCCACCATGACCTCGGTCCCTTTGATCCCCATGTTGCCCAGCGGGATGATGGGGTAGATGTACTGGACGGTGCCGTCGGGCAGGTTGAACCTCGCACCGTCGGTATAGTCCTGGATGGTCTTGATCTCGGTCATCCACGACCTGATGTCCTCCATCTTCATCATGCTGCCGGGTATGGCGTACTTCTTCTCGGAGCAGAAGAGCATGACAGGGCTGGAGGTCTTCCATCTGGCGGTGTAGGAGCCGTCGGACTTGTTCCACTGGATGGCCATGTCGCGGACGGGTTTGGGCGCATCCAGCGGCGTGGCGGAGAATATGATCCCCTGCGACCTCTCGACCTTGTTGCGGGTCTCGTACTCGGCCACGAACAGGTAGTGGTACTTCATGCCCCCGGTGAGGCCTATGTCGTCGAAAACAGTCTCCCCGTTGATCGGGAGCTCCAGGTTGGTCCCTGTGCTGCTGTCGGCCCTCCATATGCGGACGCGCGTCGCTCCGCGGGGCTTCTCGTACATCAGGCGGAGACCTCCGTCTATCTGCTCGATGTTAACCTTGTCGACCTCCGCGAGGATTATGACGGGTCCGAAGTGGGCCGCCTCGCGGGACAGGATTCCCCAGCGCTTGGAGTATACCGAGTAGTAGTATTCCACTCCGGGCTCCATGGTCTTGTCCGTGTACACGGTACCGGGGATCTCCGTCAGCGGGCGGGTCTCCCCTGTGACGTTTGGCAGGGAGTTCTTCTCCCTGTAGACCACGTACGTGATGCCTCTGCTGTCCACAGGGGCCTCGTACTTGATTATCAGATGGTTGTCCACGATCCTTCCGGACGGGTCCACGGGCCCTGCCGGGGGATACTGCTTGAGCACGCTCTTCGCAGACGGGTGGTCCGGGCACTCCTCGGCGGCGCTAACGTAAAGGGCGAGCATCTCGTTCCTGTCGTCGACGATCTTGGCCCTCTGGCAGAGGACATCCGCATGCTGGACGCGCTGCATGCTCTCGTCGTACTTCTGCTTGATCTCCGGATCGCTCTGCATCTCCGAAGGGTACCTGCCGACGATGGAGTCGCCGGCGGTCTTCGTGGCGAAGAACTTCTTGGACCTGTAGTTGTCGTTCAGCATGTTGACGAGGGTGCTGAGCGTGCTCTGCTCCTTGCGCAGCTGCACCTCCATGGCGGCGATGCCGGCGAAGGTGGCGTAAGTGGACTTCAGCTGCGTGAGGTCCTTCTCGGCCTTAGATATGTTACCCTTCTGCAGATCCATGCGGAAGCTGAGGGCAAGGTTCTGGGCCTTGGTCTCACCTTCCTTGAAGTTGAACCCGCACTTTATGCAGATGGAGTTGTTGGACAGCTGAGCGGTGCCGCACTGGGGGCAGGCTATCTTGAAGTTCTTCCCGCAGAACGGGCAGTACATGGTGTTCTTGCCGCCGGGCACCATGTTGTTGCACTCGGGGCATCTGATCATGGTGCTGTCGAGCTTCGAGAAGTTCGCCGCTATCCTCCTCTTGTGGCAGAAGGACTGCAGTATGGACACGCACATGTCCTGGTCCAGCCCTCTGACGTAGATGTTCAGAAGCTCGTCGATGTAGCCTCTGGTGATCTGCTGGCCGGTGTATTCCTTCTCGATCATCTCGGTGACCGGTTCCAGGGCCTTGCTGCACCTGCCGTAGTTGATGAGATCCTTGAACTCCTTGTCGGAGTCTATGATGAGCTTCAGGCTCCTGAGGACCGAGATATATGAGTCCTGGTCGGGCAGGATCTCCTGCCTGACGCTGTTGACCCTCTTCTCGCAGAGAGCGAAGGCGTTCCTTATCTGGGACAGGGAGCTGGACTCGGTGAGCGGGTCGCACTTGATCTCCAGGTCGGGGTTGGTGATCAAGACGTTCAGCATCTCGACGGGGGTGTAGGCGTCGACGGTGGTGAGGTTGGTATAGGCGTTGACCACCTTGTCGCTCACCATCTTGGGCACTCCGCCGTCCGATATGTTGGCGAGCTTCAGAACCTGCTTCTTGTCCACCCCTTCCCAGTGAAGCCTCTTGACGAAGTTGTCCAGGGTACCGGGGAGGATGATGTACTGGCCGTTGGTCAGGATGACGCAGTCCATCTTGAGCCTCTGGCATTTGCCCTCCAGGCTCTTCCTGCCCTCTGCGAAGACCCTCCTCCTCAGGTTGGGGTCGGCCATGCAGCGCCTGATCTCGGGGATCTCGTCCACTAGCTTGTGGTACTTGAAGCGCTGCCCGGTGTCGTTCTGCTTGTTCCTGAACTCGTTGGCCCACTTGACTTCCATCTTGTTGATCTTCTCGTTGATCTTGTCAAGCGTGTACTTGTTCTCGTTGAAGGGATCCAATCCCAGGAGCTGACAGTAGTTGTCTGTCTTGCTGGCCATGTTAACTCCTTCAGCGCACCGCAAGTCCCATGTTGCCCGAGGAGATCGCTGTGGCGATGGTTCCGAAGGTTTCACCGAGCTTGTCGATAGTGGTGAAGAGGGCGCCGTCGTCGACCGTCGCGATCTGCCTGAGGAACGATGTGTCCGCCTCTCCCAGTCCGATGGCGATGATCGTGATGTTGTCGTGCCTGCAGGCGTTGGCCTGCTCGACCGCATTCTCCCTCTTACCCCAGATTCCGTCCGTGAGGACAACGATGATCCCCACTCCGGGCGTGCCCCTGAGCACGGCGGCCGCTGTGGCCAGCGGGCTCGCGTCCGTGCCTCTTCCGAGCATCTTGACCTTCAGGTCCTCTATGGAGTCTATGATGACACCTGTGTCGTTGGTGAGCTCCTGAACGACCTTGATCTTGTCACCGAATCCGATGAGCGAGAATCTGGTCTCGGGCTCCGCCAGCATGCGGACGAATCTGCGTATGGAGTCCTTCGCCGCATCTATGGGCTCTCCCTCCATGCTCCTGGAGAGGTCGACGCATATCGCGATGTTCTTCGCGATGACGTCGTCGCTGGGCTTGTCGTGCGGGTCGCCGCCCATCCACCTGATGTCATCGGGGACGGGTTCGGAGACTACGTCCAAGGGGTCGTCCCCCTGGAAGGCCTTGATGTTGACGATTCCGTTCTCGTCGTAATTGTACTCTATGTCCACGACGACACCCTTGCCGTCGTTGTAGAATCCGGAGATCACCACTTTCGCAAGGACGTTGCAGTCCAGAGGTACCCTGGACTCTCCCTGCAGCGTATAGACCTCGATCTTGTTGGTGACGTTGCCGGGCTTGATGGAGAACTGCTTCTTGCATGTGCATGGGACCTTGGAGTTCCTCTTGATCATGATCTCGTTGACGAACTTCTTGCCGTCCTGGCTGACGGAGAGCGCTCCGAGGCTGTGGGCGGTGACGTCGCTGACCTGCATGGTGGCCCTGAGGGATGTGGCGTTGCTGCTGTAGAGCTCCGCTGTGATGGCGGCTCCCTTGGCGACCGCCAGGTCGGTGTCGCCGTGGGTGACGACCTCGCGTCCGGTGAATCCCTTGAGGAACTTCGCCACTCCGGGCATCCTGGTTGATCCTCCGCACAGGAGGATCTCGTCGATGTCCGTCCATTCCATGCCGAGCGAGTCCATGAGGTCCTCGCAGACATCCTTGGTGGCGTTCATGAGGTGCTCGGTCATGGACTCGAACTCGTCCCTGCTGAGCGTGTACTTCTCGGAGTATCCTTCGTAGTTGACCGGGATCGTGACGTTCTCTGCGACGGACAGGGTCTTCTTGTATCCCTCGGCCGCGACAATGAGCTCGTTCTTGGTAGGCAGGTCGTCCCTGGGATCGACGTCGAACTCGTTGACGAATCTGTCGCAGACAAACTTGACTATCGCTGCATCCCAGTCCTTTCCTCCGAGTATGTGGTTTCCGTTGGTTCCTATGACCTCGATGTTGCCCTTGGTGATCCTGACGATGGTGACATCGAACGTGCCTCCTCCCAGGTCGTAGACAAGCAGCGTCTTGTCGGTCGAGTGCTTGTAACCGTAGGAGATGGCGGCCGCCGTGGGCTCGTTGATTATCTTGGGCACTTTGATGCCGCAGCTCTCTCCGGCGCGCTTGGTGGCGGTCCTCTGGGCGTCCTCGAAGTATGCGGGGACCGTGATGACGGCCTCCTCGATCTTCTCTCCGGACGTCCTCTCGGCATCCTCTATGAGGTGCTTGAGGAGCATCGCCGAAAGGTCCTCCGCCGTGTAGTCCTTCCCGTTGAAGCTGACCACGATGGAGCCGTCCCCCATGTTGCGCTTGAACGCAGCCGCGTTCACGCCGGTACCGTTCGACTGCATGTCCTTCGCGTCCTCGCCGACGAGGATGTCTCCGTCATCGAGGAAACAGATGACGGACGGAGTGATCTCCTTGCCGAACGAGTTCGTGAGCATCACAGGCTTGTTTAGAGCCGTGTCGTACCTTGCTACTGCAGAGTATGTTGTTCCGAGGTCTATACCTACCTTCATAATCCCATCGGGAAACCGATTGTTTTTATCTTATAAAATATAAAGTATTCGGTTCTACGATATTCGTAGTGTTTTAAAGATGCATGCTTAAATTGTAAACGTGCGCCTCTTCGGAGGACGGTTTTCGTAGGCCTTTCCCGGGACCCGAAAAAGGGTCTCAAGAGGCCTGATTCCTGGTGCGCAAGAATATGAGGAAGAGCACCACGATGACGGCTAGGGCCACGATCCCGGATATGCAGAGAACTATCGTCGAGTTCTCGAAGAAGAAGTCACGTGCCAGAACCATCATGGATGACAGTCCCATCAGGATCGCCGCGAGGATGAGGGCGGCATAGACCAGAGGCCCTTTGATCATGGTCGGTAATCGGATTCGTGGTTAAAAGGAATTGGCTTTATCAGCTGATGCCTATACGGTCGGCATGGAAGACCCCGCCGAGTACTGCATGCAGGCCGTAAATTGCTACGAGACCAATCCCGAGAGGGCCGTTGCGCTATTCGCAAGGGCGGGAGAGCTGGGTTCCCCCGAGGGATGGTTCGGTCTTGCGGAGATGAAGATAAACGGGATGGGCACGGAGAAGGATATCGAGGGCGCAGTCGAGCTCTATACGAAATCCGCAGAGGCCGGGAACTCCCCCGCTATGTTCAGGCTCGGCAGCATCTACACGGGCTCCTACGGCTATCCCGAGGACCAGATCCTATGCAGGATGTGGTTCGAGAAGGCGGCCGAGAACGGCGTGGAGCTGGCATATCCCGAGATAGCGGCGATCTACCTGTACGGCTACGGAGGGGACGCCGACCCCGAGAAGGCGCTCCATTACTACAGGCTCTCGGCGAAGGCCGGGGATGCTCAGTCCATGTTCATGATCGGATACCTGGAATCCGAGGACGCGGGGGTCCCGAAGGACGAGAAGGATGCCGTGGAATGGTTCAGGAAGTCCGCCGAGGCGGGGCTGCCGGAGGCGCAGTTCAGGATGGCCAAGCTCGCCGAGGATGGGAAGATCCCAGGCGGAGTGGCGGATGCGTTCAAGTGGTACAGCAGGGCTTCGGAGCAGGGATTCGCTCCGGCCAAGTTCAATCTGGCCACCATGTACTACGAGGGCAGGGGCGCTCCCCAGGATTTCAAGAAGGCCTACAGCCTCTATGACGAGGTCGCATCCACTATGGATGCCGATGCCCTGTTCATGACGGCGAGGATGCTGTTCGAGGGGCTCGGAGTGGAACAGGATGTGGAGAAGGCGATGGAAAGGTTCGGGCGTTCTGCCAGGGCCGGCAATCAGCTGGCCGCGGAGTTCCTTAGCGACCTCCGCAGGAAGCAGAACACCCAATTCGTGAAGATAGACGGGCTGTGATTAGTCGTCCATGGGCTCGAAGCTGGACTTGGGCTCGCCGCAGACCGGGCACTCCCAGTCATCCGGGAGGTCGGCGAATTTCACTCCGGTCTTCTCTTCATCGTAGATGTATCCGCACGTGGGGCATCTGTATTTCATGGTACGATTCTATCGTTTTTCTAATATAAAATCAACAAGGGATAGATAGTTGATAATTTAATATAAAGAAAAATGAGGGCCGAAGCCCTCGGTTTTTATCAGTTCTTCTTGCAGCATTCGCAGGACTCTTCGTCCTCGATGGTAACGTTCGGAGACCTGCCGCATGCGCTGGCACCGGAGCATCCGGAGCAGTTGCATCCGCAGCTGCTCTTTCCCTTCTTCCTGCTGTACCAGAGGGAGGCGATCGCCATAGCCACCAGGGCCACGACGATGCCTATCACGATCAGGTCGCCGTTGCTCATGCAGTCGTCGCCTCCTCCTTCTTCGAGAACGGCCTCAGCGGGTCCTTGACCACGAGGAAGTAGACGAGGATGATGAAGTCGATGATCGCGAACACTATGGAGTAGGTCTCCACCGTTCCACCCGTTGCCAGCCCGTATACCACGTACACGATGACCGAGACGAAGTACGCCAGCAGGCACTGGTACAGGAACGCGAATCCCGTGGACTTCCAGTCCCCGAGCTCCCTGTGTATGGCACCGATAGCCGCGAAGCACGGCGCGCAGAACATGTTGAACGTGAAGAACGACAGGATGGCTGCAGGGGCCAGCATGGCCGCCAGCGCGTCGGAGATGTCGGGTACGAGATCCGTAGTGATGAGCTGCTCCAGAGTTCCTATGAGATCCTCCTTGGCGATGAGTCCGGTGAGGGACGCAGCGGGCAGTTCCCAGTTGTCGCCCCATCCGAGGGGCAGGAACAGGTAGCTCAGCACTCCGCCGATTCCAGCGAGGATCGAATTGTCCATCTCATCCTCGCTGAGGAAGTTGAGGGACCAGTCGAACGATCTGAGGAACCAGACGAGCACCATGGCGAGCAGGATGATGGTCGCCGCCTTCTTCACGAATGCCCAGGACCTGTCCAGAACGGTCTTGGCACAGCTCACGAAGCCTGGCGCGTGGTACGGCGGAAGCTCCATGATGAAAGGAGAGGGCGTTCCGGCGAATTTCTTGAACTTCTTGATGATGATACCGGAGATGATGACAAGCACGATACCCATGAAGTAAGCGAAGACAGCTACCCACATGCTTCCGGCCAGCGCTCCGGCGATGGCAGAGATCACGGGCAGCTTGGCGCCGCAGGGCATGAAGGTACATGTCATGGCGGTTATACGGCGGTCGGACTCGGACTCGATGGTCCTGGTCGACATGACTCCGGGGACACCGCATCCGGTGCTGACGAGCAGAGGGATGAAGGATTTTCCGGAGAGGTTGAAGTATCTGAAGATACGGTCCATGACGAATGCGACACGGGCCATGTATCCTATCTCCTCGAGGATGACCAGACATGTGAAGAGTATGATCATCTGCGGCAGGAATCCTATGACGGCTCCCACTCCTGACAGGATACCGTCGCATAGCAGGCCTGTGAGGGGCTCGCTGACGCCGTTCTCCTCGCACCATGTGGCCACGCCGGGGATGATGACATCGCCGATGAAATCGTTGAGCTGTCCGGTGGCCCAGGCGCCGGGCGATGTGCCCAGGTCGCCGTCGTACATGGCGATGAAGTAGACGAATGTTATGACTCCGATGAAGATGGGTATTCCGAGGATCCTGTTGGTGACTATCCTGTCGATACGGTCGGACAGTGTGCCCTTCTCGTTCCTGGGAGCCTTCGTATAGGCCCCGCTGACTATCTCGGTGATCTTCTCGTATCTGCTGTCGGCGATGATGGAGTCCGCTGAATCGTCGTAATCCTTCTCCATCGCCTCGATCTCCGATGAGATGGCATCCCTTGCGCCTGGCACGCGCTCGTTCACAGCCTTGTCATCCTCTATTAGTTTGAATGCGTAGAATCTTATGTTGACATCCGGGATTTTGCCCTTGAGCGCCTCTTCCGCGGCCGTCTCGACCTTCTCTATAGCGTCATCGTACCTGACGAACTTGGGTGCATCCCCGTTCTTCGCCACGGAGTCAATCATGCTGACGAGCTGGTCTATGTTGTCCTTGCGCTTCGCGGAGATGGGGACCACAGGGACCCCGAGTCCCGCCGATAGCTTGTCGATATCTATCTTGTCCCCGAGGTTCTCGATCTCATCCATCATGTTAAGGGCGACGACCATGGGCTCTCCCATGTCGATCAACTGGAGCGTGAGGAATAGATTCCTCTCCAGATTCGTGGCGTCCACGATGTTGATGATTGCGTCGGGGTGCTCATCGATGATGAAGTTCCTGGAGACAATCTCCTCTGGAGAATAGGGGGAAAGGGAATAGATTCCGGGCAGATCTACCAGCTCGGAGTCGGTTCCCTTTATTCTTCCGACCTTCTTATCTATGGTTACACCTGGCCAGTTACCCACGCGCTGAGACGAACCTGTCAAAGCGTTGAACAGAGTCGTCTTTCCGCAGTTAGGGTTCCCTGCCAATGCGATTGTAAAACTCATTCTCTCACTCCTAAAATGCCGCCGAATGCCCGGCGGAACGGTCGATCGAGGTTACTCTACCTCGATCATCTCCGCATATTCCTTCCTGAGGCTCAGCTCGTAGCCGCGGACGGTGATCTCTACGGGATCCCCGAGCGGGGCCACTTTGCGCACATAGACATCGACACCTTTGGTGATGCCCATATCCATGATATGCCTCTTGAGGACGCCTTCGCCGTTGATCTTCTTGACCTTCAAGGTCGAACCAACGGTCGCTTCTCTCAAAGTAGTCATACTATCAGTTCTCACTGGGTAACGTGGATCTTAGCGGCCATCTTGGTATCGACCGCCACCCTGGAGCCCTTAACTTCCAGGATGAGGCCGGTGTTGTTGTTGCAGACCGCTTTGACCTCGCTGCCCTGAACGAATCCGAGTCCAGCCAGAAACTTTCTGATTTCTTCGCTACCAGAAATCTTGGAGACCTTACCGGACTGACCTACCTTCAGGAAAGACGCCGGCACTGTAGGCATGTTGGTCTCATTCCCCGCATTCGTCAATGCGGCGTTCATAGTCACAGTTAGACTCATGAATTAGGGATACCAAAATTCGTTATTTAATATTTTGGCAAGACTAACATTTGTTAGAAGCGTTGAAAAAGATAGACTAAAAGCTGATGATATAGGATTTTTGCCGGGGACCCCCCGATCCCCGGCAAAGGGTTACTAACAATGGCTACAGGCCGAAACGCCGTTGTGGGTTTAGCATTGGTTACATCCTACAGAGGTTCCAACGACGCTCTTTCCGTTTCCATCGAAGGGGTTTGGTGTCACGACCGGCCCCCCGACCGGTCTTGACTGTGATCAGGACGAGGTCTTCCTCGCCCCTCTGATGTAGCAGTGAGTGCTGCTCATGATTTTAGGAAAGCCTAAAAAGTATTTAAAATTTAGGATTGCCGAAATTAAGGTCTTACATTGAATAAAGACTATGCTGAAGATTATCCTTATTACCCTATAATAGATGCTTATTCTCATGTTAACAGATATCGAGATCGCATACGAGGCGAACCCAAAGCCAATCAAGGAAATCGCGGCCAAATTGGGACTCTCCGAGGATGACATCAGCCCCTACGGGAAGTACATCGCGAAGGTCCCCATCGAGAACCTCGAGAGGCTAAAGGACAGACAGGACGGAAAGCTCGTCATGGTCACGGCCATCACCCCCACTCCCGCCGGAGAGGGTAAGACGGTAACCTCAATCGGACTCATGCAGGGTCTGGGAGCGCTCGGAAAGAACGTAGTCGGAGCCCTCAGGGAGCCCTCCCTCGGACCGACATTCGGAATCAAGGGCGGAGCCACCGGCGGAGGATACGCGCAGGTCTACCCGATGTGGGACATCGACCTCCACTTCACAGGGGACATCCACGCGGTCGCAGCTGCCCACAACCTACTCTCGGCGATAGTCGATAACGAGCTGGTCAGGGACAATCCTCTTCAGATCGACCCTGCCCGTGTCGTGTGGAGGAAGACCGTGGACATGAACGTCCGCGAGCTGAGGAACATCGTCACAGGTCTCGGAAAGGACAAGATCAAGGGTGGAGTGCCCCACGAGTCCGGATTCATCATCACATCCGCATCCGAGATCGCGGCCATCCTGTGCCTCGCCAAGGACCGCGCCGACCTCAGGGCCAGGCTCGAGAGGATCGTCGTCGCGTACACATACGACAACAAGCCAGTCACCGTGAAGGACCTTAAGTGCGTGGGTGCCATGATGGTGCTCCTCAAGGATGCCATCAACCCCAACCTCGTGCAGACGCTGGAGGGACAGCCCGTGTTCGTCCACGGATTCCCCTTCGCCAACATCGCGCACGGAAACAACTCCATCATAGCCACGAAGACCGCCCTGAAGCTCGCCGACTACGTCGTGACGGAATCCGGTTTCGCTTCCGATCTGGGAGGGGAGAAGTTCATGGACATCGTCTGCAGGGAGTCCGGCCTCAGGCCGTCCTGCGTCGTCATAGTCGCGACAGTCAAGGCGCTCATGACCCACGGAGGAGGAGTACTCGAGGACGAGTCCACCCTCACCATCGAGGCCCTGGAGAAGGGAATGTGCAACCTGGACAAGCACATCGAGAACATGAGCTCGTACGGCGTACCCGTCGTCGTGGGAATCAACCACTTCGCCCAGGACACGCAGGAGCAGATGGACTACATCCGCGACCACTGCAAGAAGATAGGCGTCGCCGTCGCCTTCAACGACGGATTTATCAAGGGCGGAGAGGGAGCCAAGGAGCTCGCCCAGACCGTCGTCGACGTCATCGACAGCACTAAGACCGACTTCAAGTTCCTGTACGACCTCGACCAGCCCATCAAGAGCAAGATCGAGATCATCGCCAAGAAGATCTACGGAGCGGACGGCGTCACATACGACCCCTTGGTCGACAAGAGGATCGAGGGCTACGAGAAGGACGGCTTCGGTAAGCTGCCCATATGCATAGCCAAGACCCAGGCATCCCTGTCGGATGTGTCGACCCTCAAGGGAGTCCCCAAGGGATGGAAGCTCCACGTCAGGGAGATCAACATCTCCGCCGGGGCCGGATTCATCGTCCCCGAGTGCGGTACCCTCACGCTGATGCCCGGGCTCCCGAAGGTCCCCGCAGCGATGAGGATGGACCTGAAGGACGACGGAAAGATCGTCGGACTCAAGTGAAACCATAAAACCGGGGGCCAGCCCTCCGGTATTCTTCTTTTTGAAAAATCATTTGTAGTTCATGCCGGAATCGGCCATGTCGAACCAGCGGTCGGCTTCTTCGTCGTTCTGGGAGACCCCGTCGCCTGTCCTGTACATGTTCCCGAGAAGAACCTGCGCCCCGTGATGCCTGTTCAGCGCCGCGGTCATGAGCCATCTGACGGCCTTGGGTATGTCCCTCTCGACACCGGCACCGTTCTTGTAGTACTGGCCGAGTATGAACTGCGCTTCGATGTGGCCGTGCTCCGCCGCCTGCTTGATCCACCTCGCGGAGGTCTCGAGGTCCCTGGGGATGACCTCGTCCTTGAAGTACAGCAGTCCGAGCTCGTACTCGGCGCGGACATCTCCGCGGCCTGCCGCCATGAGGAAGTACTCCCGGGACTTCAGCGGGTCCTTCTTGACGTGGAGCCCGTTCAGGTAGATCATGCCCAGATAGTAGGCGCAGCCGGGATGGCCGCTGTCGAAGCCCCTTTCGAACCATGTCCTCGCCGAATCGTAGTCCTTCCTGACGCCCTGTCCGCGGGCGTAGATCAGCCCGAGATAATAATCCGCCTCCGGGCTGTTCTTCTTGGATTCCTTCACCAGGATGTTGTACGCCGACAGGTATTCCGACTCGTTGCTGTTGCGAATGATGAATTTCGCCTTTTCGAGAGGCTCCATCACATCCGAATCGGAGTACATATTGACATAATATCGAATCGAACATAAAAAGGAGTCATACTCCGATTCTGTCGGAACGGCCTCATCAGCGGTACTTTTTCCTATCTGAGAACGGTTTTCCGCGGTTCTCGCGCGAGATAGAAGAAAACCGTCAAATATGCCCCTTGAATAATGAGATGCGGTAAGTGCAAATGGCCTCTGAACCCTTCATACCAGCCCGCAGTCTGATGGACAAGAATTCTGACAGATACGATCTGTCCAAGGCGGCGGCCCAAGCCCAGGCCGGCGAATCCGACAATGCCGATGCCAGATATCTCTCGGCCCTCTTCCAGTACACCGGAGAAGGCGGGGTCGCGAAGGACAAGGCTGCGGCCAGGGAGCGGTTCTCCAAGGCGGCTGAGGAAGGATCAAAGGAGGCGGACATCGTCGCGAAGGAGCTGGAGCGCAATCCAGAGGATGTGATGGACGGGCTCATCGCGAAGAGGTTCCTCGGGGAGCAGAAGGACGCGGAGGCGTCCAGGGAACTGTTCCTGATGTACGATAAGGGCAACGATAAGGTCAAGAAGAACCATGCCGAGGCCGTCAGGTTCTATACCGCCTGCGCGGAGCAGGGCGATGTTGCCGCACAGACCAAGATCGGATTCATGTACATGATGGGTAAAGGCGTTCCCAAGGACAGGGAGCTCACCCTCAAATGGCTCTCCAAGGCGGCCGACAACGGCGACGGCACGGCGATGTACCGCATCGGTCAGATGTACGACCAGGGCCTCTGCGACACGGAGCCAGACGAGGCATTGGCCTTGAAATGGTACCAGCAGGCCGCGGAGGCAGGGAACAAGGACGCCCAGTTCTCCTTGGGATGCATGTACGCCATACCCAAGAGGAAGTTCACCGACCTCAGGAAGTCCGCGGAGATGCTGGAGAAGGCCGCGGAGCAGGGGCATTCGGAGGCCCAGTATCAGATCGGGATGTGCTATGCCTACGGCCAGGGGGTCAGCAGGGACCCGGCCCAGGCAGTCAAATGGCTCGAGAAGAGCTGCGAGAACGGCTACCAGCAGGGAATGGTGGATTTCGCGAACATGTGCTTCGAGGGACAGCTGGTCCCCAAGGACTACGAGAAGGCTGCCCACTGGTTCACCGAGGCAGCCAACCGCTGCAACGGATACGCGCAGTACGCCCTGGCATGCATGTACGGCAACGGATACTACTACGAGCAGAGCGACGAGCTTGCGCTGAAATGGTTCAAGGAGGCGGCGGAGATGGGGGAGGTCAACTCCCAGTACTGCCTCGGCTGCTTCTATTACGAGGGAAGGGGCTGCGAGAGGAACCTCGAGGAGGCCGCTCTCTGGTACACGGAGGCGGCCGAGAAGGGACACCCGGCGGCCATGGCCTTCCTGGGGATGTTCAAGGTCACAGGCTCAGGCGTGAAGCAGGACGTGGAGGAAGGGCTCCAGCTCCTGCATGATTCCGCCGAGCAGGGATACTACGAGGCCCAGTTCTATCTGGGCAAGCTGTACTACGAGGGCAAGTACGTCAAGAAGAGCGATATGCGTGCCAAGAAGTACCTCAACATGGCCGCCAAGCAGGGCGACCCCGATGCGGCCGCATTGCTGAACCAGATGAAGTCCAAGAGGAGATGATCCCCTGGGATTCGAGGACGTTCTGAAGGCGGCGCAGGACGGGGACCCGGACGCGCAGGTCGCCATGGGATATCTGTTCTTCAAGGGCGACGGAGTCGTCCAGGACAGGAGGGAGGCGGCCAGGTGGTTCGGCCTGGCGGCGGACCAGGGGAACGCCGAGGCAATGTGCAATCTCGGGCACATGCGCGCCCACGGGCTGGGCATGAGGCTGGACCTCGACAAGGCCATGGAGCTCTACCAGAAGGCCGCGGACCTCGGCGATGCCAGGGCCATGTTCAACCTGGGGTTCATGTATTCCGACGTGGAGGGCATCGAGCAGGACTGGGAGAAGGCGTACTATTGGTACTCCAAGGCGGCCGATGCGGGCAACATAATCGCCCTGTATAGGATGGCCGTCATGAACGAGGAGGGCAGGGGCATGCCCCAGGACATATCGAAGGCCATCGGATTCTACGAGAGGTGCTTCGAGGCGGGATTCCCCAAGGCAGGATACCGTCTGGGAAGGATCTACCTCGAGGGCAGAGGGGTGCCCAGCGATCCAGCGAAGGCATCCAGGTATCAGATCAAGGCTGCGGAGATGGGCTCCGAGGACGCCATGTGCGAGCTCGGTAAAATGCATCTTTCCGGCCAAGGGATGACACATAGTTTATCTAACGCTAAGAAATGGTTAACGAAGGCGGCCAACCGCGGCTCGGAGGAGGCGGCTGAACTGCTCAAAAGGATGAACGACGGTGAGTTCAAATGAGGATGAACGAGTATCAGAGGGAGATGATCCTGAGGGAGCTCTCGACGCTCAAGGATCACAGCCCCTTCTACGCCAGGAAATACAAGGACGTCGATATCTCCAAGATCCAGACCCAGGAGGACTTCGAGTCCCTCCCGTTCACGGACAAGGGGGACCTCCGCGAGGCCTACCCGCTCGGTCTGGCGGCGGTGCCGGAGAAGGACATCGTCAGGATCCATTCGTCGTCGGGAACCACGGGAACGCCCGTGGTGATACCCTACACCAAGAAGGATGTGGAGGACTGGGCGATCATATTCGAGCGCTGCTACGTGATGGCCGGGGTCACGGACAAGGACCGCATCCACATCACTCCAGGCTACGGCCTCTGGACCGCAGGGATAGGTTTCCAGGCAGGATGCGAGAGGCTGGGCGCCATGGCGATACCCATGGGTCCCGGGAACACCGAGAAGCAGCTCCGCATGATGGAGGACCTGAAGTCCACCGTGCTCTGCGCCACATCATCTTACGCTCTTCTCCTGGCGGAGGAGATCAAGAGGCGCGGGATCAGAGATAAGCTGTGCCTCAAGAAGGGGATAATAGGTTCCGAGCGCTGGGGCGACAAGATGCGCCAGAGCATCGCCAACGAGCTAGGCGTGGACTTCTACGATATCTACGGCCTCACGGAGATCTACGGCCCTGGCATAGGGATCAGCTGCGATTATCGTAACGGGATCCACATGTGGGACGATTACATCTATTTCGAGATCATCGATCCGAAAACCGGAAAGGTGCTCCCTGACGGGGAGTACGGGGAGCTGGTCATCACCACCCTCAGGAAGGAGGGCGCGCCGCTCATCAGGTACAGGACACATGACCTCACGAGGATCATCCCGGGGGAGTGCCCATGCGGATCTAGGTTCCCCCGCATAGACATCATCGTCGGGCGCACCGACGACATGATAAAGGTCAAAGGGGTCAACATGTTCCCGGCGCAGTTCGAGGAGGTGCTGGCCACTATGAAGGATGCCACCAGCGAATACCAGATCATGATAGACCACCTCGAGGGCAAGGACATGATCACCGTGTACTTCGAGACGCCCGCCGTCGGCGACCAGAGGGCCGCCGCGGAGGAGGAGCTCGTACAGAAGGTCAAGTCAAAGATCGGCGTCACGGTGGTCCCCAAGGCGGTGGACCTCGGGTACCTCCCGAGGAGCGAGAAGAAGACCAACCGCATCTTCGACAACAGGTACTGATACCATGTCCGAGGAGCTGGATGTCCTGGTGGATGCGATAAGGAAGGCATCCAGGATCGTTATGGAAGGGGACCGCACATCCGAATCTAAGCCCACTGCCGTAGGCATCTACGATGTCGTAACGGACTCCGACGTCCTCGCGGAGAAGTCCATCATCGAATCCATAAAGCAGGCATTCCCGGACGACCATATAATCTCGGAGGAGACCAATCCGGACCAGAAGGTCTCCGAGCGCTGCTGGACCATCGACCCCATCGACGGGACCATGAACTACACCAGAGGGATACCGTTCTTCGGCATCCAGGGGTGCTTCATGGAGGACGGCGTCCCCAAGGCTTCAGCCATCTATCTGCCGGTGTTCGACGAGATGTACACCGCATCGGACGAGGGCGCGTTCCTTAACGGTAAGCCGATACACACATGCGGGCCCAGGCCGCTCAAGCAGTGCCTGGTGTCAACCGGTGACTTCAGCCGCAGGTCCCAGCAGTTCAGGGATGCCCAGGCGGTCATCTACCACGACTGCTATCCGCTCATAGGCAGGTTCAAGATCTTCGGCTCAGCGTCGGTGGACTTCTCATATCTGGCGTCGGGACGCATAGACGTCCACACAAGGTTCCTCAACAAGATCTGGGATTTCATGCCCGGCATGCACATAGCGGAGAAGGCCGGAGCGGTCTACGACAGGAAGCTTATGGACGATCACGGCATCCTGGTGATGTGCTCCTCCAAGGAGGTCCTGGAGGAATCCTTGGACACGCTGGTCCCGAAGTTCATAAAGGTCTTCCAGTGAGATTCTCTGGGATCAGGATCTCTTGGATCCGCCGAGCATCACTAGATAGGCGAGCAGAGCTTCCAGTTGGATCCTCTCGTTGCTTCCCTCGACTATGCGGAACTCTATCTCCCCGGTCTTGTCCATGAACCTGACCTTCTCCGCATCGGTGATGCTGAGGTCGAAGAACGTGGAATGGATCTGCTTGATGATGTCCTGACCGGACAGTCCGAAGGTAATCATGATGTCGTCCAGCATGTCGCGGGCCTTGATGAAGTTCCCGGCAAGGGCGGTCTCGATCATGTCCTTCACCGCCTGAGGGTTGGCCATTCCGGTGGTCTGGTAGATCACATCGAGGTCTATCTTCTTTCCGAGGGATGCCGCCACCTGCAGAGAGTTCACGGCGCGCCTCATGTCGCCCCTTGCGACGTGGATGAGGCCCTCCATGGCATCGTCCTCTATGTCGACGTTCTCCTTCTGGACGATCATGTTCAGGAACTCCCTCACATCATCGGCGGTCAGGGGCTTGAACCTGAACACGGCGCACCTGGACTGGATGGGGTCTATGATCTTCGACGAGTAGTTGCATGAAAGGATGAAACGGCAGATCCCGGAGAACTTCTCCATGGTCCTCCTCAGCGCGGCCTGCGCATCGGACGTCAGCGCATCCGCCTCGTCCATGAAGATGATCTTGAACTCGGCGCCTCCCAGAGGCGCGGTCCTGGCGAACTCCTTGATCTTCCCGCGGACAACGTCGATACCCCTCTCGTCGGAGGCGTTCAGCTCGATGAAGTTGCCCTTCCATTCGTCCCCGAACATGGATTTGGCCAGTGCAAGGGAGCAGGTCGTCTTTCCGGTCCCCGCGGGTCCGGTGAAGAGCAGGTGCGGCATGTTCCTCGAAGCGACGTAAGCCTTGAGCCTCTCGGTCACATGCTTCTGTCCGACAACATCGTCCAGGTTCTTGGGCCTGTACTTCTCCGTCCAAATCTCGTTCATTGGGATCGGTCAGCCATAGGTGTCGATGTTAAAGAGTCTATCCCCCCGACGGGCCGTCTCCGCACGCGCGTGATAGTCTTTTATTGGCCTAAGGCATGTCCGAATCACCCAGAAGACGTGGAATCCATCAAGCAGCAGACCACGATAGGTGCAGATAATGTTCGAGAAATCATCCAGTATCATCAGGGATGCCACCATATTCGGTTATGATTACGTTCCGAAGAACCTCATCAACAGGGACGTCCAGATGAAGCAGCTCGAATCCATATTCCGTCCTCTGGTGGAGTATGACCGCCCCTGCAACGCTTTTCTCATGGGGCCGGTCGGTACCGGGAAGACGGTCACCGCCAAGAAGTTCTGCCAGGACATGAAGGAGTACGCCGTCGGGAAGGGCATCCCCTTGGACACCATCTACATCAACTGCAGGAACAGCAGCACCGAGAACGGGGTCCTTCTGACGCTCATCAGATACTTCGACAAGGGGCATCCCGAGAGGGGGTTCTCCAACGACGACCTGGCCCGCATACTCAAGATCCATCTCACGAAGAACAAGAAGCCCCTGGTGGTGACGCTGGACGAGGCCGATGTGCTGTTGAAGAAGAACACGGTGGACCTGATATACCAGATCACCAGGCTGTCGGACGATGTGAACAAGCCTGCCCCGGTCTCTCTGATACTGATCTCCCAGCAGTCCGTCTACAACATGATGGACGAGGCGTCGGCGTCCACGTTCCGTCGCTCGACCATGGTGAAGTTCGACAAGTATTCATGGGAGGAGCTGAGGGCCATAGTGGCCGAGAGGGCCGAGTATGCGCTGTACCCGGGGAAGATATCCGACGATGCCCTGGACCAGATCGCGGACAGCGCCGAGGAGTTCGGCGATGCCAGGATGGCAATCGAGCTTCTCGAGAGGGGCAGCCTGATAGCCGAGGAGGGGACCGCGGGCGAGGTCACCGTGGAGAACATCCGCGCGGCGAAGGCGCACATCTACAGCACGGTGTCCGAAGCGAAGCTCATGGATCTGGACATCAACAAGAAGCTGGCGCTTCTGGCGATCGCCCGCGCCATGAAGCAGAACGTCATGATACCCACATCCGCGGCCGAGAAGACCTATGCGATCGTTTGCGAGGAGTACGACATCCCCGCCCGCAAGCACACCCAGTTCTGGAGCTACATCCAGGACCTGGAGAAGGTGGGGCTCATCAAGACCAGGGTATCCTCCAAGGGGCGCACGGGGCGCATCACCAGCGTGTCCCTGCCCGACATCCCCTCGAAGGTTCTGGCGAACAAGATAGAGGAGCTCCTGGAGGACGAGCTCAGGGGTGCGCCCGATGAAGTGCGATCAGTGCTCGGCCGAGGCGGTCACGTTCATCAGGTACAACGGGATGCATCTCTGCGCCCAGGATTTCTCGAGGTTCGTGGAGAAGAGGGTCAAGAGGGAGATCAGGAAGCAGATCAAGGTCTATCCGGGCGACCAGATTGCGGTGGCGGTCTCGGGCGGCAAGGACAGCATGGTCGCTCTGAAGCTGATCTCCGACGTGTTCGGGCCCAGGAACCGCATCGGGGTGCACGCCATCACGATCGACGAGGGCATCGAGGGATACCGCCCTCCCAGCGTGGATATCGTCAGGAGATTCTGTGAGGAGAAGGGCATACAGTTCCACCTGCGCTCGTTCACGGAGCTGGGGGTCACCATGGACGCGATCGCACCGCTATCCAGGGACAGCAGCCCCTGCACGTACTGCGGGGTGTTCCGCAGGAGGCTCATGAACGACGAGGCCAGGAAGATCGGAGCGAAGTTCCTGGCGACGGGCCACAACCTCGATGACATGGCCCAGTCCATAATGATGAACTTCGTCAGGGGCGACGTGGAGAGGCTGGCCAGGATGGGCCCCCACGAGAGGGTCCAGCCAGGATTGATACCCAGGTTCCTACCGCTGAGGCTGATCCCGGAGAAGGAGAGCCTGCTCTACGCCATAGTGAACGATATAGAGTTCTGGGACGGCGAATGCCCCTACTGGCAGGAGGCCCTCAGGAATCAGTACAGGAGCATCGTGGACGAGCTGGAGGACCGTTCCCCCGGCTCTAGGCACAGCATAGTCTCCTCTTACGATACGTTGCGTCCGATGCTGTACAAGGAGTACACCACATCGAATCTCCATCTCTGCAAGTGCGGGGAGCCCACCGTGGGCAGGAGATGCAAGTCCTGCGACCTCCTGGCAGACGCCAAGAGGAAGCTCGGGGATATCTGAGATCAGATCTTCTTCCACTTGGCCCCGTCCTTGGAGTCCTCCAGGACGACGCCCGCATCCTTGAGCCTGTCGCGGATCATGTCCGCCAGGTCGTACATCTTGTTCTTCCTGAGCTCCGCGCGGAGGTCTATCAGGATGGACATGACATTATCCAAAGTCTCATCATCTGCTCCGTCGTCGGCGGGGATGATGTTGAGGATGCCGTTGAACTCGTCCATGAGCTCCAGGTGCTTCTGGGCGGCCTTCTTGCAGAGGGTCCTCTCGTTCATGGACTTGTTGGTGGCCCTGACCATCTGGAAGATGACCTCGATGGCCTGGCGGGTGTTGAAGTCGTCGTCCATGGCGTCCCTGAAAGCCTGCCTGTACGATTCGATGACATCGCAGCAGTCGTTGGAATCCGCATCGCCCTCCGGGGCGTTCTTGACGTAGGACTTGAGGTCCTTGTAGTTGTTGATGATCCTGGCGTCGGCCGCCTTGGCCTCCTCCAGCATGTCCTCGCCGTAGAGCAGGGGGCTCATGTAGTGGGTGTTGAGGAAGTAGAATCTGATGGTCTGCGGGTCGTACTTGGCGGCGACGTCCTTGACCGTGAAGAAGTTGCCCAGCGATTTGGACATCTTCTCCTCCTTGGTCATGCCGTGGCCCTTGACCTGCAGCATACCGTTGTGCATCCAGTAGTTGGCCAGGGGCTTCCCGGTGACGGCCTCCGTCTGGAGGATCTCGTTCTCGTGGTGCGGGAATATGAGGTCGTTCCCTCCGCCGTGGATGTCTATCTGCTCGCCGAGGTACCTGTCGATCATGGCGGAGCACTCGATGTGCCATCCGGGCCTTCCCTTTCCCCAGGGCGAGTCCCAGGAGCACTCACCGGGCTTGGCCGCCTTCCAGACAGCGAAGTCCATGGGGTTCCTCTTCTCCTCGTCCATCTGGACGCGTCCGGAGGAGGACATGTCCTCGAGCTTGGACTTCACGAGCCTGCCGTAGTTCTGGACTTTGTCGATGGAGAAGTACACGCTGCCGTCGCTGGTGACGTATCCGAATCCGTTGTCGATGATCTTCTGGACCATCCTGATGATGTCGCCGATGCACTCGCTGGCCTTGGGGTAGATGTCCGCCTTGTTGATTCCGAGCTTGGCGGAGTCCTCGAAGTACTTGTCGATGTATCTGGCCGAGAGCTCGAGGGGGTCGATGCCCTCCTTGGTGGCCCTGTTGATGATCTTGTCGTCCACGTCGGTGAAGTTGGTGACATGGGTGACCTGATACCCGCAGTACCTGAGGTAGCGGACCACGGTGTCGAAAACTATCATGCACCTGGCGTGCCCCATGTGGATGTCGTCGTACACGGTAACTCCGCATACATACATCTTGACCTTTCCCGGTTCGATCGTCTTGAACTCCTCTTTGGAGTTGGTCAGCGTGTTGTGGATCATCAATGACATCTGATCGATGTCGTATCCTGCATGTTGTTTAATAAGATTGGCAACGCGCGAGGGGATCACTTGGTCAGTTTGGCGATCTGGTCCTTGAGCTCCTGGATCTCCTTCCTGAGCTCGGAGATCTCGTCCTCCTCGGGATCCGGCAGGTTGGAGTGCATGAGCTCGTCCTCCACCTTCAGGCCCTTGTACCTGACCACCCTTCCGGGGACTCCGACCACTGTGCAGTCGTCCGGCACGTCCTTCAGGACGACGGACCCCGCTCCGATGCGGACGTGATTGCCGATCCTGATGGCCCCAAGGACGGATGCGTTGCATCCGATGACCACATGGTTCCCGACGGTGGGGTGCCTCTTGCCCTTGCTGGTGGAGACTCCGCCTAGGGTGACGCCCTGGTAGATGGAGACGTCGTCCCCGATCTCCGAGGTCTCGCCGATGACCACGCCGGTGGCATGGTCTATGAAGAATCTCTTTCCGATGGTGGCGCCCGGGTGTATGTCGCAGCCGGTGAGCTGGTGGGCCTTGTAGTTGATCTCCCTGGCCTTCTCCTTCTCGCCCTTGAGCCACAGCTCGTGGCTCTCCCTGTACATGCTGACGGCCTGCAGTCCTGTGTGGTACTTGATGGCGTCATCCTCGTTTATGAGTGCGGGATCCTTCTCCATCGCTGCAGCCAGGTCGTCCGGGTCTACCTTCATGTTATCGAGACCGTATTCAGATGCACATAAATAACCGTTGATGGGCCTGTCCGTCGGATTCGTCTCCTGAACCTGATGAGGTCCAGCATCTCTTTGGACGGGATCCTTTTCAGTATCATCTCGCCGCATGTGCGCTCCTTCAGGATGTCCTGCACCGCCATCGGACGGCGGGACCTGGCGGATTCCACCGCACGGTCCAGCTTGGCCTGGTTCTCCGCATGGATGCGGAATAGCGCCTCGCCCACGTCCACATGGTCCCCGACCTTATGCAGCAGCTCTATGCCTGCGCCAAGATCGGACGGTGCGCCGGCCCCTTTGGCGATGGCGACTATGCTGGCGTTGTCTATGAACTGGACGTATCCCGTCCTCTTGGCATGGACGTCTTTCACGAACTTCCCCGGTACCAGATCATCGGACCTCAGACCCGGGTCGCCGTTCTGCGATTTGACGATCTCCATGAACTTCTCGTGGGCCTTCCCGGACCTGAGGGTCTCCAGGGCCAGGGACTTCCCGTCATCCACCCCACCCATCTCCAGGAGGATCCCGGCCACCGAGCAGGCCTTGTCCACGACGTCTGGGTCCCCGTCGCCCTCCTCGAGCACGCGGATGCACTCCCTCGCTTCAAGTATCGGCCCTATGGCGGACCCTACGGGCTGGTCCGCGCGGGTCACGGCGCATTCGACGTGGATCCCCAGGATGGTCCCGAGGTCTATCAGGTCCCTGGCGAAGGATTCGCCGGTCTCCATGTCGGGTATCTTCGAACCCGCGCCCATGGGTATGTCGACCAGCAGATGGGTCGTTCCCAGGGCCACCTTCTTGCTCATTATCGAGGCCATCATCATGGGCCTCGGGTCTATTCCCATCGGGCGCTCCGCCGCTATGATGAGCCTTCCGACCGGAGCGTAGTCCTCGTTGCCGCAGGCGAACACGCCGCCGTTCTTCCTGACCGCTTCCTTCAGGGAATCGGCGTCCATTTCCACATCGCAGAAGGTATCCACGAAGTCGGATGTCCCGCACGCGCTGCTGACCGAGCGCGACGACAGCTTGGGGATGCACATCCCGTGGGAGGCCACTATGGATACCACGATAGGAGTGATCTTGTTCCCGGGAACTCCTCCCAGGCTGTGGAAGTCGAAGACCGGCTTCACCCCCAGGTCGATCGTCTTCCCGGTGCCGGCCATGGAGCGCGTCAGGTATGCCACTTCCACCAGGTCGCTGTTGTTCACGTTGAACGCCGAGACGAACCCTATGATCTCCTTCTCGGAGAGGTTACCGCCCATGATGTCGCTCACAATGGAATCGATCTCCTCCTTGTCGAGGACCCCTCCGTTAATCTTCTTGCGGATGGACCTGATGGATTCGGGCATGGGATAGTACACGACATCAACGGGATCTCCGTCCCAGACGCTGCATTTGGCCATCATGTCCGGCGGCATCAGTATGGTGTCCTTGGGGATGAACGAATCCGATATCAGCACGGTGCTTACGGCGGACGACCCGCCGGTGATGCATACGCGGTCCGTCGGACCCACTCCGAGTTCGAGGCAGTCATCTCTGTTCATGATGACTATCGGTCCCGACACCGCAAGGTCGGATTCGCGCGCTGTGAGCTTCATGATGTACGGGAATGCGTTCCCTGTTATTAGTGACTCGGAGCATTCTATCGGGCAGATAGCCGCAAAAAATTGCGGCAAAATAATTTAGTCGCAAATTTTTGCAAGTAAATAATATAGTTGCAAAAAACTGCAACTATTTTTACTGGCTAGAGAAGATTCTCACGAATTAGCAACAGATGGAGCGATCCTCACTGCTCGAATTCCTCTCCTCTTGCGAAGTTGACGGAGGGGCAGGGCCCGAAGCATTCCCTGCAGAAGATGCAGTCGTCCTCATGGATGTGCACCTTGCCGTCCTCCATGTAGAGGGCGTGGGGCCTGCATCTCGCCGCGCAGAGGCCGCATCCGACGCACTGCTCCCCGCGCATGATGAGCTGGAACACGTGGTCTATGGTCCTCCGGGCGTCGAGCTCCGAACCGGACTTGCTGATGATGGACCCCTCGGCATACAGCGTGGCGCCGCCCAGCTCCAGGTAGTCGTTCTCCACCTTGTCCGGGACGATCCATGTGATCGCATGGCAGAACGGCCTTACCTTCTCCAGGTCTATGGGCCTCGACAGTGCGGCCTCTATGCTGTATCCTATGACGCAGGGCGAGTAGCCGTCCTGCACCTTGATCGTGATCGGTCCCTTCTCCGGGGCCTTGGTCTGCTTGGTAAGCTCTGAAACCTCTTTTCCGGACACCCTGTGCACCTCCTCCCTTATCGAGTTGGGAGCGTTCTTCCATCTCCAAAGGCCGAACTCCTTCCATTCCTTCGGAAGGCCGCGGTCGGCCATGTAATCGTCGAGATACCTGTCCCACTCGTCCCATCTGTCGCTGTTGCCGGCTACGACGTCGAACTCCGCCAGATCTGACGCGGGACACAGGAAGCACCCTATCCTGTCCAGGCCTCTGGTGTACCAGACGTTGTAGGGCTCCTTCTTGTAGAATATGTACATCCAGACGTGCATCGCGCACCAGTTCTGGATCGGGGAAGCTCCGATCTGTCCGGGGGTCCAGGGGTTCTTCCAGACCCTGGGTTTGGAGTTCCTCTGCTCGGACTCGTACTTGCGCTGGCCGATGAATGACAGCACGCCGTCGGGGAAGTGCTTGTTGATGGCTCCCACCGTCGGGCCCAGCTTGTTGGTCTTGCAGCACCACCTGTAGTCCTTGGCCGGAGGCCCGAAGTAGACCAGGTTGCCGAAGAAGGCATCCGTGGGTGCCTTCTCCTCGATCAGCTGCAGGCCGTGCCTCTCGCAGACATCGTGGACGTGCTGGACGGTCTCGTTGAACTCCAGTCCCGTATCTACGAAGAGCACTGGAAGCTTCAGACCCGCGTCCATCGTGAGGAGCAGCGAGGCGAGGCTGTCCTTGCCTCCGGAGAACGAGACTATGGCTGGAAGATCGTTCTTCTCTATCGTCTTGTGGATGAAGCCGACGGCCTCGGAGACCCTCTTCTGGATGACTCCCTCGTTGGCGGCGACGGCCTTGTCCCACGAGTTCTCCTTGTCGGTGAGGTCCCTGAACTCCTCCGGCCTGTACCATCTGGTCCTGACGGCGACGCCCTTAGTGGACTCCACCATCTCGGGACCGGTCATCTTGGCCATTCCGGTGGCGATTATCTCCCTGTCGGGGGTGACTATTATGATCTCGTCGCCGAACTTGATGTCCGGATCGGCATCCACCACGCCGGGGGCCATGAGGTTCTTGCTCTCCCTGACGAAGGGGACGGCCTCCGGGTCGCAGACAACGTAACCTTTGGAGAAGTGCTTCCCGATGCGGTACGCGCCCTGCATCCTGGCGACGAACTTCCATCCGGAGCCCATGTCGTACCTGAAGGAGGCGATGACGGCTCCGTCTATGACGACCTCGTCCATCCTGTCGAGGGACGGGGCCTTGCTTAGAATGACTATGTGATTGTCGGGGATTACCGCCCTGCCGGCACCCTCCCCGTAGTCGCGGTCCAGCGTGCTCCTCAGAAGGTCGATGTCATGCTGGAACGCGGGCCTGGAATCCCCGGGGGGAGTGAGCACCACCTCTTCGGTGGGCGAGCCGCAGACCGGGCAGTTCTCCTTCTCCAGTATCGGAAGGTTGCATTCGTAGCACCATCTCAGATGGTTCTTTCCCAGTCTTATCGCTGCCATTTCGCTCAGTCTCCCCTAGGGTGTGGGCGGTATAAATCGTTTGATGGAGGCATTACTTTGAAACCTGGTCGCTCCGCCGGAAGTGGTTCTTCTTGTGCTTCACCGCCTTCATCCTCAGAACCTCCTGATGTGGAGCACCACGAGCACCGCCGCTATGGCCGCTATCGCTGCCGCGGCGGCGATCAACGGGATGTTGGAACCGCCGCCGTTCCTGGTGTTTTCGGGTTCGGGAACGTTCACGGGCCTGTCCTCGGTGTCGGTGTCCGTGTCGGTCTTTTCCGGGGCGGGCTCTTCGGCCTTCGGCTCTTCGATAACCGCCTTGGTCTCGATCGCCGTCCAGCGGGGGTAGAGGTCCAGGTCCGTCGATACGGTGATCGTTGACGGCAGGACCTCATCCGAGCCGGATACAGCCCATCCGCTGAATGTGTATCCGGCCTTGGAGGAGGACCTGAGCTCGATCTCGTCGCCTGAGCTGCAGTAGACGATCTCTGCCGGATCGATGTCATGGTACGTCACGGATGCCAGGTCCTCCCATATGGTGTAGAGGGTGGTGTCCCTGCTCATGAGCACGGCCATCTCGGTCGAGTATCTGGGAGACACTGAGCTCTGGGACTTGTCCCATCCGATCAGCTTGTATCCTGTCCTCTGGGGGACCTGCTGCTGGGACAGCAGGAACTGGGTCCCGTAGTTCAGCTCATGGGAGGACAGCAGGGTGCTTCCGTCCATGAGCCTTAGGGTCACGGTGGGCAGCGTGTACGTGGTGTAGTCGGTGCCTCTCTGGGTGGAGCCTGAAGACCTGCTCGTTGTAGTGTCCTTGGGCTCGCTGGTGGCGGTCTGCGACGGAGTGGTGTCCGCCGGTGCTGGAGTCACATCCGCTTTGTCGGTCTGGTCCTCGCCTGATTTGCTGGTAGATGTGTCTGGGGTTGTGGAGCTGGGTTTTTCGGATGGCTCCTCTGTTTTGGTTCCAGTATCAGGTTCGGTCTTTCCACTGTCGGCGGATGGTGTCTCCGGCACCGGGTCCGATGGCCCGACCGGGGCCGTCTGCGACGGCGTGTCGCTGGTCGGTGCCGAGGACTGCCCTATATCCGCAGCGGGGGCTTGAGTGCCGCTGGTATCGTCGTCGGTATCAGACGTATCCGTGGATGCAGGCTCCTGCATCTTGGGTTCATCCGCGGATCTGGTAGGTTCTGTGGACTGTGCGCTGTCTGGCTGTGCGTCGCCCTCCTGTGCGGAGGACGGGACGCCTTTCTTATCGTTGACGGGAGTGTCGGCAGCAGGAGGCTCTTCTGCCGTTTCATCGTCCTTTGTGTCTTGTCCGGGCTCGATATATCCCTCAGGCGCATCGTAATGCCAGACCTCGTAGAGATCGTTGTCTCTGGTCACGACGATGCTGTCGCCGCTGACATAGCATACCTCGCCTGATTCGGTCACGGACCAGCCCAGGAAAACATACACCGCGCGATCGGCAGGGGCAGGAATGACGAACTGCCCTCCGTCGACCACTGCAGTCTCCGACACCTTCCCGTCGTATTTGTGGATGGACACGATGAACTTGTCCTTCTCCGCCCAGACCGGGAACAGATTCAGGTCCCCGGTCACTGTCATGGACGTTCCGTCCACGATAGCTACGGATCCGGTGGCGGAGGTGGCCCATCCTCTGAGGTAGTGGTCTTCCTTCACGGCGGACTCGTGTCCGATGGTGACCTCCGTCCCCCAGTCGTAGTTCATGGTGACTATCGGATCCAGGAAGTACTTGACTTTGACAGTGACTGTGTTCCATACGGCGTTCATGGTGATGTTGGAATTCACCGTGATCGAGTCTCCTTTGAAGTATGTGGTATCGGTCCCCGTAATCCTCCAATTCATGAACAGCTTGCCGTCCGCGGACGGGTTGTCCTGACTGATGGTCATGCTCCTGCCGTCGTAGCAGGTGTCGGTACCGAGGACGGTCGTTCCGTCGGTATAGGTGACGGTGCGGACGAGCCTGTCCTCGAACACCGCATAGACGATGCAGTCCTCGGTGATCGTCGGGTTCGATACGAGCACTGAGCCGTTACCGGTCAGGCTCCATCCCAGGAATACCTTGTCCTCGGGCTCTTCCACGGAAAGGGAAGAGAGGTCCAGGGCGGTCCCGGTCTGGACCGTCTGGCTGGAAACTATGGCTCCCAGCGAGGATATCTCCACCGTGCGGACATCCGCGTTCCAGAGGGCCACCGCGGTATGGTCCATGTAAGTTCCGATCAGGGCTCCCGCCGAGAGGTACTCGTTGTTGACCATCCATCCCGAGAAGTTGTAGCCCTGCACGTCATCCAGCTCGGGGTAGCTATCGCCGACGCTGAAGTCGCCTCCGGTCGGAAGCCCGGACACACCGCTGATCCCGGAGTGGGAGTACGTGATGTGGATGTCGTCGAAGTCCGCCAGGAGGTAGACGTCAGAATCGTATGTCAGGAACTGGTTCTCCGTGATGGTCACTTTCGGAGAGGTCTCTCCGTCGATGTACCATCCGTTGAAGAGATTGGCTGCGATGGCGGGCTCGGGCAGGGTGTAGGTCCCGTCCCCCGTGTAGTGGTCGACGTCCGCCATCCCCAGGTAATCCGGGAAATGTATTGTTGTGCATTTGCCCTCTACCGTCATGTTGGTCAGGTTGAACTGGCATTTGCAGATGTATCCCTCGGACTGAAGGCTGGAGACCACTGACTTGTCGGTAGTGGAGTCCTTGAAATGCAAAGGTATCCCTGAAGAAGCCACCTGGATCCAGATGTAGTAGGTCCCGCTGTTGTTCTTGTTTGAAAGGATCTTGAGTACGCTAGCGTTCTTGATTGTGATCTCGGGGACGCCCGTGAGCTTGAAGGTCTGACCATCGTTAACCACCTGCCCCTTCAGGTCCGTGTCCGCGAAGGCATCGGATGCGACGCTGGTGATGTTCCTCATGTCCTCGAAGGCGATCTTGCTCCCTTTGTACACGTTGCTCTTGAGCTCGGTCACGCCTGTGCCCGAGAGGTACGGTCCTGTGCCCTTGCAGTTCTCGAAGGCGTTGGCCCCCACGGTCGTCGTGGTGGATGCCAGGAAGAACCTGCATTTCCCTGTGTCCTTGAATGCCGAATCCCCGATTGACACCGTCGCTTCCGACATCACATAGGTAAGGCCGGTGCATCCTTCGAACGCACCGTCGCCTACGGTCTCCACAGCATCGCCCATGACGACGTTGACAAGACCGGTGCAACCACTGAATGCCCCATCCTTCACAGAGGGGGACGTTATGTAGATATTCGCGCCGGGCAGGGTCTCATCCGTGTACGATACGGTGTCCGCATCGTCCACGGTGATGTATCCCGACAGGGTCTCCCCGTCGAACCCTCCGAAGCCGGCGATATAGAAGGCCGTCACCATGGTAAGCACCACGGCGATCGTCGCCACACTCTTGTTCATCTTGCTCTCCTCTCTGCAACCCATCTGCATGGTTTGCATGAGGGAGTCTACTTCGGAGTATTAGACTGGTGGCCGGTTTTCTAAGGTCTTTAGATTGATTTAGGAGAGGCTAAAAGGAGGCCCCTTTCAGAGCCTGGCCTTCAGGAAGAGGCTCTTGTCCGCGTCCACGGGGATCGTGGCGTCGTAGCCGACCTTCCATGTGGTCTTCCCATGCGAGCTCGGGTCGAGGGACGACCCCGCCGCGCCGGGGATCCTGATGATCCTGTCGGCCTGCATCCTGGTCGCGACGGCCCATTCGACCTCGCGGTCGTTGAAGATGTCTATGTCGTCGTCGACGATGATGACGCTCTTCATGGACGGGTGGCCGGTGAACGCCGCCATTATGGCGTTGACGCCGTCCCCTTCCTTGTTCTTCTTGATGGACACCACGCCGTTCAGCCAGCAGCATCCCCCTTCCGTGAGGCGGACGTTCTTGACCCTGGGAACTGCCTGCCTGACGGTCTTGAGGATCATCGGCTCCCTGGGGAGCCCCATGAGCATGAAGTGCTCGTACCCTCCGGGCAGGAGGAGGTGGAACATGGGGTCGGGGCAGCTCCAGATCCTGTCGATCTCAATGACTGGCTGCTGCCTCTCGAAGTCGTAGGTTCCGGTGATGTCGACGAAGGGGCCCTCCTTTGTCTCTTTGAGGGTGATCCTTCCCTCCAAGACGTAGTCGCAGTCCGATGGGACCAGTATGCCGTTGTCGCATCTGCCGACCTTCAGCGGGGACCCGTGCCCCTTGATGTGCATGGCGGATGCGACCTCGAGCTCGTCGGCCCCGAAGTCCATGGACGTCGCCGCGGCGAGGAGGACCTCGGCCTGCGCTCCCACGCATATGGAGATCCTGAGCTCCTCGCCCTTCTCCTTCGCCATATTATAGAGTGTGAAGAGATGCCTGGGGACCAGCCTGACTGCGATGTGGGTGCCGTCCATGATCATCATCCTGTGGAACGACACGTTCCTCTTGCCGTCGTACTCGGTGACTATGACGCCGGATGTGATGTATCTGCCCCCGTCCTCCGGGAAGTACTTGGGTATGGGGAGCTTCATGAGGTCCGTGTCGACCTTGCAGCTCTTGAAGCAGGGATCATCGACTACCTCGCACGCTTTGGGGCAGTTGACCGCGTCCAGGATATGGGTGACGATGTTCTCCTTGGGGATGTTCAGGGCCTTGGCGATCTTCTCTCTGGTGGAGAATCTGTTACCGGCGGCCTTTCCGCCGTTAAGGTCCTCGAAGACCACGGTTGCGTTCTGATCCGCCATGAGCGCCGAGGATACCTCCTTGGACTCAGCTTCCACATGCGACTGGATTGTCCTGATTTCGCCGAACAGCGAATCCTTGACCGACATGAGACGGCAAAGCGCGTTTTAGGATAATAAGATAGAGTCCGATTATCGTCGGACGGGAAACGGGTTTGGACGGGGAGGCCCCCGTCTCAGTCATAGTTTCTTCTTGTACTCTTCCTGCTGGGCCTTGAGCTCCTCGATCTTCTTGCGCGACTCGACGATGCTCTTGTACAGGTCCATGATGGACTGGTCCTCGAGGGTGTTCCCTGCATCCAGGTATTCTACAATCTTCTTTCCGATGTCCCTGGTGGAATCCCTGATCTTCGACTCTTCCTTGCTGATGTCGACCTCGGCCTTTCCGCCGTCAACTACGGTCCCCAGCTTGTCGTCGGCCTTCTTCAGGCCCTCGTTGATATGGTCCATGAGTCCCATTTGCAAACCTTCCGCTCCTGAGAGCGGATGGTTGATTGTCAATCTGAGGTATAAGCAGTGCGGTTTCACCGCAAGCGGGGTCGGACACGACTAACGTCGAATGGATGTATCATCCAATTAAAATAATACAAGGCCGATTCTCGCTTCATGACCAAATTTGAGGATCTGCTCAGAGAGTATGTATCGATAGACGAACAGGACCGCGCAGGATTCTTCCTGGCAAAGGTCCAGACCATTGACGGGTACAGCAAGGCGTTCCCGCTCATATGGGACCTGACAGAGACATTCATGTGCAAGGTCGCGGTCGCGGACGGTAAACTGGACGTCACTGAGTACGCCGTGTTCCAGGGAATCAGCATCCACCGCCGCGGTGAGCCCCTCGATCCCGACGAGTTCACACAGAGGCTCGGAACATTCGTGAAGGAGGGCGCCGACACCAAGATCGCGGAGGCCGCATTCGCAATGCTCCCCGAGTACGTCAGGGACGACATCGTGACGTTCCTCATCTGCTTCGGTGCGGTTGACGCCGTCCTTTCCGAAAAGGAAGCAGAGTGGATCTCCAACATCGCATTCTGATTCAAACAGGGTCCCTCCGGGACCCGTTCCCTCTTTTTAATTAAAATCGCTAAATACTGCCTATAGATTCGGATGTCCCATGTCCGACGAGATCGAGCAGACGATCAGGAAATTCGCACTGCAGAACGCGGTGTTCTTCAAAGGTAAGGCCAACCCCAAGGCTGTCGTGGGGAAGATACTCGGCAGCTGTCCGGAACTCAGATCCAAGGCGGGAGAGATCACGCCTCTCATCAATCAGATCGTGGAAGAGGTCAACGCTATGGGCCTCGAGGCCCAGACCAAGGCCCTGGAGGAGCTTGACTCCACGCTGCTGGTGAAGGAGAAGAAGGAGAGGAAGTACGAGCTCCCCGACCTGAAGAACGTCGACGGCAAGGTCGTCATGCGCATCGCACCTGGTCCATCTGGACCTCTGCACATAGGCCACACCCGCGTCTCCATTCTCAATGACGAGTACGTCAAGAGGTACGGCGGGGACCTGATCCTGAGATTCGAGGACACGAACCCCGAGAAGATCGACCCCGACGCCTACGACATGATCCCGGAGGATCTGGACTGGCTCGGAGTGAAGTGCAACAGGACGTACATCCAGTCGGACAGGTTCGAGATGTACTACGACTACACCAGGAAGCTCCTCGAGGAGGGCCACGCATACGTCTGCACATGCAACGGCGACGACTGGAGGAAGCTGAAGGAGAACAAGCAGAAGTGCCCCTGCCACGACCTGCCGGTCGAGACGCAGCTGGACAGGTACGACAAGTTCCTCGCCGGCGACTATCAGGACGGAGAGGCCGTCGTGGTCGTCAAGACAGACATCTGCCATCCCAACCCGGCCGTCAGGGACTTCGTCGCACTCAGGCTCGTGAGGACGCCCCACCCCCGCACAGGGGAGAAGTACATCGCCTACCCCATGATGAACCTCTCCGTGGCCATCGACGACCACGAGATGGGCATGACGCACGTCATCAGGGGAAAGGACCATCTCAACAACACGTTCAGGCAGGAGTACATCTTCGACTACTTCGGATGGAAGAAGCCCGAGTACTACCACTACGGTCTGGTCAACATCCCGGACACCGTCCTCAAGACCTCCATCATCAAGCAGAGCATCAGGGACGGGGAGTACACTGGATGGGACGACGTCAGGACCGGAACGGTCAGGGCGATGAAGAGGCGCGGGATCAGACCCGAGGCCATCAGGAGGTACTGGGTGGAGTCCGGAATCAAGTCCGTGGACATCGAGTTCTCCTGGCAGAACCTGTACGGAATGAACAGGGACATCATAGACACGGATGCCAACAGGTACTTCTACGTGCAGGACCCGGTCGCTTTCGACATCGACGGAATCGATGTCATCGAGGGCGCCGCTCCGAAGCATCCCGACCATCCCGAGAGGGGCGAGAGGAAGTACAGCATATCCGCTCCCAGGACGGTATTCCTGGCCGACGCGGACGCCAAGATGTTCGAGGAGGACGGGCAGATCAGGCTCAAGGACCTCTGCAACATCACATTCAGCAAGCCTGCCAAGTACAACGGCAACGACGTATCCATCCTCAAGAAAGGGGTCCGCGCCGTCCAGTGGGTGGCCGCAGATGGTCTGGATGCCACGTTGATCATGCCTGACGGGCAGGTCCTCAAGGGAAAGGCGGAGCCCGGCCTCGCAGCAGAGCCCAACGACATGGTGCAGCTGGAGAGGATCGGATTCGCAAGGATCGAGAAGAAGGATCCCAAGTCGGTCTCGATGGTGTTCTCCCACCGCTGAAATCCATAGCTCTCGCTGTCGGATGATTTACTAAGGCCTGATATTCAGGTCACGTCGATGAAGACAGCGGATGCAAGGTCGTAGCTGAGGGCGATGAGGCTGTCGCCTATCTTGACGACCCTGTCCCCTCCGTCCATCAGTATGGACTCTATCTTCACTTCCCTTCCGGGAACGAAGCCGATGGAGTTCAGCCTCTTGATCTCCTCCGGGTTGTCGGATTTGATGTAGGCGATGGTTCCGGTCTTGTTCTTGGCCATCTTGTTAAGCTGGATGAGGTTGGACACGCCCTGGCTGTAGCGCTTGCACGGGTCGGTGCAGTACTGGCAGTCGTCGTCGACCGGGTTGCCGACCATGTTGCAGATCCTGATGCTGGTATCGTCGGATATGGCATGCTCGATCTTGTGAGCCTCCGCATGGGCGTCCTGATGGTCCATGCCCAGGCAGTTCACCAGGAGGTGCTCCACGACATGGTGCTTCTTGCGCAGCTGCTTGGCCTGTACCAGGCCCTTCTCGGACAGCTTGATGCCTCTGTACTTCTCGTACACGACGAGACCCTCGTCCGCGAGCGTTTTGGTCATCTCGGTGACGCTGGCCGGGGATACGCCCATGAAAGTGGCGAGTTCCGTCGTCTTGACCATCCTGTCCCCATCGCTGAGTCTTAGAATGCTGATGAGGTAGTCTTCACGATTATCCGAGGTCATCGCGTTGGCATGGCTCTCTGCGTATAAATAAAGCAGTCTAGAATCGTTAGTGTGGAAACGGGGGTTAACCCCCGGGTTTGATCAGAAGTCCACGAGCTCGTGGTACTTGTAGGCGGGCTCGCCTGCGTTGAAGCAGTACTGGACGGAGGTGAAGTTACTCTTGAGCTCCTTCACGTCCGCCTTGACCTTGGCGATGTCCTCCTTCTTGACGACTCTGGCGATGAGCTCGGCGACCTGCTTCATCTCGCTCTCCTTCATGCCGAGGCGGGTCATCTCCTGGGCTCCGAACCTGAGTCCGGAGGGGTTGACGGAGCTGGTGTCCCTGGGCAGCATGTTCTTGTTGCAGATGATGTTGGCGTCCTCGAGCAGCTGGGCGCAGAGCTTGCCTCCTCCGAACTGCGAAACGTCGACTGCGATCGCGTGGGACCTGGTGAATCCGTGGTCGGGGCAGAGGACGGGCACTCCCAGCTCGTAGAGGGCCTCTCCGAGCGCGCGTGCGTTCTTGCATGCCTGGGCAGCGTACTCCTTTCCGAAGACCTCCATCTCGGCAAGGGTGATTCCCAGTGCCGCCATGGCGTGGAGGTGGTGGCTGGATGTGACTCCGGGGAAGGCCGCGTGCTGCAGCTTCTTCTCCTGCTCGTCAGTGAGGTTCTCTCCCAGGAGGATTCCGTGGTTGGGTCCGGGGAAGGTCTTGTGGGTGGATGCCGATACGATGTTGACACCGTCCTTGAACGGGTCCTGGAACTGCTTGCCTGCGATAAGGCCGAGGACGTGGGCGCAGTCTTCCCAGACAAGGCATCCGATCTCGTTGAACGTGTCCTGGAGCTCCTTGATCGGCGGAGGGAACAGGAACACCGAAAGGCCGAACTGGGCCACCTTGGGCTTCGCCGCCTTCAGGACCTTGATGGTCCCGTCGATGTCCAGGTTCATGTCGGACTCGTTCCACGGGTAGTTGACCGAATTGACCCCTCTCTGTCCGAAGGCACCGAACTCGCATGTG